>ERZ1673738.137-NODE-137-length-146817-cov-34.911346_pt1 | contig 146817 bp, 123 predicted proteins | sample MGYA00580198_ERZ1673738 | MGnify/ENA primary metagenome ERZ1673738 (study PRJEB41218, sample SAMN15661784) | gut metagenome | host: Homo sapiens | place: Canada: London | collected 2015-08-20/2019-03-30 | study: EMG produced TPA metagenomics assembly of... | reverse complement strand
ACCTTTGGCTGCCGGATTCGATTCGTTTGTCTGAGTACTTGCAATAAGCAGGCTAAGCTCATCAAGGAAGCTGTCGGAATGAAACAGACGCCGACCCGTCCTTCCATGCGGTTTGTAAGACCTCGAGTGCTCGGTCTTTAACCTGATTTCGGCAGAATGGCGGTGAATTGGTAAGGTCTCCAGAGCTACAATTCATCGCCTATGCCGTTTTCTCGGCTTTTCCCCGTTTTGGAAGGAACTTCCGAGTGTCAGATCAATGTTGTTGTGAATCTCCCGTCCTCAATGAACAGATCCAGGTGCTTAAAGCACTAGCCGATCCCAATCGTTTGCGCATTTTTTGGCTACTCATCCACATTGACGACAAGGTCAACGTATCTGAGGCCATGCATGTTCTGCAGTTGCCTCAATATGAAGTTTCCAAACATTTAAAGCAGCTCAACGAAGCCGGATTGCTTTTTCGGGAAAAGCAACGAAGATTCGTGTACTACCGACTTAAACGAAAACTGGATCCATTCCGTCGGTCCATAGTGCGTGCCATCGAAGATCTATCGGAAGATCTCTTTACCGAAGACGCGAAGAGATGCCGATATGCCTGTCTCGCAAGAGACGAACTTTCAGTCCCCTGATTGTCTTGTTCCTCTAACGTTTCGACAACTACGCCGAAGAATTTTCGCGTCATCACCTCCTGCAGAACAAATCAAAAGCTGCAAACGGGCCTCAAATTCACGCCAATGCACTGTTGCAATGGTTGTCGTTTCACTACAATATTTCAAATATTGTTGTACAATCAAAATATGAACGAGAAGCAAGCATCCCTCTTTTTTGAAGCACTGTCCTCTGACGTGCGATTGCAGATTTTCCGGTTATTGGTTCGGTTCTCGCCCCATGGTCTGGTGCAAGGCGAGATCGCCCAGAAACTCGATCTGCCTATTACGAACCTCTCTTTTCACCTCAAAGCACTCGTACACAGTACTCTCGTGGACGTGCAGCGCGAAGGTCGGTTTATGCGTTACAAGGCCAATATCGCGCTGATGCGGGAAGTTGTCGGGTATCTCACGTCCGAATGCTGTACCGGATGCCGAACCATTGACTCTGACACTGCGAATTAGTCGTGATTGTTGTCGTCTCTTAGTTTTTCTTATTTATTTCAACTCTTCTGCATTTATTGATCTAACAAAATGCCCGAACAGAAATCTTCATGTTGCTGCTGTGGTCAGGCAAAACCTCAGGCTCCTCAGACAAATGCTGATAACTGGACAGCGAAATACTTGTTGAGCGTGATTATCTTTGCTGCCATGTGGTTCTTTGCCTACAGCGGCATTGAAGATGCTGCGCACTGGGTTGTCTTTGAAGGATGGGGAGCTTCACCGGCATCGAACATTGCTTCAGCGGTCGAATTCTTTCTTTATGACACCGTCAAAATTCTCTTGCTCTTAGTGGCGCTTATCTACGTCATTGCTTGGTTGCGCGCCACTCTGAACGTAGAAAAGGTTCGTGACTACCTGACCGGGAAAGGTCGTGGCCTCGGGTACTTTCTGGGTGCCATGTTCGGAGCTGTGACGCCCTTTTGTTCATGCTCCAGCATTCCGCTGTTTCTGGGATTCACCACGGCCCGGATTCCTTTTGGGGTGACCATGTCTTTCTTGATCACTTCTCCGCTCATCAACGAAATTGCCGTTGTGTTGTTGTGGGGATTGCTGGGTTGGAAGTTCACAGTGGTTTATGTCCTGGTAGGTCTGACTGCCGGCATCATCGGCGGCTTCTTCATGGACAGCATTCGTGCCGAGCGATGGCTGCAGCCTTTCATCATTGAGTCTATGAACAACCTTCCGGTTCACTCTGCTGAAAGCTCAGATACTTCAACAGAAAAACTGTCGTTACGGGAGCGCCATCTTTTTGCGTACTCAGAAATGACCTCGATCTTTCGCCGCGTCTGGCACTGGGTTATTGTCGGTGTCGGTATCGGAGCACTTCTGCACGGTTTTGTCCCCGACAACTGGTTTGCCGAAAATCTCGGCGCCGGTCAATGGTGGTCTGTTCCGATTGCCGTTTTGGTCGCTATTCCCCTTTATTCCAACGTCACCGGCATTGTTCCTGTCATGGAAAGCTTGCTTGTTAAGGGCATGCCCATCGGAACCACCATGGCGTTTTGCATGAGCGCTGTTGCGGCAAGCATCCCCGAATTCATCATGTTGCGACAAATCATGACGGCAAAACTTCAGGCGGTCTTTATCGCCTATTTGTGGGTCATCTTTACATGCGTCGGGTGGCTCTTCAATGCCATCGAACCACTTATCACTCAATAAGGAGAAATCATGGAAATCAAAGTCTATGGTCCCGGTTGCGCCAAGTGCGTTACGGTCGACAAACTGGTGCGTGAAGTTGTTTCTCAGAAATCACCTGATATCTCGGTGGAGAAAATTTCTGATATTCGCGAAATGATGAAAGCTGGCATCCTCTCAACACCTGCGGTCGTGATAGACGGCGTGCTCAAATCGTCAGGCCGTGTCCCCAGCAAAGAAGAAATCGAGTCCTGGATCAGCTAAACATTCTCACCGCTCCGATCCTCAGCGTTCCAATCTCTTTGCCTCAGGTTCTGTTGCAACGACGAAAACTATTCACTCAAGCCCAATCTCATCGAAAGATCCAGAGCTGAGGTTCCCGAACTCCCGATCAAATGATCCCTAACGGAGGACCTTCGGGGGAAGATCAACAGAAAGCAACGAGAGCAACTCTCGTTGCTTTTTGCTTATGGTTCTCAGAATCCAGGCATTGGCAGTTCTGCGCTTATCGGCCTTCAGGGAGCGCAGTTTCGCCATCAGACAATCCATTGAGTTGAAAGGAATTTTTACTTCAGCCGATTCGTTGTCATGAGCACGCCTGAGCATCATCAAACGCAGTGACGTAGCAATAGTGCAGATAAAGAGCTTGCCCAAATAAGAACTTTGGGTGCATCTCAGCCGATCACCGTCGACCCAGTTTTTGAACTGCTCAAAATCCATCTCAACGACGCTACGCATCCGATAAGCCTCAAGTGCCTTGAACGGATCGGCCTGCACATTGCTTCGAATGACAAAAGTCCCGGCATATCGAATCGCTCGACGGATTGCCTCATCGTTTCTTGTCCAGGTTTTCTTATCTTTGGAACAACGAAGGAAACGCTGACAATTGCGCCAAGTATCGGGAGCAACACTGTTTCCTTTGGCCAAAGTATCCAGAACAGCATTGACTTCCGTGACAATGCTGCGCATGGCTGCTTCGTCTTCGCCGGGGAAGCGGTAGAGGTGTTGAAAAACATCGCAATACACCCGCCCAGTGTCCGCATTTTGGGTCCAAGGCTCTTTGATTGAACGAGCATAGACATTCAAGTCAGCGTCATAGAAACTGACATCTCGGAGAGCTTCGCGATAGCGATCCAAATTGCGTTTGATGCTGTCTTCGGTCAGGCGCACGCCTTGAATGAACTTCAAATTCAAGTTGAGCATCTTCTGAACATTGAGCAGACTGCAATACCCTCGATCGGTCACCAGAACGACTTTTTCCAAATCGAGGCCGGCGCTTTGCATGTGGTAGAGCACTTCCTTTAAAGCCACGACATCGTTGATGGAGCCTTCATAGGTATGCGCAAACACAATATCGCCTGTTTTCTGATCGCTCACGAACGTGTAGTTGATCTGCTTGAGTTGTGGATCACGCTTGGCATGGCCGAAGGCTGCATCTTCAATCGTTTCCGAGTAGGTTGAAATCGAAGTGTTGTCCAGTGCGTAATGGACGGCTGAGTCAGTTTCACAGAGCTTTCGTTTGTGGCGCAAGCAAAAGAAGTCTTCGAATTGTTTTTGCGTTACCCGACTCAAAATTTCGCTGATACGCTGACTGCTCAGACAACGAGCCTGGCGCAGATAAACACTGCGGCGCCAATCGTCATAGGCAGCCATGGAACGTCCGTCATCGAGTTTGTAGATGGCTAAGTGCAAAAGATCTCGGGCGTCTTGTTTGAAGACGGCGGCGAGATCTTCGAGCAAACCGCTGTCAATGGCAATCTGTTCAATAGCCCAAGTCAGACCGGCGCTGCGCGTATCGTCTTCAGCGTTGTCCTCAGTTGTATCCGAAACGTTTTTTGCCGGGAAATCATGTCGATAAGTGGCTTCATCAACAAGTTCCTTGTCGGCTCCGTAATAGAAGTCTCCCTGTGAATATTCCGGAAAATCTTTCGCAAATTTGTCGCTGATGTTGACACGTCCATCGTTGGTCAAGCGTCCGACGTAGCGCTTGGAGCAACGACGGGAAGTTTTGCTGACGGGATCCCACTTTGTTTGATAGGCATAGACGTAAGAGTTGCCTTGTGAGCTCGTTTGTACAGTGAAGTGCCAACGGTCGTTGTTTGCGGTTCTCATGATTAAAGATCACCAGTAATTAGATAGGGATCATTTTACATGAAAAAGAAAAACCCCACAACTTTATTTCTAGCAAAATCATGGGGTTAAATAGACTAAAACGTGGTTATTTGATCCAATTCAAACGTTATGTGGATCAGTTAACCGGGAGTTCGGGGTGCTTATACCGCGCACCACAAAAGAAAATAACAGCCTCTGCGGCTGTTTTCTTTCGCCCAAAAGAAAGAGCCGACCGCAAAAACGGTCGGCAAATTCGCACGGCTGATAGCTGATTACAGCTTCACAACGCGGGCAACTTCATTTGCAAAAGCTTTCTTGCCCTGACTCGAGAGAATGCCGTACAGGCGCATAGCTGTGAGATTGGCCATGACGTAGTTTCTAAATGAATTAAGTTGCTGTACGTCGGACAGTCCGTAGTTTTCTTTGGCAAGTTTCTCGAGAGCGGCGGCAGTCCAACGGCAGGCCGACGTTGAGATAACAAAGTCATGATCAGCCAAGTGCACGACCCATCCTTCGATGCGGCGCGGTAGAGGCAGGGTATTGCCGGACTTGTCGAGCAGACCAGCTTTGATGGGATCAACGCCGGCGATGATGCTCGCTGCCTTGATCCAGCCAACCACAAGTTTTTCGCCTGCAGGTGTTGCAGGATGTTCGTGCGCACACGCTTGGGCGACAACGACTTGGGCCGGAACTTTGCGCGCAATGGATTCAGCGATCGACAGCACGTGATGTTCTCCGGTAGCAGCAAGTAGTTGTTCTTTGCGGCAGGAGTGGTCATCTTGCCAGGCAAAGACCCAGGGTTTGTGCAAATCATGGAGAATTTCGCCGCCGACAGCAGCATCGTAGTCAAGCGTCAAACCGTTGACATCCATGTAATTCTTAACAAGAGCCTGGGCCGAGACGACATTTAGAGCAGTATGCGTGACGAGGCCGCCCGGATAGGCATGATGAGAGGCATATCCCGAGCCAGGGGCGGACCAGAAGGGCTGAGGACTCTGTTCGGGATTCTTGACAGGCGGAAAAACTTCTTTTCGCGCCGTATCAATGAGATTTTCTTTCTGCAGACGAGAAAGAATGTCCTTTTCATTGTTCTTCGCAATGGTGGGAGCCGGATTTTCCAGAATTGCCAGGACCGTACTGCGCAGAGTGTTGTCGCGGATTTGTTTGGCAGCTTCGACTATGACGCGGTGGGCAGACTGAACAACAACGCTCTCCTTGGCGATTTGAACATCGCTCATGTGAAGAATATCGGCTACGGTGCGCTGCGTTTTGGGAGCAGCCGCAAGCGCTTCAATGTTGAACGTGCTTGCACACAGTCCGCCTCCGATGGCAAGAAGGGCAGAGCTGGATAGAAAATCGCGGCGTGAAATTTCAGACATGGGGTCCTCTTATCTTTACGTTGTTTGGCGAATCCAATCTTTGATTCGCGACGCTATTCTGGCGATTGAATGTTTCTGCCAATCCTGGTTTTTGTGACAGCACAATGAAATGTGCCGGTCTGAATGCGTAGTTCAGCCGGCACTTTTTGACTTTGAAAATTTTCGTATTTCAGGCAAGCCTGCTGTTGCCGACAGCGCAGGCCGGTATCACTGCAAAGACAGCGCCTGCGGCAATCACGACGGCAAGCATTGCAATTTCATCGAGTTCGAGAGACGGCATCATTGAGATACCAGTTTGAGAAGCAATGACCATGCCGGCTGCAACCGATAAAGCAGTGCCCAAAATCAGTGCACCAAGGCTGGCAAGTACGATGGCCGCTTCGATGGATGCCCAAACGGAAGCGATGATAAATCGTCTGGGTGCGCCCATTGTGCGCAAAAGTCTCAGGTCTTTTTCTCTGAGCTTGGCAAGGACAAAGCCCGTAAGCAATGCCGCGGCAAGTGAAGTTGCCACAGAGCTTGCGGCAAAGGCCTTGAGTGCTGAAGCCGCCGCAGCAAAAACAGCGAAAAGTTCAATTAAAGCTTCGCCGGTAAAGACGGCCATCAGATTGACAACACTACTGTCAGGCGCAATTGCCGATGATTTCAGCAGATGCTGTCTGATGCGATAAGCGCCTGCCATGTTGGTGGGCTTAACGACAAGCGCAGATGCCCCGGGCAGTTTCGACATATCCTTGTTGAGCCAGGCCTCAATTTCTTCGTGTATGTGATCGCCGTGAACATCATGAGTCGAAGTCGGATTTTGACCGTGCATAGACCATAGAGTTTCGATTGGAACCAGCACTGCCCGATCCCAGGGGGTTCCGGTTTCCGGGAGAATGCCCACGATTCTGAAGCTTTCTTTGTGTTCGTGTCCCAAGGCAGCGCTCATGCCATGGCCGGGATGAAATTCATCATTGATGGAAAAGCCGGCATTGCTGCCCGCGACGGCTTCATAAGGCTTTTCAAAATTGCGACCTGCAAGAAGAGTTCTTTTTCCGGCCTGATCAACGAATACTCGAGTGGTACCCACTAGAGAAGCTTTGCCGGCTCTGTCGCCGAAGGCAAGCGGCGCGGCCCAACTGATGTCGGAACTCTTGGGAGAAAGATCGTTGAGCACCGGCATTGGAACCAAACTCAGCATTTCGTCGCGCAAATAGACAGTTCCCAAAAGCAGCGCTGAACGGCTTCCCTTCGTGCCGACCAGAATGTCAAACTGATCGGCAGCTCGAATCGTCGAACTCTTGACCATGCGTTCGGTTTGAATGACGGAAACTGCCACGGCAAGAGCCAGGGCAAGCAGTACGGTCAAACCAAAGAAGACTCCTTTGCTTTGGCGCAGCTCGCCTTTCAAAAATAAAAAAACATTCATGGCAGATTTCTCGAAGAAGGCTCGCTCTCAATCCACTTCCAGCGTCCCTGGTACATGTGTGCGCGAAGAGGAAAGGTTTGGGCAAGATCGCTGTCGTGCGTGATGACAAAAAGGGTGGCGCGGAGTTCCTTGCTGCTTTCCACAAGCGCCTGCATGACGAGACGGGCATTGGCTTCATCGAGACTTGCCGTAGGCTCGTCGGCGAAAATGACCTTGGGTTTTCCCATCAGCATTCGGGCCAAAGCCGTGCGCTGCATCTCGCCTCGGGAAAGGTGTCCGGCAGGTGTGTTGGCACGAATGCCGAAACGATCCAGAAGATCTCGTGCACGTTGCCGTGCAGAAGGGGTGATTTTTCCAGTAAAAGTTTCAGGTAACAGTACGTTTTCGATAGCCGTAAGCCCCTCAAGCAGGCCAAAATCCTGAAAGAGAAAGCCGCAGTGTTGCCCTCGCCACAAGTCGCGGCGACTTTCGCTGAGATCTGAAACGATGGTTTCTCCCCAGCGCACCGTTCCCGTGTCTGCACGAATGATGCCGCTCAACACCTTGAGCAAGGTGGTTTTGCCGGCTCCGGACGATCCCTGGAGCGCGACCCGGCTGCCTTGAGCTATCTTGAGCTGTTCAATTGAAAGAATGGTACGGATGCTCAGACCGTCAGCCGCCTTGTAAACGATGCCGCATGCTTCAAGGTCAAAATGCTCTTGCACAACGATGGCCCCTAGATGTCGATGATGGAGAAGCTTGCGTCCACGAGTCGAACCAGACTCACAAAGCCGGTTTCCTCATCGGTTGCTGAACCCAATTCAAGTGTGCCCGTCACTTCAATGGCTTTATTGGCCTGAACGAAGTCTCCGGGGTTTTTAAGGTAGACCACGATGATTGAGTCGGGCCAGTCTTCGTCGCTGTTGCAAAAAGGACAGAGGTTGACGGGTGAGCGGGTCAGCACGAGGAATTTGGCATCAGCCTTAAGCGGTGGAGCCATAAATCCGCGAACCGAAGTGAGTTTGCCGTTGAGTGATTTGAGTTTGTCCGAGAACGTAATGCCAAGCACGGAAGCAGGGCCGTACATTTCGTCAAAACCGAGCAAAACCGGGTCTGCAGCCTTTGCAGGCATCACAAAGCCTGCGAAAACGGCCGCAGCTGTGCCAAGCAATGTTCTGCGCTGCATTGTCTGAAAAATGAAAAAAACGAAAAAAGCATGCTGGGACTTCGCAACAGGGCTTCTCTACAAGAAATAGAAACCGAGCGGCAAAGTCCTTCTGCATGCTGCTGCGAGGCAATTACTTGCCCAGAGCCAGAGCTTCTGCCATTACGCGGAAAATTTCCGTCGAGTTCATGAAACCCTTGATCTGATCGGAGTTGGGGCCACGTGCTGTGACGACAAGGTCGTCAACTGTGTGTACGCCCTGAGGCTCGTTGCGAGGTAGGTTGCCTTCAACGAAATGAGCCCCCGGGATGTTCTTGTATTCGGCGTTTGCCACGTACTCGCCTTTTTCATTCTTAACGGCGGGCGTAAAGGTCTTGTCCTGGAAAGGACGATAGGTTTCGTAGTAATCGGGATGGGCACCGAAGAATACGGCCAGACGCTTGTCGGGATAGAAATTGTCCGGGAAGCCGTCCTTATCCTTGTCCTCGTAGTGCGGGTAGCCTGCCTTGGCGTAAACGCCAACCTTTTCGCGCAGATCGCGACCTTCTTTTTTATCGTCGATCGTACCTGCAACCGCAATCGAGTGCGTGTGATCGCCGGTAACGATCAACAATGTGTCGGGGTGCTCGTCGCAGTATTTCTGAGCGGCTTCAACGACTTTGTCGAAAGCGATTGTTTCAGCTACAGAACGAGTCCAGTCAAGCGGATGCGAGAACTTGTCGACAAGACCGGCCTCGAGCATCAGGAAGAAGCCTTCCTTGTTTTTTTCGAGTACTTTGATTGCTGCATGAAAACTGTCGGTCAGATCGGGCTGATTGGGAAATTTTTTGACCGTGTTCCCCTTGAACTGGTGACGATCAAGCCAACCGTCCATGTTGCCTGTGTGGAAAAGACCGAGCAGGCGATCGGATTTCTCGGCAGCCTTAAGCATGGCATCACGGTCGGTTACGAGCTCATAGCCGGCCTTCTGAAAGAGATCAATGTAGTTGATATTGTCTTTGCGCTTGGAGCCGGCAGTGGACTTTGGAAGGAAATAGGCAGAGCCGCCTCCGAGCATGACTTCGGGCTTGACGTCGTAGAACATGCCCACGATATCGGCTTTGTCCGCTCTGCGGCGGGTGTGTGAAACGACTGAAGCGGGAGTAGCGTCTTCGAGTTCAGCGTCGCTGACGACGCCGACAGCCATGCTGGTCTTGCGGCGAATAAGCTCAGCGATGGTTTCCTGTCGGGGATCGTCCTGTGTGGCTTTGGTGCGATCAACATAGACTCCGAGAGCGTTGACCGAAGACTTGTGGCCGGTCATATAGGCCGAGGCTGTATTGGCACTGTCGGCAGCAATTGTATCGACCGAACTTGTGCCGAGAAGAGCCATGTTGGGCATGTCGTCCATGGCGAGCGGCGCGTTGTACATGCCATTGACCACACCTTTGCTCATGATTCGTGCGGCCGTGCGATGACCAACGCTCAGACCATCGGCCAACAGCAGAATCACGTTCTTTGCCTGACGTTTTTTAGGGGTGTCGTAGGTGTTCCAAACGACAGTCTTGTTGCCGCCCTTACCCGAGACGGTTACCTTGTAGGTGCCTGGTTTCTTGATTTCGACATCGCGCATCAAAACGGCGGAGGCCTTGGCATCAATTTCTTCACCGACAAAGATTTCGTCTCCCGTTAAAACCTTGCGGTAGTCGGCACCGTTGATTTCAATCTTAATGTCGTTGCGGTCAACAACAGTGTCGAGCTCGACTTTGAAGTCGAAGCGAGCGTTGGTCATGAAGCGAGCTTTATCGACTGGGTAAATTTCGGCAGATTGGACGAAACTGCTTGCGAATACCATTGCGGCAGCAATCGCTGTGAGGGCAAATTTGGAATGCATGTCAATACTTTTCCGTTAACGAGATGAAATGAGGAGCGCTTGTAGGAAAACTCCCTGCCGGGCGCATTCGGAGGGCAGTTTATGAAGCGTGTATTGCATGCTTATGATGCTTTTCTGACCAATTGGTGACCGTTGTTTCCTATCTATGCCGTTCAATGAAAAAACTGATCACCTTTTCCAGACAAGATCACATGTGATCATCGCTTAACAGCGATTTTTGTCAGACTTTTACTCCTTTGAGGGCCTCGACCAATTCTGTTACGGTGTGCACACCAAGTTTGCGCATGGCGCTTGCCTTGTGAAATTCGGCGGTGCGTTGCGCGATTCCGAGGCGCTCGGCAGCGGCTCGCATGGCAACGCCTTGAGAGGCCAGTTTGACCAACTGTTTTTCTCGAGATGAAAGTGCGTCGAAAGCGGTTTGCCGCTGGTTGGCTTTAGTTTCGGACAGAGCTGTTGCGCGATCCAAAGCTTCCTTGAGTTTTTCTCGACGTACGGGTTTTTGCAAAAAGCAAACAGCCCCTTTCATCATCGTTTCTACCGCCATCTCAAGGTCACCGTGACCAGAAAGAAAGATAACGGGCCAATCGATGCCGGTGTCAATCAGACGCTGCTGCAACTCGAGTCCGGTCATTTGCCCCATGCGTACATCCAGAAGCACGATGCCGGGCTCGTTGTGAGGAACGTAAGTCAGGAAATGTTCGGCGCTCGGATATGGAACGGGGTCGCAATCCAATCCCTTTAACACGAAGGAGAGCGCTTTTCGCAGACTCTCGTCGTCATCGACAACATAAACGCGTCGCATAAAAGTTAGTCTCCAAGAGGTTTGACTGTTCCGGCAGAGACGGGAAGTTTCACACAAGTCCGTAAGCCGGTGTTCCGGAAACGACGTTTAAAGACGATATTTCCGCCGACGCCTTCGACGGTATTGCGCGAAATCGAAAGCCCCAAGCCCAGGCCGTCGGGTTTGGCGCTTGTGACCACTTCGTTGAGGCCGGCTAGTTCACGATCGGAAAGGGGAGGGCCGTTGTCTTCGAGTTCGATACAGATGAAGCCCTCCATCACTTGAGCTTTGACCAGCAGTTGGGGGGATTCATCAGTTTGTTGCGCAGCGGCTTCCTTGGCGTTTTTGATGAGATTGCCGAACACCAGTTGCAGGTCCAGAGGATTTATGAGAACGGTGGAGTCTTCAAAGGCACTGACATGCGTCGGAACGTTGCCGATGCCGAAATGCGTCACCATTTCGTCAGCTTTGTCAAAAGCTTCTCGAACGGAAATCGGTTTGAGCTCAGCCTTTTGCTTGGCGTACTGACGCACGCGCTCAACGATGTCGCTTGCGCGTGCTGCATCCGTCGTCATGCTGTGCAGGATGTCGAGCATCTCCTTTTTGCCGATGGCGTCGTTGCGCACCATTTCTTCAAGACCTTCGGCGTAAAGGCTGATGGCGGACAGCGGTTGCCGCAGTTCATGTGCAACGAGACCGGAAATTTGCCCGACGGCCCCCACTTTCTGCAGACGTTCCATTTTCTCCCGCTGAGCAAGCTGCAAACCGATTGACGCTTTGAGTTCGGTTTCGCGTTTTCTCACGAGCCACTGGCTGCGTGCATCGTGTGCGATCAAAGCCAGTATCAACAAGAGAGCCGTGATGATGGCCGACCGATATTCCTGCCAGATGCGTTTGAGTCCAGTTTGGCGCAGATATTCGTAGGGGCCGAGTTGTAGGTCTTTGAGTACGTTGTTGGCACTTTGAAAGTCGCTGGCCACTGACCACATAAAGCCGTTCTCGCCCTTTGGGAGCATCAGCAGATCCATTGTGATGGCTTTGCTCATTGAGGCGCTGATGCGGGGCGTGACTGAGAGTGTCAGCGCCGGATACAGAGGTGTGGAGTGACGGCAGTCGGTGACGGTGTCAGTGAGACGCTCCTCAATGACGCGAACTTTCGAGAGAATCGACGGATCTCGTCGGGACATTTCCTCAAGTGCGCAAAGGGGAAGAAAGCCCACATCGGAATTGCCGCCCACGACATCGTTGAAGACATGTTCGTTGACATCGCTTTGCGTGCGATCAGCGACGAAGGTTTGCTTTGAAAAGAAGTGATCGGGGTCGCCGAGTTTGCGTTGCACTAGTTCGCGAATGGCGTAAAGATACCCGCTGAAGGTGTCGCGGGACACGGCCGTTAGCTTTTTTCCGCGGAGATCTTCAAACGTTTTTGCCAGCGAATCGCTTCGGACAATGACGGCGGTTCCATCGTTGCGATTGGGATCGGGCTGTACATCGCACACGAAGGTTGTGACGCTTCTCAGTCCCTCCGAAATCAAGGCTTGATAAAAGGGCGACTCGGAAAAAACGATGTCAACTTCTCCAGCCCGAACAGCTTTGGCCAAGTCGTGTGCCGCGTACTGACGAAAGGTGACCGGGTGGCCAAGTTTTTCCGGTGTGAGCGTGGACTTGAGCGAATTGAGCATGAGCCGCTCATCAATCATCAGGCCGAACGGGGTATATCCCACGCGAATGACGCTTTCGGGGGAGCGTATAACGGCGGCCGGCGGTTCGCATTCCTCGGAATCTTCCGTAGCCGACGGCAGAGGCGCGGCCCATGCGTGGAAGGCCGGGAGCAGCAAGAGACACAAAGTCGCGAATTTCATCAAGTTCGAGTTTATGGGGCGATTGAAGTGCCGAAGATACTTAGTGGCGAATTGAGAACCATTCTTGTGAGCACGGAATTGTCAGTCATAACTGTACATTTTCTTTATAGGTGAAAACCCTTATCCGATACTTAACGCTGTTTTTACCTACCATCGCCCGAACGCGCCGGTTTGCTTTGGGGATGGTCTGCCTCGGGCGAATCGGGCTGATCAAGCAAATAAGGAGTCCCTTTCAATGGAATTCGTTGAACTGTTGATGCTCACCATTGCGGTGTTGCTCATCATCTTCAAGCCCGAGAAGGAAAAATGGGCGTGGTGGCTGACGGTTGCCGGCTGGGCGGTCGTTGCTTTCATGTACGTCGGTCATGTTTCGACCGGCATTCTTGGCGTACTTAATCTGTAATCGGGGAGGATGAAGAAAATGACTGATTACTCCGCTCCGATCAATTCCAACGATCTCAACCGTGCCAAGACGTTCTACGACATCGTCTGCTGGGGAGGTCTTCTCATCGTTTTGCTGCCCGTCGGCATCGCCAACTTGATTCTGGGTTATCTGCTCGGTGACTCTCCCTGCACGCTGTGCTGGGCACAACGTCAGCAGATGGCCTATATCGGTGTCATTGCGCTGATGATGGTTCGCTACGGCTTCAAGCCCAAGTACTTGGGCATGCTGCTTGTGATGGCTGCCTTCGGCCTTTACATGTCGTTCCGCCACTTGGGCAATCACGCCATGCGCGACGTGGGTCAGGGCTTCGGTCTTGACGTCTTCGGCATTCACACTCAGATGTGGGCCGAAATCGTGTTCTGGTGCGTGGTGATGCTCTTCGGTCTGGCTGTGTTCCTGGCACCGCGCTTTGATGCGCTCATCGCCGAAATGAAGGGCAAACCCTTCCGTCCGCTGTCGCGCTTTAACAAGATCGCCTTCAGCATCGTGGCTTTCATTTTGGCTTCCAACACCTTCCAGGCGTTGTGGTCTACCGGTCTGCCGCCCAACTGGGGGCAGGGCGATCCGGTCCGTTTCTCCTTCAATCCGAAGTACGTTATTTGGTCTGATGCGAGTTGGCACGGTATGTGGGACGGCATCAGCTTCCTCGGTAAGCGCGATGTGAAGGATCCGGACTTCGCTTACAAGGCCAACGACAAGAAGCTGGGTATCACCTTTAAGCACGATGCTGCTGACGCTCCTGTTGCCATTAACGGTATGCTCAAGCTAGAAGAGATCCGTGTCATCGAAGGCATCAAGCAGCCGGTCAACACTCTGGCTCAGATTCGCGGCGAATACTTCGTGGCTAGCAAGTACGACTTCTGGAAGCTGGACAGCAATCTCAAGCCTGTCGTGCATGCTCAGATGGATCCGTGGTACAGCGCCAATGTGCTCGACATCGTCAGCATCACGCCGTTTAAGGAAGACGCCTTCGTCCTGATGGGTTCGAACAAGTCGCTGCTGCGTGCTCGCTGGAACCCCAACGCCGACGACGTTAAGGGCTGGGCGAACTTCATGGTGGGCGGCGACAAGGTTGAACACGTCGGCGGTCTCGGCCGCGCCCGTATCGGCACCGAACGCGCCAAGTTCAGCTACGTGCACTCGTCTGCAACCGACGGCAAGTACGTTTACCTTGCCACGGTGCCCGACAACAAGAACAAGTCGAAGTTTGTCGTTTCCAAGGCCATGATGGCCGACTGGACTCTCTCGGCTGAGTTCGAACCTGCTGCCGACCTCAAGGCCAAGCGCACGCTCGGTGAACTCTATGTCACGGGTATGGTGTACGAAGACGGCAAGCTCTATGCCGTTTCCAAGAACCACAACGTACTCGTGGTGATTGACATCGCCAAGGAAGCTGTTGTTGAAGCTTGGGGGCTGCCGTCTGACCTGACCGATATCCGCGGTTTGGTTAAGAAGGGCAACACCTTCGAAGTGGTGGACCATAACCGCGTTGTGACTCTCACGATGCCGTAATCAACCACAAGTTCGGCAGTCCAACGAAAGACTGCCGATACAAATTTCTCTCCTCTCTCCTTGGGGACAGGAAACCCGCTGCACGTTCCGGTGTGCAGCGGGTTTCCGCCATCTGCGGGCTGATTTACACAAGGCAAGAGCAAGCAGACGCACCGGATGCTTGACGATGCAAACGATTTCACAACTGAGAAAGAAAATTTGAGTTAATCGTCATCATCGTCACGTCGACGCCTTCTTGAGCCGGGGCGACGCCGTCTGTCGTCGTCATCGTCATCGTCGCGATCGTCCCAGTCGTCGTCATCATCATCATCATCGTCGTCATCGTCTCTACGGTGGTGACGAGAACCGAAGCGACGATCGTCATCATCGTCATCATCGTCACCCGCAAGAGCGGAAAGCGGTGCGGTGCCGAGGCCGAGAGCGGCAGTTATAAGAGCGGCTAAAAAGAGGCGGCGGGATTCGATCATGGTGCTGTCCTTTTGCAAGTCGCTATGGGCGGTTTGAGAAGAACTTGAGCTCGGGGCTTTTTCGAGCATACCTGTATGGCGCCTGCTCTTTCGTTAGGGATTGCCCGAAACGGCGATCGGATGCTGCAAGCAAAAGCAACAGGAGGCGGCAAAGTTGCGGCACTACTGCTTCTCGGGTATGTTGTTTCGAACGGAACTACGGAGCTTTGTCATGCGGTTGCAATACGCTTCCGATTTGCATTTGGAGATACCGGCCAATCGGGACTTCGTGCTGGCGGGCGCGCTTGAGCCTGCGGCTGATTACCTGCTCCTTGCCGGCGATATTTCCTTTTTGAGCGACTGGCACAAAGCCGATGCATTCTGGGATTGGTGCGCTCGGAGCTTTCAGCACACGTGGATTGTGCCCGGCAACCACGACTACCACGCCGATCGATTAAATCTGCTTGGCCTTGCGTCGCTTCAGGTTCCTGTGCGGCCGAACGTGACCTACGCCAACAACACATGCGTTCACGTCGAAGAAGTTTCGTTGGTACTGACAACGCTTTGGTCCGCAATTACTCTGCAAAAGACGGAAATCGAAGAAGAAGTCGTTGACTATCGTCAGATATATTTTGATGGCAAAACAATTTCAACGGAAATTGTCAATCGTTTGCATTCGGAAAGCAGAGCGTTTTTGGATCGGACGCTTCAGATGTGCAATCCGAACAAAACGGTGGTGGTCACGCACTATGTCCCTGTGCCGCAGGCTACGCCCGAGCGCTACGTCAATTCGCCCGTTCGGGAGGCTTTCATTGCCGATTGCTGTGATTTGATTGACGCGTATCAGCCGGCATTTTGGATTCACGGACACTCTCATGTTTCGGGAAATGTTCAGTACGGTAGAACCCGCATTGTGTCCAATCAGCTTGGCACCGTTCGCCCCGGAAAGGAACTCAACTTCAATCCGAAGGCTGTGATCGAAGTGTAGGGACGAACTTACCGTTTTTTTCAGCTTTGGCAATCAGACCAAGGCAGGTGGCTGCAGCAGCAACAATGATGAGCATGCCGAAAAGGGAACGCAGACTCGGTGTGACGCCGAAAAAGGCGCTGTCAATAAATGCGGCAAAAACCACACCGGAAAACGTGAAAACGGCACCGAGGAATGTGTTGCCTTTGCCCCAGCCCAGCGCCCGGGCAAATTGTGCGCATGTGAGAAAGATCAGCATCAAAGCCAGAGGCGTTTGCTGCAATTGGGAGACGGTAAGTTGTCCGCAGAACAACTCCAAGACTCCCAATACGACGGCACCGTGCAGATGAAAGTAAAAAACGGTGCGGGGAACCGGTTCATTGACGCTTCCCAGTTTCTTGAGCATCAGAATGGCGGCGGCCGTAAACAACCCGCACAATAATCCGATCGGGACGTAGACGGCCGGAAAAGAGCGCTCCGAAGGATGAAACATCACGAGGATGCCGACGAAAGCCGCCGTAATGGACGCCAAGATGCGCCAGTCGATGTGTTCACCATTGCGAAAAGAGGCGATCGCAGAGAAGCCAGCCACAAAAAGCGGAGAGGTGTACTGCAGCGTCTGAGCGGCCGCCACCGGCATGTTCATGGCGGTGATGATCTGTGTTATGACGACCCCTACGCCGATTAGGGATCGCAACAGGTGCAGGTGCCAGACGTGGGTTGAGAACGGAACCTTGCGAACGAGCATCACGACGACGGTGACGGCCAATACGAACAAGAACTGTACGAAGGCCACATCAATGAACGCAAGTGTTTCCCGTAGGCATTGAATGCTTGCGAGAATGCATGCGCTGCAGAACGACGAAAAAAGAATCCAAAGCGCCGTCATGGCTCAGAGGTCCTCCGAGCGGGCAGTTTGGTTTTCTTCAGATGCGTTCTTGCGCAGAGTCGAGACAAAGACACTGCGGATCCACTGCATTTCCGAAGAGGCGTGATTGCGCTCGTGCCAGATGAGACGGGTGGAATAGACGCGCTTTTCGCCAGGAATTGGGATCACGGTGAGCGTGGGCAGCATTCGGGCGAAAAACTCTGCGGTGGTGTGCGGCAACACAAGCGTAGCGTTGGTGTCCTCGAGAAAATAGGGGGCACCCAGGAAATACGGCACCTCAATGATTTTTCGTTGATCGTGTGTGGATGACGTATCAATGTCAAACACGGGGCCCCGAGCATTCTGACGCAGTTCGACGGCTATTTTCGGGTATTTAAGAAATGCTTTTCGCGTGAGTTTTTTGCCCTGGGCATAACTTGTTGCAAGCGGGTGCTCCTTGCGGAGCAAACAGACGCGATGAATGTCGAAAAGTTTGAGACCGTGGAAATGTTCGGGAAGCGTTTCGCCCAGTGAGGTCGGGAAAAGTGCCAGATCAACACTGCCTTCGGCGAGCTCGCGAAAAACATTTTCCGACAAAGGCAACAAGCGGAAGTTCATCTGCGGTGCTTCACGCAAAAGCGCACGCAGCACGGGACGCAGGATCATCACGACGGCATTGTCGGCGGCGGCAATCGAAAGCGTGCGGGTGATGTCAGCCGGCGCAAATGTTTTGGTATCGGTCAGATCGTTGAAGTTTGCCAGCAACTTGCGGATGATGGGTACAACCGCACGACACTTTTCGGTGGGGGCCATGCCTTGGTAGTTGCGCACGAAAAGCTCGTCGCCGAACTCCTCCTGACACTTGCGAAGCGAGCGGCTCGCGGCCGAAATTGTCAGATTCAGCTGCCGGGCCGTTTCGGAAAGCGACCCAGTATCGTAAATTTTGAGAACGACCAGCAAGTGGTTGAATCGCAAGGAAAGCATACGTAGGAACCGTCGGAGAATGATTGAGACGTTCTCTTTGGTTTGACTTTTCGATTATCGACAAAAGCTTATGTCATTTTTGTCGAAAAAGGAAAGGAAAATCGCCATTTCGGCAAAAACGATCCTTGCTTACGATGAACAAAGAGGCGAAAGCTCATTCGGGCTTTTGTTTTTTGAACTGTTTGTTGGGAGAGATAATCATGGCTGTCACCATCGGTCGTCGTTCTTTGTTCATGGGCACCATTGCCGCACTTGTTGCGGGCACTTTCTCGGGGACGGCTGCCGCAGCCGGCGGCTCGTCGGGCCCGCGCGTGACGTTTGCCGCACAAGGCAAGCTCGGCGAAATCGTCGTCAATCCGTACAAGATTGCTCCGCTTACCGCCATCATCAAAAACGGCGGTTACGAACTCACCGAAGCTACGGTGCGCATCGTGCCCAAGAAAGACGGTCAGGAAATCAAATACAAGGTAGGTCGCAAGCAGCTTCTCACCCACGCCGGCATTCCTGTTTTCGGCCTTTATGCCGACTACAACAACAAGGTTGAGGTGAGCTACACGCGCAAGTTCCACGGCAAGACCGAAAAGATTTCGGAAACCTATTCGATCTACACCGCCCCCGTATATCACGAAGTGAGCGGCAACCCGACGCTTTCGCACAATATGTTCGAAACCAAGGTCGTCAAGATGGATCCGAAGTTCTCCGACCGTCTGTACCTTGTCAACAATTTGATGCAGCAGTACGCCAAGGCCACTCGCATGGTTTGGAACAACCCGATGGGCGGCGCGATGGAATGGAACTTCTATCCGATGAACGCCATCATTGACACCAAGGGTGAAGTGCGCTGGTATATGCACGTTGAACCGATCTACGACGTCGAGCAGATGTATCGCTCGGGCGTGATGATGGGCTTCCAGCAGGATGAAGACGGCAACATCACCTGGGGTTACGGTCAGCGTTACGTCAAGTACGACCTGATGGGCCGCGAAATTTACAACCGCCGTCTGCCGGTGGGCTACATCGACTTCTCGCATTCGCTTGATAACGCGCAGAACGGCCACACCTTTATCCGTGCGGCGAGCGCTGATTTGCGTCGCGCCGACAACAAGCGTGTTCGCACCGTGCGCGACGTGATTGTCGAAGTCGACGGCAACGGTCAGGTGGTCGACGAATGGCGTCTGTGGGAAATTCTCGATCCGTACCGCGACAACGTGATGAAGGTACTCGATCAGGGTGCGGTGTGCCTGAACATTGACGCAAGTCAGGCCGGTAAGACGCTGTCTGCCGAGGAATTGGCCAAGCTTGACGCAAGTGATCATTTCGGCGATATCGTTGGCACGGGTCCGGGCCGCAACTGGGCGCACGTTAACTCTGTTGACTACGACCCGACCGATGACTCGATCATTTTGTCGTCCCGTCACCAGTCGGCCATCATCAAGATCGGTCGAGACAAGAAGGTGAAGTGGATTCTCGCTTCGCCTGAAGGCTGGAAGAAGCCCTGGGCCGACAAGCTCCTTGCTCCGGTTGACGCCAACGGCAAGAAGCTCAAGATCGAAGGTAGCCAGGTAGAAGGTGACTTTGACTTCACGTGGACGCAGCATACGGCCTTCCGTATTGATGAAAAGTCTGACAAGAACGTCATCTACATTACGGTGTTCGACAACGGCGACGCCCGCGGTATGGAACAGCCCGCCCTGCCTGAAATGAAGTACAGCCGCGCCGTGGTCTACAAGATCGACCAGAAGAAGATGACGGCCGAACAGGTTTGGGAATACGGCAAGGAACGCGGCTTTGCGTGGTACAGCCCGGTGACGTCGCTTACCCGCTACGAGGCCGACAAGAACTCCATCATGGTCTACTCGGCTACGGCCGGCATGGGACGCCGTCCGTCCGAACTGAAACCCGGTGAAAAGGCCGGCATCGCTTCGCCTGTTATCAACGAGTTCAAGTGGGGCGAAAAGGAACCGTCCGTTGAGATCGTGATCGTGGGTTCGATGGGTTACCAGGCGCTTCCGGTTTCGGTGGCCAAGGCTTTCTCCAAGTAACTCCGTAACGGCATGAGACCGGCAAAAACGGCGGCGTTTTGCAGCTGTTTTTGCCCGGTCGGGAAGGATTTTTTAATTTCTGCAACTAGACATTGCACGAACACGCAGGTGCCCTTTGGCAAATCTCGATTGTTCTGCAGGCATCTTGTTTCTAAACTGAGTGTTAAGAATTGAGCGCGATTGCCTGCACGATTTTCTGACTGGGCATCGGCTGAAGTTAGCGAGGAGAAATTCAAAATGTTCAAAAAGACTTTGTTTGCTCTCGGCCTTTCGGTTATCGCCGCCACCGCGATGGCCGCTACCGAAGGTACCGACTATGTGAAACTCGACAAGCCCATGGTCAACGCCGAAGGCAAGCTCACCAAGATCTTCAGTTACGACTGCCCGTTCTGCTTCAAGTACGACGTCGGCGTGGATCCGAAGGTTCTGCCGCGTATCGAAAAGGAACTGGGCCTTGCTTTCAATCCGGTGCATCTGGAAACCAAGGGCAAGTACGGTCGTGTTGCGAGCGAATTCCTCGCCATGTGCATGCTGAAGGATAAGGCCGCCGGCGTGTCGATCGAATCCAAGGATTCGCTCTTTAAGAAGGCCAAGGACGCCATCTATCAGGCTTATCACAAGAAGGGCGAACGCTGGACGTCCGGTGAAGCCGCGTTCCTGAAGACCCTGACGGACGCAACGGGCATTAGCCTTGACGAATTCAACAAGGCCAAGAACGACGAAGCAGTCAAGGCTCTGTGCGCCGAATGGAAGACCTCCTACGACGTGGCCAAGATCCAGGGTATCCCGGCTTATGTCGTCAACGGCAAGTACCTGATCATGACCAAGAGCATCCGTAACTTCGACGGTATGGTCAATCTGGTCAAAGAACTCAAGGAAATGAAGTAACTCCGACAAGTTTCTTGTTTCTCTCCTAGCGGGAGGGACGGCGGCAGGCTGCAAGCGCGGTTGTCTCTCCCGGTATTTTTTTCGATTTCTACACCGAGCCGGCACTGAAGCCCGAAGCCAAATTTTCAGCGCGGCAGGCGGGGGATTTTTGCGATGAAGAAATTTTTTAGTGGTCTGAAGACAGATCCTGTCAATACGCTTGCCGACTGGCAGGATTCGCGCTGGCCTTGGGGCATCATCGCCTTTGCTATGATCGCCATGGTGCTGCTGGCTCACTATGTGTTTCAGGATTGGATGCACATGCTGCCGTGCGAGCAGTGTGTCTACATTCGCTACGGCAATCTGGTAATGGCCTTGGGTTGCATCATCGCAATGATCAACCCGAAGGCGCTCTGGGCCAAGGTTGTGGGTTACGTGATTTCGCTCTACGGTCTCGTTTACACAATCATGTGCTCGTGGAAGCTCATCGGCATTCACGATGCCGTGCATTCCGACGATCCGATGGCCATGTTCGGCATGCAGGGTTGCTCGACGGAACCGCACTTTCCGTTTGGTCTGCCGCTTGAAAAGTGGGCTCCGGCCTGGTTCCAGCCCACAGGCGACTGCGGCTACGACGCTCCCGTCGTTCCTGACGGCGCCGTATTGAGCGATCTGCAGCGCTGGTTCATCGAGCTCTATCAGTCTTCCGACGGCTGGTACCTGATCCCGCAGTGGAAGTTCATGGACATGGCTTCCTGCTGCCTGCTCGCTTGCATCGTCGCGGCCATCTTCCTTGCCGCCATGATCTTCGGCTGGGTGATGCGTGATTTTGTGAAAAAAGCCTAATTTCCGACGGTTGTTATGTTGACTGCTGCGTCTGCTCTTGGCACGAAGCTCGAAGCATGGCGATGAACCATCGCAAAGCCGGATCGCCCGAAGCGTTTTCGTGCCAGATTACGCGGCGTTCATAATGGCCGGCAATGCTAGGCGGAAGCGGTAAAACCTCCAACGGCAGGTAGCGAGCAAGCAACCTGCCGTTTTTTTCGAGAATTTTCACGGTGGCTTCGGTTTCCAAAACCATCCAGGGAGCTGCCAAAAAGTAGGGCATCGAGATGCTCGCTCCGTCGCTTTCATGTGCCATGAGGCTGGCATGGTAACGCACGACAGCTGCCGAGAAATTGTGCGTGACGTTGCTGATTTTGACTTTTGGATAGGCCTGGATATCAGATAGCGACAATTCTCCCTTTTCCTTGTAGATGGCGACCAAAGGATGTCCTTTTTTAACGAGTAACACATCGGGTTCGTCAACAAGTACAACGCTGCGGCATTCGGGCGGAATCGGGTCAAACGGGAACATGGCCAGATCAAGGCGTCCGTTGCGAAGATCCTCAAAAAGGTCGCCGTTGAGGCCGATGACGTCAAGCTTGACTTGTGGAGCTTGCTTCAAGATTCGTTTGAAAGCAGGGAAAAGAAAGGCGAGTACGCCGTTATCCGCTGCCGCAATTCGAAAGGTTCGGGATAAATTAGCCGGATCGAACACGGTCGGCGCCGAAAGCTTCTCGAGCCGTTGCAATACATCGTTAATGTCGGGCAATAACTCACGCATGCGAGCCGTGGGTACCATGCGCGGTCCGCTTCTGACAAAAAGTTCGTCGGCAAAAAACTCGCGTGCCGTTGACAGGGCACGGCTGATGGTGGCCGTGGAAGTACCGAGTTCGTTTCCGGTAAGTGTGAGACTCATCGTTTTAAAAAGCGAAGAGAGAACCAGAAGAACAGTGTTGTCAGGGTAATTGTGGTGGCTTTGATTGTGCATAAAACTCTGCCTTGTTTTAGCCGTTCTTGAGGAGGAACAGTTTCCATCTTAAGCGTCTTTGCAAATCCTGCAACCGCGCGTTGCGACCCGTGGCGATCCAATCTGGGTATGAGCCGATTTCCTTGAAATTCAAGTCTCTATAGACTGATTTGCAAGGAACCGGTTCAATAAAAACGATGAGCCGGTGCGTCGACTAGACCACGAGGAGAAAGACAAATGAAGATTCTTCACTTGACGATTGCCGCCGCTGCCGTTGCCTTCTCAATGGCTGCCAGTGCCGAATCCATGGCGCCCGCTCCCACTCCGAAAGGAACGCATTTGGGCAATGTGATCGTCAACCCCTACGGCTACTCGCCTTTGACGGCTGTTATCAATCGCAACACCAAGCAGCCGACGGATATCAAAGTGACTGTTAAGGGCAAGCCCAACGGAGGCATCGACATCACCTACGACGTCGGTCGCTCGACGTTGCTTTCCAACGACGGCATTCCCGTGTTTGGCCTCTATCCCGACTATCGCAACACGGTTGTCGTGAGCTACAAGCTTGATGGCAAGAAGATTACCGACACGTACAGCATCCTGACGCCGGCGCTCACGATGCCCTACATGGACAACCGCAACATCACGGCTCTGCCGCAGCCCAAGGTCACCAAGCTTGATCCCAAGTTCAAGAACCGTCTGTATCTCGTTAACTCCGGCACGCGTCCTCCCAAGGGCTCCGAAGTCAACTGGATCATGCCCAAGACGCCCAAGATGAGTAAGAGTGCGGCTAACCCCTCCGGCGGTTCTCTCGCTTTCGAAACGATTCCTCTGAATTACGTGGTTGACACGCAGGGCGAATTCCGTTGGTGGCTCGAACCCGAAGCCATCTACGACGGCATCAACTACAACATTGCCGATCGCGGCTACGCGATGGGCTTCTTCCCGACCAAGGCCGGCACCTACACGTTCGTTCAGGGCCAGCGCTGGATCGAACTCAATCTGGCCGGCCGCGTTGTGGCCAAGCACGAACTGCCGCCGGGCTACATTGATCTGAGCCATGCTTCCTGGGAAATGCCCAACGGTCATGTGTTGCTGCGTGCTGCCAAGTACCGCTACCATCGTCCTGACGGTCAGGTCGTTCAGACTGTGCGCGACTTCATCATCGAAGTCGACCGTTCCGGCAACGTGATTGACGAATGGGATCTGAACACCATTTTGGATCCGACGCGCGACGCTTTGATTAAGAATCTCGACCTTGGCGCCGTCTGCATGAACGTTGACCTGGATGCTCAGGGTCAGAGCGTGGGTTCCGAACCGCTCGCACCGTTCGGTGACGCTGCAGGCGTCGGTACGGGCCGCAACTGGGCGCACGTCAACTCGGTTGCATACGATCCGACGGACGATTCGATCATCATTTCCGCTCGCCACCAGGGCGTGATGAAGATCGGCCGCGACAAGCAGGTGAAGTGGATTCTTGCTCCGTCCGTGGGCTGGAAGAACGGTCTGGAAAAGAAGCTGCTCAAGCCGGTTGACGCCAACGGCAAGGCCATCAAGTGCTCGCCCACAGGCGACTGCGAAGGCGGCTTTGACTTCACGTACACGCAGCACGCCGCTTGGCCGCGCGCTTCCAAGAAGGGCTCGATCGTTGTCTTTGATAACGGCCAGGTTCGCCACTACGAGCAGCCCGCTTTGCCCGAAATGAACTACTCTCGCTTGGTCGAATACAAGATTGACCCGAAGAAGATGACGGTTCAGCAGACTTGGGAATATGGTAAGGAACGCGGTTACGAGAGCTTTGCTCCGATCACGTCCAACGCCGCCTATCAGGCTGACAAGGACACGATGTTCGGCTTCTACGGCTCCGTCGGCTTGTTCGATCAGACCAAGGGTACGATCGGTCGCTTGCAGGAAGTTGATTACAAGACCAAGGACGTGAAGGTTGAAATTGACCTCTATAACAACAAGGCCTCTGCTCCGCACTATCAGGGCCACATTGTTGACCTTAAGCAAGCCTTCGGAAAGTAATCAGATAGTCGTTTAACAGCGATTAAAACGGGAGCGGTTCACAGCCGCTCCTGTTCGTGTTTCAAACTCCCAGTCTGCCGGATCATTAAGGTAGTCCGGGAGTTTTTCTATTCTCAGCAAATCCAATAAGTCATGCTTGAGCCTGAGAACAGGACATCCAAAATCAAGAATGCAGGGATTATCGATTATTTGAGGCGAAATAGCTGTATATCGAGAAGTCTGCTTTGGATCACTGAAAACAAAGAATCCTGCACCTTTCCGTCAGAAAAATGCAGGATTCTCCAAGGCTCAAAAATTTCTAACAATGGTGTCGGTAAGTGTCGGCCTCAGAATTTATGCATCAGGCCAAAGCCACCTGTTGTCTGATTGAAATCTGTGCCGGCATCCAAAAGTTGTTTGCCGTCCATAAACGATGTGAAGGCATAAAGCTGGGTGCGTTTACTCAGACTGTAGTAGTAGACCAACGCCCCGAGAAAAGCAGCCCCATCGTCTTGAGGATATCCTTCTGCCGAACCGTTAAGTTCTGCGTTTAGCCACCCGATAGAGCCGGCGAAGTAATGCGGCCCCATTGTATAGCCGGCACTCAGATAGACGGTTTGCATATCGAGGCCTTCGGATCTGTCATCGAATTTGTGATTTGGACCGAGGTCCAGCAGCCCGTCCAGCCCGGTTTTGTTGCCGATACGGCGTTCATTGGTTGCCAGGTAGACAATGCCGGAAATCGTGAGCGGAGACATGTCGTAACTGGCAATCAGGTGAATACCCATCGCATCGTCTTTGCGGTCTTTGCCTTCGACCACATGACTGAAACGTTCATAGGAAAGCACTGTACCGAGGCGTAGACGTTCTCCAACCCAGCCGAGAGCGACTTGGCCGACATGACGGTTGTCAGCCCAATCGTATGCAGTTTCTTCTTCCTCGTTGCCGTTGGAGTACATGGCCTGGTAAACGAAACCGGAAGAATTATTGGATGACATCGCAATCGTGTTATCCAGGCTGCCAGTGTTGTAGCTTATGAAAGCAGGAGCCGGTCCCAGCATACCGGAACGGGTCTGATTGGCACGCATGCGCCCATAGAAAGAATAGGGTGCGGTTGCGCAGGTAAAGTTAGGCAATCGACCTGCTGACACTTCAAGAATTTCATTGCCGATGAATACACGGGCAACACGGTCGGCAATTCCGTCTTCTGCGGTTAGCTTGCCGGTATCAACGTGGTAGCTCGTTTCAAGTTGGGCCCCCGCGTACCATCCGTTTCCAAATGTTTCCTTTGTTTGGAGACCAAAGTAGGTATCCATGGGAGTTTGTTTGAAAGCGGCAACCGCCAGACTATCCTTCCCGCCTTCTTGGTGACTGAAATAAAGGCCTGTTGCTACATTGCCGTAGATTTTAACGTCTGCCGCCGCTTGGGCGGTGCATGTCATGGTGGCGCAGAGGATTGCTGCGACTGCCGGTAAATGTTTCCTGTCCATTTGTGTTTGCCCGGTTGGTTGAAATGCTCGACACTCAGACAAGCAACCGCACGGAACAAGCCTTGCATGAAGCTTCCAAGATCGCCGATCCTATTGATCTGCAATCGATTCTATGGGCAGGCCTTCTAACAGTCCATGGGCATTTTCGATGCAAGTTAACCATTTCACTCAACTTGCTATTTTCGTTTTTCGCGAAATGATGTCGAATGAATCAGCATTGAAAAACAAGGAGGCGACTGGACTAGCCTTGCGAAGGGCGACAATGAAGAAAGGAAAAGGCGCCGACGGTATTGATTGAACCGTTGGACGCCTGAATGAAGTTCACTGAGAAATCCGTGAGTGCTCAGTGACGAATTTGAATCTCGACAAAGGCGCAAAGACAAGCTTTGGACTTGGTTCTCCTATCAGCACTTGATGCTGAAGATGAGACCTTCCAATGAGTACTAAATCTCTTTTAGCGACTTTTTAGCCCGTCTTTGGCGGGATCCAAATGTTGATTGTGATTTGGAGTGCCACTAAAGAGCAATCACTGTTGTTCGTTATGACGTCGCTTGGTCGCAGGAGTTGCATGTCTCAGGCTGCGAGCATTCGCCGCAAGAGCGATCGGCTGCGTGATACTTGCTGATCACACAGTTTTTGCAGTGCGCAAGCGCGTCTTCCGACAGCCGTTCAAAATCGTGGTACTGGCCGGACCAGCGGCAGATGTTGCGCAGGAACGGAACAAGACTGCGGCCTTTTTCCGTAAGGGAATATTCCACGCGCGGAGGAATTTCCGGGAACTGATGCCGCTCGATCAAACCGTGGCCGATGAGTTCCTTCAAAGTATTGGCAAGGACAGTGTCCGATACGCTGTCGAGCGCCTTTTTGATGTCGTTATACCGTACGCTGTTTTCGGAATAGAGCAGGCACAAAATGCGGGACTTCCAGCGGCCGCTGAAGAATTCGAGCGCGAATTCCAATGGACAACGCAAATCCTTGGGGAGTTTAGGTTGATACATGACGAAAACACAAAAATCTAAAAAGTTGAAAAAAGTATAACCCCCGATTTTTGTCTAATCCAGATTAAATCAAACGGCGTAGGAGCAATTACTCAGAAATTGCTTAGTCAATCATTGTTTACTTAAGGTCTTTGCTGTTTTCTTCAAATTCATACAATCGAACCTAGGTGTCGCTTTCCGTCGTCTCGGCACGGCTTTTTTCAAGCTCTACGACCCGCTGAGGCACCAGGAATAAAGAGACGGAAACGGTGCGGGAGACACGCATCGGAACACCGCATATACGATAAGAAACAGGAGAAGAAGATGGCAGACGTCAAACTTCCTCACATTTCTAGACGCGCTCTGCTGGGCGCGGCCGGGGCCACTGCTGCAACTTCCTCAATGGGCTGGGCGGCGGTCAAGAAAGAGGTAGAGACTCTCAAGAAAAAAGGCTGGAAGGCCTATCCGGTCGGTTGCTGCATGTGCGGCGCCCGCTGCGGCATGCTTGCCATGCACAAGGAAGGAGAGAAGCCCTCGCGTGCAAGCATTCGCATCCTTCCCAATCCCGATCATCCCCAGCGCGGCTATTGCGGCCGCGGCGCGTCCGCGCTCTGGGCATGGGATCATCCGATGCGCATCCGCAAACCCTTAAAGCGAAAGGGCGAGCGCGGCAGCGGTGAGTTCGAAGAAATTTCTTGGGATCAGGCGCTCAACGAAATCGCAGCCAAACTCAAGGCCATCATCGCCAAGGACGGCGAACAGAGTGTGGTTCTCACGAGTCACAACTTTACGGCCTATCAGAACTGGTTTGCGCCTGCCTTCGGCACGCCCAATGTGATCAATCACTCGGCAACCTGCAACTCGGCTTCCACGTTTGCGCGTCGCCTCATTTTCGGTCCGACTTTCTCGGGTTTGGGAAAAGTTGAGCCCGATTACCTCAACGTTCGTTATCTGCTTCTCGTGGGGCGTACTCTGAACTGCGCCATGGGTGTGTTCTCGACGGCTGCACAGGCGCGTGAAAACGGCGCTCGCCTGGTGTTCGTTGACCCGCGCATGCCCGAGGGTGCACTGGGCGAATCCGAATGGATTCCGATCAAGCCCGGTACCGACGCCGCTTTCCTGCACGGTCTGATTTTCGTAGGCCTGCGTGAAAACCTCTGCAATCTGGAATGGATGCGCAAGTGGACGAATTCTCCGTGTCTCGTGACGGATGACTACACGCCGATTACCGAAGACATGGTCAAGCAAGGCGGCCGCAAGCGCTACTTTGCCGTCATTGACGAACACACCGGCAACATCGCCTTCCAAGGTCCCAAGCTCAACGAAAAGGGACAGCCGATCGGCTTTGACGAATCGCCCGACGTACTGCCCGCCATGGATTGGCACGGCGAAGTGAACCTTGCCGACGGCAAGCGCGTGCATGCCCGTACCGTGTTCGTTGCCTTCAAGGAAGCCAACGCCAAGTACACGCCCGAATTTGTCGCCAAGCAAACCGGCATCCCGGCCAAGCGAATCATCGAAACGGCTCGCGACTTCTTTAATCTCGGCGGCGTGTGCGACGACGGCTGGTATTCGTCTCGCAACGGCAATGACGTCGAAGCCTACGAGTTGATGAGCCTCATCAATCTCTTTACCGGTCAGATGGACCGCAAGGGCGGCTTTATCGTGACGCAGGGTGCCGGTGTGGGCGGCCCGGGCGTCAAGAAGGCCGGCACAAAGTGCACGGGACCGACTGGCGTCACCTGGGAAGTCAAACCGGGCAAGCCCATGGACAAGCTCTTTTATCCTGAAGGCATCGGTACGCTGTGGCCTGCACTTGAAGCGGCCAAGACCGGTAAGCCCTATCCGGTGCGCGCGCTCATTATGACTGGCTGCTCGATGTTCCATCGCGAAGCCAACTCCGCGCGACTCATTGAAGGCTTCAAGGCCATGGAACTTATTGTGAGTCAGGACATCTTGCCGCAGGAATCCAACGACTGGGCCGATTATGTTCTGCCGAGTACATTCTTCCTGGAAAACCATGAATACATGGGCGTGAATTACGCTCGCGACGGCTGGGCGCACAAGTCCGACGCCATGATAGATCCGCCCGAAGGCGTTGAAGCGCGCCACGACATCTGGCAGTTCTGTGAAATTCTTCGCCGCATTGATCCGGCCTTGGCCGCTCGTTTGGGCTACAACGAAGAAATCAAGGATCGCGCCGGTTGGAAGAAGTGGTTCAACGAACAGCTCGTAGACGGAGCTTGGAAGAAGTTCATTGCTAACAAGAACAAGGCCAAGCCCGGTGAGGGCGATCGTATTGCCAAGGAAGTCGAAGAAAAGGGCTTTGCTCTGGTCAACGCCAAGAAGTATGACCAGACGCCTTACAAGACTCCGTTTACGACGCCGACGGGCAAGGGCGAAATCATCAGCTTCTACGCGGTGTACCAACCTTCGGCTAAGAACACCAGTCCGATGCCGGAATATCAGCCGACGAAGGCTTACACGCATCCGAAGGCCGACAACGAATTCATCATTGCTTCGGGTAAAGACTCCGCTTCGTGCTGCGGCGTGACGCTCTTTACGTATCCGACTCGCTTTACGGGCGATCGTACGATCTGGATGAATCCGATTGACGCCGCGCGTTTGGGCATCAAGCAGGGTGACACGATCGAACTCGAAGGCCTCGATTTGCCTGTGAAGGGACGTGCTCAGGTGACGGTTACCAACCGCGTGATCGCTGGCTCTCTCTTTGCTTACGGCTTCTCGGGCGGCGTTCGCACCAAGAAGCTCCTTCCGGAATACGAATGGGTTCGCGAAGGCGTCAACACCAACTGGTTTGCCACCGGCAAGAGCCAGGCGGATTGCGGCAACATGAGCAATAACGTCACTGTTCGCATCAAGCGCGTGTAAGGAGTCAAAAGATGGCGAAAAAACAACTTGCGCATCTTTTTGATGCGACGAAATGTATCGGCTGCCAAGCTTGCATCGTGAGCTGCGTCGAAACAAATTATCCTGAAATGGTCGGCCGTCATATCGAAGGCAAGAACTGGCTGGCTTCCAACATCCGTCGCTACACTGCCAATCTGGCCAAGCGTCCGGTGCAGCTTCTCGTGCAGTGCCAGCACTGCTCGGAAGCACCCTGTGTGGAAACCTGCCCGTTCGGTGCTAACTACTACGATGAGAACGGTCTGGTTCGCAATGATCCGAAGCGTTGCATCGGCTGTAACTACTGCATCGCATCGTGCCCCTACGACGCGCGTTGGTCGCACCCGATTACGGGACTGCCCTCCAAGTGCATGGGCAGCGGCTGTCTGGAGCGTATCGAAGACGGACTGCAGCCTGCCTGCGTGAGTGTTTGTCCGGTCAGTGCACGCCTTTTCGGTGATGTCAACGATCCGGAAAGCGACATTTCGCAGAAGATTCGCGTCGCCAAGACGCAGAAGCTTCTTGAAAGTCACGGAACGAAACCTAACTTCTTCGTGGTGGTGCAGAAATGATGGAATTCACAAATCTCACGATGCAGCTTCAATCCGCGAATTGGGGTTGGTCGATTGCATTCTTCCTTTGGTTCATCGGCTTGTCCGGCATGGGGATGTTCCTCAACGGCTGGGTGCGCGAAAAGGCGCTTGTGTACCTGTGCGCCGTAGCGAGCATCCTCGGTACGCTGTTGGTGGTTAGCCACTTGGCTCGTCTCACGAATCTGCCCGCAGCGGCGTTCTACGCGCTCACGAGCGGCAGCTTCAACTTCGGCAGCTGGATGATGATCGGCATGGTGCTGCTCACGCTGCAGTGCTGTGCAACAGTGTTCTACGCCCTGTCTTTGGCCGGTGTGTTCAAGAGCTGCGAAGACTTCGTACTGAGCAACTTCTTTAACCACATCACGATGGCACTGGGTGTCATTGTTACGATCTACTCGGGCTTTCTGCTTACGCAAGCCGTTGGTGTCACGCTCTGGAACACCGCTTTGATTCCTTTGCTGTGGATCATGTCCGGTATGGCCTCGGCTATTAGTTCCATCGAACTGATGATGGTCTCTGGAAAGATTCCGGCACACAAAGTGCTCTGGAGTCGCCGTACGGCTCTGTGGACGGAAGCGGCTGAACTTTTCACGATCTTTGCCTTTGTGCACGTGGCTTTGAGTTCGTCGTCGGCAGCCGCCCGCGTCGGTGCCGAGTCTCTGATCGATGGCCCGTATTCGATGATGTTCTGGTTGGGCGTCATTCTCTTCGGTTCGATCGTACCGTTGTCGATTAACCTGATTACCCGCAAGCATGTTGCATTGGCCATTTCGGCTGTGCTCGGCCTGGCCGGCGCCCTGATGCTGCGTGCGAGCGTGCTCTTTGCGGGGTATTACGAGCCGATCTTGTTCTAATAACGACATCTGCCATATGCCGGGAGTCCCGGAGCCTGGGTCCGGGTGAGTCTCTCTTAGCTCCCGGCACCCTTTACGGCAGACTGCTGAACTGATGATTCAGGGAAGGCAGTCTGCCTTTTTTGCATTTGGAATTCGATCAGAAAAAGTCGAACGGCCGCTCAAGCTGGGCGGTTAGGCTGCGCTTTTTTTGTTCCGTCCTGATGAGTTCGAGGTAGGCCTGCCGATGGAGAAATCACAGACGCATGAGGTCGTTGCTGTCAACAGGCAGATCATAGAGCTTGTCGACAACGACCGTGAGTTGCGAGGTGAATGTTTTCCAATGCGTCAGAATCTTGGGAGTGTCCAAGTCTTTGTACTTGTACACATTGATGAAAGGTGACAATTTGGAAGCCACGGCACGCAACGGCTTGACGCGCTTTTCCGATACGAACGGCCAGCAGAAACTGGTGAGAGCCTGCTGAAGGATCACGGGTGAAAGCGGACGGCCGTTGGCAATGAAGCAAGTCCAAAGCGCGAAATGCGCGCACTGCCTGCCGACGCCGAACGACAGCGTCAAGCTCAAGAATGTTTGAGTCGGCGGAACTCAGCTCACGATCGGCTTGATGCGCTTTGCAAGCTTCGGAAAGTCTTTGCACCATTCGAGCTTTGTTGCATTATCCATGTGCAAATGACCGCCATCGCCGAGAGCCGGACCTCGCCGAATGGGAACGGTGCCAAAAAGCGCTTCCGAGATAACGGGTAGCGGAGGCGGCAGTTCAGGCTGAGCCTTGGGAGCGATAGTCACCGCGTTTCTGGATGCACAATGTACACACAACCGTCCTTGACGACGCATAACGTGCCATAGAACTCGCTTAAGAGCGGAGAAAGCGAAGGCTGGTATTGCGCAAATCCAAGAACGGTTTTTTCTTTGGCTTTCAGAAACTCGATCAACGTCAGATAGTCGGTGTCGGCTGAGGCAATGGCGACGATGTCGTCATTCTGCATTTCGTCGAACACAGCCAGCATCAGGCGAAAATCCGTGACGTTTTTGCCTTTGATAAACGGTGTGAACTTGAGGACGGTAAGACCGAAATTGACCGCGATTGTGTTCCAAGTCTGGATATCGGCTTCTTTTCCGAAGGCGGCTTTGGATCGAATTATGTAGCTAGCTATATAAAATGGCAAAAAATGACTGAAGAGAGCTTTTGAAAAATCAGGGAAAAGGCAACTGGAGCTACTTGGGTTTTCGTTCGGCGATCAGTTTTTTCAGAAGCCCAACAAGCAACAGTTGTTCAGCTTGCGTCAGGGCTTCGGAAAAAGCCAGAACTTTGCGGTAGTGTTCCGGAAGCACTGAGGCGAGAACCTGTTCACCCCGAGCGGTGATGCGAACCATCACGGCACGGCGATCCAGCGTGCTGGAGTTGCGTTCGACCAGAGGTTGGGCCTCTTTGAGCATGCGGGAGATCATGATGGAGGTGGTTGCATCCGTCACGCCGAGGTGTTGCGCGAGCATGCCGATGGACATTTCGCCGCCTGCGTCCTTGAGTGTCATCAGGAGGGAAAGCTTGCCTTCCGAAAGACGAGCCGTGTCCTGCAGGGGGCGATAGATTTCTTCGCGTGCGATATCGGCGGCACAGGTCAGATGCAACAGAAGATCAACAGCGGACAGATTCTCTTGGCCGGCAGTTTGCGGATTGGTGCGCAAAAGACGTTGACGTGGTTTCATATCGTTTCTCAAAGTTTTGCCGACTAATTGTAGACCTCTTTTTGGAAAGACAAGCCCTTAACTGATGGACAATTCGTTTTAGGAAAAGATGGAAGGCGCTTCATTGTTGGTGTAACTCTGATTTCGACAGCGTTTTGCGGCGTTAGAATCGACGAGCATCGGAAGGAGGCGATGGTGAAGCTCTCAGACTCGGCGCAGGGGGTGCTTTATGCTGCTGCCGCCTATGTGTGGTGGGGATTCCTACCTTTGTTTTGGGCGATCTTTGATCCGGTCGGTAACGGCTGGGAGGTTATTGCGCACCGCATATTCTGGACGGGTGTGCTGTTGACGGTTTGGATTGCCATTGCGGTCGGATGGGCACGTTTCGATGATTTCGTCAGAACAATCCGGCAATCACATCGACAAACCGTTTTGCTTTTGTGCGCGGCCGTCGTTTCAGCATTGAATTTCTGGGTCAATGTGGCAGGTGTCATTGCCGGACACGTGGTGGAGCTTGGCATCGGTACGTTTCTGACGCCGCTTCTGACCATTGCTTTGGGAATTGTTTTTTTCCGTGAACGGCCGCCTTTGCTCACGTGGATTGCCATTGCATCAGCGTTGGCTGGTGTAGCGGTCATGATTGTTCAATTCGGGCATTTTCCTTTCTATGCGTTGATGGTTTCGTCGACGTGGGCGGCATACGGAGCGCTGAAAAAAGCCTTGATGGTTGACGCCGTTTTGTCGCTTGCCGTTGAAACATTCCTGATGATGCCGCTGGCTGTCGGCTATGTCGCTTATTTGACGGCAATGGGAGCCTCACATTTTTCGCCGACGGCCGATCCTGGGCTTGCCGCGGCCTTTGTTGCAACCGGCGTGATGGCGGCTGTTCCTCTGGTGGCTTTTACGATCGGTGCCATGCGCTTGTCGTTGAGCGTTTTGGGTTTTATCCAGTATCTGGCGCCGATTCTTATCGTGGCGCTCGGCGTTTTCGTCTTCGGCGAGCCGTTCGGAGCCAGGGAGATACTTCCGCTTTCCTTCATTTGGCTTGGCATCGCGGTCTTTTTGGCTGGCCAGATTCGCGAACATAAAAACTCTTCACAATTGCGTGCGCGTTCTTAAGGTGTGCGAATGGTTAGATGCGCCATAATCAACGCAAGTCTTTGCAATCGGCAAAGATGCAGTGACCCAGTGGACTGAAAGGAGTTCTACCCATGACCAAACTCACTCGTCGCAGCGCTCTCGGCCTGGCTGCAGCCGCATTGGCGTTGAGCACCACGGCGGCTCAGGCAAAGCCCGCCAAAGTTCCCGAAGGCTGGGACGGCAAGAAGATGTATGAAACGATGACCAAGGACGGTGTGGGTTTCCGCTCGCCGACGCCGGCAAGCGTCAAGAAGACGGCGCACGTCTTTTTTGACACGCAGTGCCCGGACTGCATCCGTCTGATGGATCGCATCATGCCGTTGCAGGATCGCATCGCCGTGGTCTACTACCCGATCGCGTTGCTCAACCCGCATTGCGAACCGCAGGGTGCGTTAATTCTCGGCTCCAAGGATCCGTACGCGATGCTCATCAAGCATCACGAACATTTCCGTGACAAGGATTTCCGCGGCCTTCGCTATGAGGGTGCTGATCTGCCGTACGAACTGCGCAACAAGGTGTGGATCAACACCAAGCTGCACCGCCGCAGCGGCTGCCGTGCTGTTCCCTACGGCGTGTACCTCAATTCCAAGGGCGAATACGTGCCGTTTGATGAAAACCTGACCACGGACGAACTGGCCAAGATTTTCGAACTCTGATAGCGGTTCTTGTTGGAAAAAAGTCAAGCGGCGCTCGCCTGAACCAAAGGTGTTGCGCCGTTTGTGTTTTTAGCACTCAAGGAGTTGACACATGCGTTTGCGTTCTCTGATTGTCGCCGTGCTTTCGGCGTTTCTCGGATTGATGGCCGCAGCCAACGCATTCGCGGCTGACAAGCGTTTCTACGATTCGCAGGGACGTTATCAAGGCCGACAGGATGCAAGCGGTCGATACTACGACTCCCAAGGTCGGTATCAAGGAAAGGTGGACGCCAACGGACGTTATTACGACTCCCGGGGACGCTACCAAGGCAGGCAAGACGGCAACGGCCGCTACTATGACTCGCAAGGCCGCTACCAAGGCAAACAGGACGTTAGGGGTCGCTACTACGATTCGCAGGGACGCTACCAAGGGCGGCGCGATGCCAACGGCCGTTACTACGACTCGCAGGGCCGTTATCAGGGACGCGATAAGTAAGCTCGGATGTTGCGATCAGAGGCCGGCTTTTTCTTCCTCCGTCCATTCGCAATAGGGTCTCTCAGATAAGGCCGAGTTGTAGTAGCGCGTCAGATGTGTGACTTCTTGTCCGATCCAGGGCGGCAGTTGCACGGTCTCGTTTTCCGAGGCGAGTTCCACTTCAGCGAGAACCAGACCTTCGTTTTCGCCGAAGAAACGATCGATTTCCCAGATCTTGCCCGCATACGCGACCTTGGTGCGGGTCTTTTCAATGAGCGGCTTGAGCGCCAGAGTGTCGAGCAGAACGGCCGCTTCATCGGTCGGAATGGCGTACTCGAACTCGGTGCGTACAGCCCCCTCATTGCGTCCCTTGATGGTGAGGAATGCTTTATCGCCCTTGATGCGCACGCGAACCGTGCGCTCGATGTCGCGCGACAGATAACCTTGACGGACGACTTCAGGGGTACCGAGCCGTTGCCAGTTGTCCGAGATCACTAAAAATTTGCGTTCGATTTCCAAAGCCATTTTGGGCTCTCCTATTTTTTCTTTTCTTCGAGTCGTTCGACGCCCGGCCCCGACAGTTCGCTTCTGCCTCCCGAGACCGGCGTCACGTCGATCAAGGTGGCAATACGTTCGCGCACTTCGCCCACGTGAGAAATGATGCCGATCATCTTGCCTTCGCTTTGTAGCGCCGCAAGCGCATTCATGGCGTCTTCGAGCGTATCGGGGTCAAGCGAGCCGAAACCTTCGTCCAAAAAGAGCGATTCGACGCGCACGTTGCGGCTTGCCATCTCGGAGAGGCCTAGAGCAAGTGACAGACTCACCAGGAAGGATTCGCCGCCTGAAAGATTGTCCGCGCTGCGCTCGACGCCGCCCTGGAATGTGTCGATCACGTTAAGCTTCAAAGGCTCTGTCGCGTCTTTCTTGAGAATGTAGCGTTGCGAAATCTTGGCCAAAGCTCGGTTGGCGTGATGAAGCAACGTCTCAAACGTCATTGATTGCACAAACGTGCGGTAGCGCTTGCCATCGGCCGATCCGATCAATGCGTTGAGCTGTGTCCACACGCAGAGCTTCTTTCCCTGCGATCGGATGGCTTCAAGTTTGTCGGCAAGGCGTTTCTTCTGTGCGTCGTCGGTCTCGATGAGCCCCTGCAGGCGCCCCTTGGCGGCGGAAAGATTGTTCATTGTTTCGCGCAACGCGGCAATCTCGCCGAGCAGAGCCGTTAATTCAAGCGCCGGATCGATTTTGGCTGTCAGCAGTGCGATTTTTTCCTGAGCCAGTGCGGCACTCTTGGCAAGTTCCTCTGCACGGGCGTCCAGACGAGCGTACTTCTGATGGCGACTGTTGATTTCTTCGTCCGTGAGAAGCGCCGCAAGCCACAGGGTATCGTCGGCAAAGCCGGCGGCCCCACGTTCTTGAGCCCATGCCGATTGGGCTGTAAGCAGGGCGTTGGCATCAATCGCGATCTGTTTGTCGGCAGCCTCAAGCTGCCCTTTCGTGACATTGACGAGCTCTTTGAGGCGCAGTGCTTCTGCCGTTCGTTTTTCGGCTAGAGCAAGCGCCGTATCGCGGCGTTTTTTGAGTGCGGCTTCTTCGGCTTCGGGCGACTTGTTGCCGAACAGCCGGACGCGCTCGGCGTGTTTGTGTGAGCGCTCTTCTTGCAATGCGGCAATGGACTTTGCCAACTCCTCGCATTTGACTTCAAAGGCTTCCTGTTGCAGGCGTTGCTCTTTCTCGGTTGTTTTCAAAACGGCCGTTTGCTGTTCGATTGCCGACAGCCGCGTACGTTTGGCTTGATACGCCTCTACTTCCGATTGCAGGCGCATCGTCCACGTTTTGGCTTGCACGGCCGTGGTCGGAATTTTCAGCAGCCCCGTACAAACTGCGGTAAGTTGTGTCTGAGCCGAGGTCAGACGTTGGGCGGCGTCCCGGCTTTCGGTCTCGGCGCTCAGCAAAGCCGCTTGCGCTTGGGTGCGCTTGGCTTCGCACGTCTTGGCGGTCCGCGACTGTGCTTCGAGTTGCGCTTTAGCCCTTTCAAGTGCCTTCAAAAGTTTGTTGCGCTCGTCGTCGAGCGTCACGATTTGCTTGATCCGATCGGTGAGTGCGGCGGCTTTTTCAAGAGTCTCCAGCTGTGTGGCGCGAATGTCCGAAACAGGCCCCTCTTCGATTGACCATTCGGTCGTCAGTTCGCGGATGGTCTGGGTTTCTAGCAGGAAAAGCGTTTGCAACTCATTGAGTGTCCCGCGTTCAGCCTTGATCGTACCGTCAAGTTTGGCAACTTCCCGGGCAAGCGAGGCAACGGTTGTTTGAGCGGCCTTCAAGTCCTTTCGGGTACGCTCGAGTTTGTGCGAGTCGTCCGAAAGAATCGCGGGCTGTGTTTCGGCATAAGGGTGATGCACGGCGCCGCACAGCGGGCAGGGCGAACCGTCGACAAGCTTGGCGCGCTCGTCGCTGAGACGTTCCACCAGAGAACGCATGGCGGAGGCTTGCTCCATCGCTTCCAAAGCAACAGTGAGCGATTCCGTCAGCTTGAGCTGCGTCTCGTAGTGCTGGCTGTGGGCAGCAAGGTCGGCTTCCAGTTCGAGCAAATGCTTCTTTTTAGTGTCGATTTGACGAGATTTTTCTTCTTTTGCTGCTAAATGCTGCAAAATTTTCTCTAAAGCCGACCTCAGAGCATCGACTTGCGCTTTGAGCTGTGTCCATTCCTGCAGGGTTTTGCCGGCGGCGCTTTCGTTGCGAGCGGCCTCAACACTCGAAAGCTTTTCCTGCAACGACTGGATATGCGCTTGTGTGGGTGCCAGAGCTTGTAACGCGGTATCGGTTGCTTGCGCAGCAGCTACAAGGTCGAAATTTGCTTTTTGCAGGGCTTGTTCGCGTTTTTCGCGGTTTGCGTCGGCATCGGCAAATTGCGCCAGAGCCATTGAAATTTCGGCTTGTTTGGCAAATAGGCGAGCAGGTCGGGAGTCGGGAGCTGTTTCGGCTTCCAGCTTGGCGGCTTCTTCGGCTAGCTTTTGAATTTCCGAGAGGGCCGTCTGCGTTGCGGCACGGCTCTTATCCAGACGCGTCGCTTCGCGTGTTCTCTCGTCGGTTTTCTCGTTGATTCGCTTGGCCAGTTCGGAGAGGTTCGCGTCAATCGTACGTACGACTTGCGTGACGGGCAAAAGTGCCTCGTAATCTTTGTTGAGCTGTTCGGCAGCGGCCTGCGCTTCCTGTAAAAGTCGCTGGGCCTCGGTAGCGTTTTTGTCGACGGTCACTAAAGAGTTCGATAGAGTTTCTCGCTGTTGTCTGCCGCTTTGTACGCGCGCTTGAGCATTTTGCAGTGTCGCGTAGGAGGGCTTGATTTTGAGCGCTCTGCGGGCCACTTCCGTAGCACGTCGCTCGTCTTGCAACGCATTGATCGTTTCTTTGACAGAAACCAGTTCCTTTTGCGTGGCGGCTAGCGTTTCAGCCGTCGTGTCACGCTCGCGCACGAGGTCGCGCATGCCCTCCTTGGTTTTGAGGGATTGTTCGACTTCTTCGATTCGAGTTTTGACGGAAGTTAGCTCTGAAAGGGTTTGCTGCCGTTCTTCGTCGGCCATCACACCCACACCGCGCGCTTCGGATTGCAGATCGGCAAGAGCAGTGCTTTCGGTGCGGTAGCGTTCATAGACGGCCTGCGAAATTTGCGAATAGATTTCGGTGCCGGTGATGGCTTCCAGTGCGTTGGAACGTTCGTCTTCCTTGGCTTTCAGAAAAACCGAGAAGTTGCCTTGAGCCAACAGCGCCGAGCGCGTGAATTGACTGAACGTGAGTCCCGTGATTTCTTCAATTCGCTCGCTGAAGCGCTGCTTGTATTTGCCTTCCAGAATTTCCCAGTTGTTGATCTCATCGTTCCAGCGGCTCAGCTCAATGTTGGCGCTCTGCAGGCGACCGTCGGCCTGATTGCGGGCGCGCCGTTGCGAATAAAGAGCGCGGTAGCGCACGCCTTTGGCAAGGAAGGTGACTTCGCTTTCCATGATCCCCGTGCCGCGCGTCATGGCTTCGTTGGTGTTGCCCGTCAGGTAACCCAGGCGTGGCGTACTGCCGTAAAGCGCAATGCAGATGGCGTCAAGCAGTGACGATTTGCCCGCGCCCGTAGGGCCGCAGATCGCAAATAGGCCGCCTGCGGCATACGCTGGATCTTCGAAATTGATTGACCAGTTTCCCTTGAGGGAGTTGATGTTTTGGACGCGTACTTTGAGGATTCTCATGCTGCGACTCCTTCGTTGCGCACGACGGCGAGAATCTCGTCATAGGCCTCAATGAGTGCTTTTTTCTGTTCGGCAGTAAATGTCGTGCCGCAGGCTTCCTGCTTTTGCAGACACAGCTCAAACATTTTTTCGGGCGAGATTGCTTCGACGTCGCTCACGACGTCGTCGACGGACAATTGCGCTTCGGCAACCGTGCGGCTTACAACACGCACCAGCGTGACGACGCTCTCTTGCACGGCGTCGCGACATTTGGCAGCGAGATCCGGAGCAAAGATACCCTCGGTGTGCAGCACTTCACAGAGAACCGGCTCTTGAGCCGCAACCAGTGTGCCGAGTTCTTCGAGGACGGATGCGGCGTCTCCCGTGATCTGCACCAAGGTGTCGAAAGCGGGAATAGGGATCGTACGAACCGTACAGGCTTTGCCCTGCGTTTCCACGAGGCAGACGCTTTTGTCGGCTCTGCGCTCGGAAAAGTCCAGTGCTACGGGACTGCCGCTATAGCGACGCGTGTCGTCTCCGGCCAGGCGTTGCGCCTTGTGCAGGTGCCCAAGCGCCAGATAGTCGATCTCCGTCGGAAAGGTCGAGGCGGGAATGAGGCCGAGCGAACCGATGTAAAGATTGCGTTCTTCATCGGACGGATCGCAGTCGGCGGCAAAAAGATGTCCGGTGGCGATATAGGGAATGTCGTTTTCGCCTCGCAGCTCGAGCGCGGTTTGCGTCACATGGCGATAGTGCTCTGCCGTTGCCGAGCGAATCTTTTCTTCTTTGTCCTGCTGTGTTTCGTTTTCGGTGCTTGTGCGCAGATCACGTTCGCGCAGATAGGGTACGGCCGCAACGACTGCCAGAGGAGTTCCGGCCGCATCGCGCAGCAGCACGACCTCGTCGGCCGGATCGGCCGTCGCCTGCCCGACGACGATGATGTTGAGCGCTTCGAGAAGAGTGTCGGGGGCATTCAAAAGTGAAGGCGAGTCGTGATTGCCTCCGGTGACGATGACGTGACGACAGTCAGTGGACATTGCCACAGACGCCAGAAACCGGTAGTAAGCCCGCTGCATGCGGTGCGAGGGTGTTGCGTTGTCGAAAACGTCGCCTGCGATGATCAGGCAGTCAATTGCCTCGGTGCGGATCGTTTCGGTGAGCCAGGTGAGAAATTTCTCGAAGGTTTCGTCTCGGTTGACGCCGTAGAGACTGCGGCCGAGATGCAAATCGGAAGTGTGAAGAAAACGCATGAAAGTCACAAGCCGGTCGAACAATGGCATAGCGCACTATAGCCGTCTGATGCCAGACTCGCGACTTTTTTTAACGTAGATTCTGCCACCAGGGGCCGGTGTCGCGAGCCGGGTTGTCAATTGCAACGACTTGCCCGATCAGTGGCGTGGAAAGCGCAACGCCAAGAGCTTTTGCATTGGCAAGTGCCGCTTCCAACGGCGCCTTCCAGGTGTGGCGGCTCAGATCGAACTTGGCGTTGTGGCACGGCATGACAAAGCGGGGATGCAATTCAGCAACGGCCGCTTTCCACGCAGGCGGCATCAGATGAATGCCGGCCCAGTCGGTGTTGTATTGGCCGTCCTCGACGATGGCAAAGTCAATGCGTCGAAAATCCGTGGCGATTTGGCGGAAATGGCGTCCGTAGCCACCATCGCCCGAGAGGTACAACGTTACTCCGTCGAGATCCATCACAAAGCCCGCCCACAGCGCCGTATTGCGCTCGAGCGTTCGACCCGAGAAATGTTGGCTCGGCACGCAGGTGAGAGTTCCTTTGTGCGGCAGAGCGATTTTTTCGCCCCAGTCCATTTCCGTGATGCGCTCGGCTTCCCATCCCCAGTATTCGAGATGGGCTCCCACGCCGAGTGGGCAGACGACATGCGCCGTGCGATTCTTCAGGTCACGCATCGTGAGCATGTCCAGATGGTCGTAATGGTCGTGCGTGAGAATGAGCAGATTGAGCGCCGGAATGTCGCGGGGCTGATAGAGGTCGGCTCCTGCGAAAGGCTTGAAAAAGCCGCCCAATGGGAAACAGGCGTGCAGAGCGGGGTCGACGGCAATCGAGAGACCGGCAAGTTTCAGGTAAAAGCCTGAGTGTCCGAACCAAACCATCTGCCCGTCGGCTAGCGTAGAGAGATCGGTTTTGATCGAAGGAATGCGCTCAAGCGGACGACGCCCTGTCTTGTCTTCGGTGAGAAACCGTAGCATCCCTGAAGAGCGTTCCCGATCGATCGGATCGATGACCGGCGTGAGGTTGTGAAACGTGCCGTTGCTGAAATGCGGCGACGCCTGCATACGCTCCAAGCGAGCTCCGGTCGGCTTGGCTCCCAGCGCGGAAAATGCTCGCGAACTTTCCTGCACGGCGGCGCGCAAGGGGCCTGCGGCGGCAGCGGCCAGAAAAGCGGCGGAAGTCAAAATGGTACGGCGTTGCATGTTTTTGGGATCACAACCAACAAAATCTGCTTGTCGTACTTTACCTTGTCGAGAAGCTCGAAAGCAGCCTGCAAACGGAATTTGCACGGATTGGGCAAAAAGCGGGTATTTGGGTGCCTACGCTTGTTTTGCCTGTAGCGCCAAACGGACCAAGGTCAAAAAAGCCCGACGCCTGAGGCATCGGGCATGGGACTACGGGATTAACCGCTTGGTTTTGGATCAGTATTTGTAGCCTTCCTTGAGCCAGCGGGCGACGTCAAGCGCGCAGTAGGTGAGGATGCCGTCGGCGCCGGCACGCTTGCAGCAGATCATCGATTCCATCGTGATCTTCTTTTCGTCAATGCAACCGGCAGCGGCAGCGCACTTGATCATCGCGTATTCGCCGGAGACGTGATACACAAAGGTCGGTGCCTTGAATTCGTCCTTGACTCGGCGAACCACATCGAGATACGGCATACCGGGCTTGACCATGACCATATCGGCGCCTTCGGCCAGATCGAGACCCACTTCCCAGAGCGCTTCGTCGCTGTTGGCGGGGTCCTGCTGATAGACGGCCTTGGTGGACTTGCCGAGGTTGCCCGAAGAGCCCACTGCGTCGCGGAAGGGACCATAGAAGGCACTGGCGTACTTGGCTGAATAAGCCATGATGCGCGTGTGGATAAAGCCTTCTTCTTCTAACATCTTGCGGATGACGCCGATGCGGCCGTCCATCATGTCGGAGGGAGCCACAACGTCAGCGCCGGCCTGAGCTTGGGCGCGAACCTGACGCACGAGCATTTCAATGGTTTCGTCGTTGAGGATGTAGCCCGTTTCGTCAATGAGGCCGTCCTGACCGTGTGTGGTGTAGGGGTCAAGCGCCACATCGCACATGACGCCCAACTGCGGGTAGGCAGCCTTGATGGCCTTCACGGCACGCGGAATCAGACCGTCGGGATTGGCGGCTTCAACGCCGTCGGGAGTCTTCAGTTCATCGTCGATGTGTGGGAAAAGAGCCACCATCGGGATGCCGAGTTCAACCATTTCGCCGCAAAGCTTCAGGAGTTCGTCGATCGACAAACGGTTGACGCCGGGCATGGTGGGAACGGGCGTGACCTTGTGTTCGCCTTCCTGCACGAACACCGGCAAGATGAGGTCGTTGGGCGTGAGAACGGTTTCACGCATCAGTCGACGAGAAAAATCGTCATGGCGCATGCGGCGCATACGCACGAAAGGATACTGTCCAAGGGTCTGCATTTTTCAAAAGTCCCCGTGAAAATAAAGAATGCTGAAAGGTTACGCCGACTGCGTGTCCGCCGACAGGCGCCCTTCCGGATCAATCCAGGTTAGAAGTCGTTGCTGAAGTTCTTCGACGCCTTCTTTTTTCAGTCCTGAGAAAAGCTGCACTTCCACATGATCGCCGAGCTGCTGAGCGCGGGCGCGGGCTTTGGCAAGCACCGTATTGCGTTCGGCGCGCTTGATCTGGTCGCATTTGTTAATGAGCCAGAGCTGGCGCACGTGACTGCGTGACGAGAAAAAGTCAATGAGCCACTCGTCGGCCGGCATAAAGGGACGTCGAGCGTCCATGACGATCACGATGCCGGTCAGCGACGGACGATCGGCAAGGTAACCGCCGATCAGTCGGCTCCAGGTTTCGCGGATTTCCGGAGCGGCTTTGGCGTAGCCGTAGCCCGGCAGATCCACCAGATGTGCAATCTGCTCGCGCTCCTTGCTGTCGGGAATTTTGCGAGAAAGCGTAAAGAAGTTGATAAGTTGCGTGCGACCCGGTGTCTTGGACGCAAAAGCGAGGCGCCCCTGACGGGTGAGCACGTTGATGGTCGTGCTTTTGCCGGCGTTGGAGCGGCCAGCAAAGGCGATTTCAGGCAGGCCCGCGCCGGGCAGTTGGCTCACGGCGGCGGCCGAAGTCAGAAAACGTGCGGAGTCAAAAAGCGACATGGGTCACACCAAAAATAAAAACAGAGAGATGTTAGAAAACAAAACTGAGAAAACCGTTAAGCCTTTTTGATTTTCGGAATGTCGGCGTTGTCAATCGTGTCGATGAAGCCGCCGCCCAGGCAGACTTCGCCTTGATACAGCACCGCAGACTGTCCCGGGGTGGCGGCCCATTGCGGGACGGGGAACGAAAGGTCGATACTTTCGGAATCAACCGATGCGACTTCACAGGCGCCGTCGGGCGCACGATAGCGGGTTTTGACCGTCACGGGGGTGCCGGGGTCGGGAGCGTGTCCCGATACCCAACTTGTGCGCACCGCTTTGAGCGTATGCGTGTTGAGCCACGGGTGTTCATGCCCCTGCACGATCCAAAGCGTATTGGTGGCAAGGTCCTTGCGGGCCACAAACCAAGGCTCTCCCGTGCCCTCGCGGCTGCCGCCCACGCCGATTCCCTTGCGCTGGCCGAGAGTATAAAAACTCAAGCCCACGTGTTCGCCCACGATCTTGCCTGAGTCGGTTCGAATCGGACCGGGATGCGTTGGAAGGTAACGTGAGAGAAATTCGCGGAAAGGTCGCTCGCCGATAAAGCAAATGCCGGTGGAATCCTTTTTGCCTGCAACCGATAAATCGAGCATGCGTGCGATTTCACGCACCTTGGTTTTCGGCAGTTCTCCCACGGGGAAAATGGCCTTTTCCAACTGCTTTTGATTGAGACGATGCAGGAAGTAGCTCTGATCCTTGCTACCGTCGAGACCGCGCAGAAGCTCCACGCCGTTGTCGGTCTGACGCACGCGCGCATAGTGGCCGGTGGCAATCTTCTCGGCGCCCAATTGCATCGCGTAGTCCAAAAACGCGTTGAACTTGATTTCCGAGTTGCACAGTACGTCCGGGTTGGGAGTGCGGCCGGCTTGGTACTCGCGCAGGAATTCGGAAAATACGCGTTCCTTGTATTCTTTAGCGAAGTTCACAGCCTCCAGATCAATGCCGATCTTTTCAGCCGCACTGGCCGCATCGAGAAAGTCCTGTCGACTCGAGCAATATTCGCTGTCATCGTCGTCTTCCCAATTTTTCATGAATACGCCGGTGACATCGTATCCCTGTTCCTTGAGAAGCCAGGCGCTCACGGCGCTGTCAACGCCGCCGCTCATGCCCAGTACCACTTTGACTGCCATCGCAAAAATCCTTGAAAAAAGGGAAGACAAAATGAAACTCGCGGCCCCAAACCTCCGCCGACCTTGAGAAAAGCCGTCAACGGCGGGTTTGATGCCGCGATGTGCAAACGGGTGCCGCAAGATTGCGGCACCGTCAGATCATCTAAGATTGAATTTTAGTGGACAGTACCCACGAGCGGCTGCACATCGGCCTGCGTAGCGTGGCACAGCAGGCATTCGTGGCGCGAGGCAGACACGACGAGTTTGCCGTCGACCTTCGTCCAGTGGGTGGCAGGCATGGCGGTGGCTTCGCCCTTTACCTTAGCCGCGCCGATCTTTGCCTGATTGCCGTGGCACATGATGCAGGGGTTGTTTTCGCGCGTGATCTTGAAGTTGTTGATTGCGTGCGGAATCATCGCCGGCATGCCCATCTGAGTTTCACGGTAAAGCCCCGCGTTTTCGCCGTAGGCTTTCGGCGTCGGCGTTTCGAAGGGGCTCGTCTTTTCCAGACTCATCTTGTTGATGTCAACGGGCTGCTGCACGGCGCAGGCCGTGATAGCAACGCCTGCGGCGATGGAAAGGACGGCTGTCAAAATCAATTTTTTCATGGCTCACTCCAAAAATTCTCTACTCGTTGCTCGGTTCTGTTTCTTGCGGCTTGGCTTGAAAACGCGTGGCGAATCGAATGGCGTTTTCGGGGCACACTGCAGCACACCGACCGCAGTTGGTGCACTCGCCCGAGGCGATGAAGCCTCGTTGAGCCGCGAGCTTGAAATTGAGTACGTGGGCTTCGGGACACACGCGCAGACAATCGCCGCATTTGGTGCAGCGGTCGTTGTCAAAGATCGGCTTTACGACGCCAACCTTGCCGACGACGGACCAGAAGGCGCCGAGCGGACACAGATGACCGCACCAGCCGCGTTCAAGAAGCAGAAGATCCAGCGCAAAGACGCCTGTGACAGCCGCGACAAGTCCCGTTCCGACGCCCCAGATAAGTTCGCGCCACAGGAAGGCTTGAGGACTTACCCATTCAAAGGCAGCAGTGCCGGAGATGGCCGAAGCAAGCAGCGCTGCCGCGGCAAGCGCGTAGCGCGCGTGGCGAGACAGACGCAGGCTCGAGGCCGGGACGTTGAGCGACTTGCGCGCACTGTAGGCGGCGTCGGTGACGATGTTCATCGGGCAGACCCAGGCGCAAAACGCGCGGCCGCCGGCAATCACGTAGATCGCCAGCACGATGAGTGCGCCCGTCACCATGGTGAGTTCCGGTTTGTGCCCGGCAAAAAGCTTTTGCAGGAGCGCAAACGGGTCCGACATGGGAACGGAGCCGGCAATGAGCGAACTTGTGAGCGTGCCGTTTAAAAGCGGTTCGCCCAGTAGCGTCCAGCCCAGCCGAACAGTACCGATGAAAAGCGCGAGCACGGCTAGCTGCACGAAGCGGCGAGCCATACTGAGCGCCAACATGCGCGACTTGATTTTCTGCGGCGAAACCGCAGGTAAAGAGGTCTTTTGACTCATAGCAGCGGATCGTCCATGTTGTTGAGAAAATCAAGCCCGCCGGGTTCAGCCGGCGCAGTCGGCTTCTTGAGTTTGGGTTTGTCGGCCGGATTGCCCGGATGGTGCGGCTGATCCTCACGCCAACCCAGACGGTAGTGCTCGCCGATGCGGCCCAGGAACGTCTTTGGATCGATGATGTTGATGGCCGGAACCTGAGTCGGACACCCGTAGACGCACAAGCCGCAACCGGTGCAGTGATCGGGATCGATCACGGGCACGAACACGGCGTGTTTGCTCAATTCGCGCGGATGGGGCTTTAAGAGCAGCGCCTCGTTTCGAAGCGGACAGTCGCGGTAGCAGACTTCGCAGCGCAGACCTTGCCAGCTCAAGCACGAGTTGGGGTCAATTGCGGCAATGCCCATGCGGGCCTTGCGGATCGAATCGAGCTTTCGGTCGAGCGCTCCCGACGGGCACACCTTGACGCAAGGGATGTCCTCGCACATGTAGCAGGGAATCTTCCGGGGCTCGAAGTAGGGGGTTCCGTAGGGAACTTTGGCTGCGAGCTTGGCAAGCTTGAGCGTGTCGTAGGGGCAGGCCTTGACGCACAGGCCGCAACGGATGCACTTGTCATAGAAGGCATCGTCGGCGCCCGGTGGCAGAGGTTCAAAGCCCTTGGACTTAGCGGTTCCCACGAACGCCGTAAGACCGGCGCCTGCGGCAGCCGCTACGCCTGCGCTTTCCAAAAGAAGGCCGAGAGCCTGACGTCTTGTCGCTTTGATCGTCATCGTGTCAGTGAAGGTTTTCGTAAAAGCCTTGTTGTCCGAAGTTGTCTCCCGAAGCCGTCCTGCCGTGAGCAAGACGGCTTCAGAGAGATAAGCGCGTGTGTCGAACTTGCCCGATTAGGCCTTCGTGACTCGAACCGCGGACTTCTTGAAGTCGGGTTCGGCCGAAATCGGGTCGGTTGCGTCAATGCAAAGCTTGTTGACCTGAACCGATTCGTCGAAGAAGGCCATCCAGACCGTGCCGCGCGGCATCTTCATGCGGCCCTGCGTTTCAACAAGAGCCTTGATGCTGCCGCGGCGGCTGGTGATCTGTGCAACGTCGTTGCGCTTGAGCCCCCGCTTCTGAGCGTCGGTCGGGTGCATATAGAGCACGGCCGACGGAGCAGCGCGGTGCAGTTCGGGTACGCGACGGGTCATCGAGCCAGTGTGCCAGTGTTCCAGGATACGTCCCGTGCAAAGCATCAGGTCGTAGTTGGAATCAGGCTTTTCAACCGGTTCGGCAAACGGACGGAAGAAGATCTTCGCGCGGCCGGGCAAGGGCTTGGGCGTCTTGTCGGTGATGCCGTCCAAGTTGCCTTGAGGAATGGCCTTCATGAGCTTGCCGTAGAACTCGAAGTCGCCGTTTTTCACATACGGATCGTATTCGGCGTTGAAGCGGTACGTCGTGGGCTTGCCGTTGACAACCGGCCAGGTGAGACCGCGGATCTTCGGATCGAGATACGTGTCGAAGTCGGCCAGATCGTGACCGTCGCCGAGCGTGAACTGACGGTATTCGGTAAAGAGAGCCTTTTCCGGGAACCAATCGAGACCCAGAGCCTTTGCCGTGCAGCATTGTTTGCCCGGATACTTCGGATCGGGCCACGGGCACTGTTTGGTTTCGGGCATGCCGGCAAAGAGTACGTCAAAGAGGGAGGCGTCCGGATTGATGCCCATTTCTTTGGCCTTGCCGAGTACGTCGGGCAGTGTCTTTTTGCCACCGGCGACCTTCTTTTCGCCCCAGCATTCGGAGATCTTGAATCGTTTGGCAAATTCGAGCATTGTGGCGATGTCGCTCATCGCTTCGCCAACGGGTTCGACCATCTGAGCCCAGCCCTGCGTGCGGCGTTCGGCGTTGCCGTACAGGCCCCACTTTTCAAAGATCATTGCCGTGGGCAGGATCAAGTCGGCGACCTTGGCCGAAAGGGTCGGATAGACGTCGGCGACGACGACGAAGTTCTCAGGCTTGCGGGCGGCCTTGAGCCAGTGGTTGGAGTTCGGAGCCGACTGGAAGACGTTGACCACCTGTGTCCACAGGAAGTTGACGGAACCGTCTTCGAGACCGCGCAAAAGCCCCATAATGGGTTTGCCCAGCACGGGGTTGAGTGTGCCTTCGGGAACACGCCAGAGCTTCTCGGTCTTCTTGTGGTGAGCGGGATTGCCCACAAGCATGTCGGAAGGCAGACGGTGCGAGAAAGCGCCGACTTCACGAGCTGAACCGCAGGCCGAGGGCTGACCGGTGAGTGAGAAGGCACCGTTGCCGGGACGGCCCTGCTTGGCGGTGAGCAGATGCAGCGCGTAGATCTGTTCGTTTACCCACACGCCGCGCACGTGCTGGTTGACGCCCATGCACCAGAAGGAGAGGATGTCGCGTTTGGCGTCGCAGTAGATGTCGGCCAGAGCGACGAGCTTCTTCTTGAAGCTTTCGAGGGTCTCGTCCGGATCGCCCTTAGCGAGCTTGGCAACGAAATCAAGCGTATAGGGTTCAAGACCGCGCTTGAATTCTTCAAACGAAATGTGCCAGTGGCCACCGGCGGCAGCAACTTGCTTTTGTTCGACTTCAATACCGGCCTTACGGCGCTGACCGATGGCTTCGGCTTCGGTCAGAATGATCTTCTTTTGCTTGGCCTGAATGTCCTTTTCGGCTTCAAAGGCGAACTTATCGGTCGGACGCATGCCGTAACCGATGTCAACCGTGCCGGTGGCAAAGACGCAATGGTCTTTCACGAACTTCTCGTTGTAGGCCTTGCGGCGGATGATTTCGCGAGCCAGGTAGTTGAGAATCGCAAGGTCCGTATTGGGCTTGAAGATGATTTCGATGTCGGCCATGCCCGAGGACAGGTTCGAGTGCGTCGTCACGTTGACGATGCGAGTGTCCTTATGCGTGAGCTTACGGTCGGTCACACGGCTCCAGAGAACCGGGTGCGCTTCGGCCATGTTGTTGCCCCAGAGAACCATCGCGTTGCATTTTTCGATGTCATCATAGACGTTCATCGGTTCGTCCACGCCGAAGGTCTGGTAGAAGCCCACCACGGCTGAAGCCATGCAAAGACGAGCGTTGGGGTCGATGTTGTTGGAGCGGAAGCCGGCCTTCAGGAGCTTGGAAGCCGTGTAGGCTTCGGGAATCGTGTACTGCCCCGAACCGATGATGGCTACGCCTTCCGGTCCCTTGGTTTGGTAGACACGGCGGAACTGGCGTTCCATTTCGTCGAAGGCCTGTTCCCAGCTCACGGCCACGAACTGACCGTTCTTGTCGAACTTGCCGTCCTTCATGCGCATGAGCGGGCGCGTCAGACGATCCTGACCGTAGAGGATCTTGGCGTTGAAGTAGCCCTTGATGCAGTTCAGGCCGCGATTGACGGGAGCGTCCGGGTCGCCTTTCGTGGCGACGATGCGGCCGTTCATCGTGCCGACCTGCAGACCGCAGCCGGTACCGCAGAAGCGGCAGACGCCCTTATGCCATTCAATGCCGGCATCGGCGGCCTGAGCGGCCTGCGCGCACGCCTGTGTAACAGGCAAGCCCACCGACATGGCGGCGGTGGCAGCAACACCCGTTTTCAAGAGTTCTCGTCTTGAGATGGGAATGACTTTCTTTTGAGCCATATTTTCTCTCCTGGGCAGAAGCACCGAAGCGATTTCGGATTTCGATCCGAAGACCGATCGGTGACTTATGAAGAACAGCTTTTTTGAGGAGCACCGAAGTTTTCTTGTGATTGTTGAACTCGGCGCTGGTTAAAAAAAAGTTGAAGAAAAAAATCAGTTTTTCTCATCATCCGGTTCGTTGCGATGAACGATGAGACTGACGTCGGCAACGAACGGCAACGTTTGAATGGCGCGGAACCGTTCGGTTTCAGCTTCGACCGAGGGTTCTTCGAGAACGACGACATAGCGGCCGGAAGCCGCATCGGATTGATGAACTTCAACGGGAAGCGATTTGAGCGCTTCGCCGACAGATTCGAACTGACCGGGCTTGCAGGTCACCACCAGACCGGAATAAAACATCGGGGGGTTTCTCCTTGCTGCGACGTTGTGTTTTGTTCTACGCACAGTAACTACTAATTTACTGGTTTTTGAAGTTCGAAGAACTTCAATAAGTAAAGAAATTTTGAGTCAAATCAAGCCTGTGCGCGTAAATTGGCCTGGTCTGTCAGCAGGCCATTTGTTCCTCAAAAGGAATAACGCTGTGCGGATCCTAGATGCAAAAAAAAACGGAGTCCGAAGACTCCGTTTTTCTGTTTTGGCAGGTTCAGGTTTTGCCTGAACCTGCTCATCCCCTGTCCCAAAACTCTACAGGTAGATGTTTTTCTTTTTGTTTAGATGTAGCCGTATACCAGGCCGAGGCACCAGCCAACGATCACGGCGGTGATCACACCAATCAGACCCGGAAGGATGAAGGAGTGGTTGATCACGAACTTGCCGATGTGAGTCGTGCCGGAGCGGTCGAACGTCAGAGCAGCAAGGTCAGACGGGTAGGTCGGCAGGATGTAGTAACCGTAGGCGGCGGAAGCCATTGCCACGATCACTCCGGGAGGCGTACCGATACCGATAGCAACCGGAACCACGATGGCCACAGCAGCAGCCTGAGAGTTCACAAGCTTGGAAACCAGCAGCAGCACGATACCGAAGGTCCAGGGAGCGGACTGCATCCAGCCGGTCAGAGCGGCCTTCAGGTCGGGCAGGTGGTTCGAGAACATCGTATCGGACATCCAGGCCACGCCGTACACAGAGACGATGGCGACCATACCGGCGTTGAACACGTTGGTCTTGTTAATCTGCTTGGCGCCGCAGAACATGACCATCAGGATACCGGCAAGGAGCATGAACATCTGGATGACGAGGGTCATCGACAGACGCTTCTTGCCAACCATCGGGCGGAGTTCGGGAACGGAGCCGAGAACGGCCACGACTGCCACGGTGCAGAGGAAGATCCAGAGGCTGGCCCACTGCTGCTTGGTGAACTTAACGCCAATCAGGGTGGTGGTTTCGCCATAGACGTACTTGCGCTGTTCCGGATCGGCGATCAGAGCCTGGAATTTTTCGTCCTTATCGAGGTCCTTGCCGCGGAACACGGAGAAGGTGCCGACCATGAACAGACCGACGATAGCGGCCGGGATCACGATGGCAAACAGCTGCGGGAAGCTGAAGGGCTGGCCGCCAACCAACTGGCCGTCAAGCAGAGCCACCATCGACACAGCAGCCACAGCAGCCGGCGAGCAGATCACGCCCATCTGTGCGGCAATCGTGGAAGCAGCCATCGGGCGTTCCGGACGGATGTTGTTCTTGATGGCCACGTCATAAATAATGGGCAGCATCGTGTAAACAACGTGACCCGTACCGCAGAGAACCGTCAGGGACCAGCAAAGATACGGAGCGAGGTAGCAGACGAAGCGCGGATGATTACGAAGAATCTTTTCAGCGATCGACAGCAGGCAGTCAAGACCGCCGGCAGCCTGAAGGGTAGCGCCCGCGCAGACCACGGCCATAATGGTCAAGATAACGTCAACGGGGGGCTTGCCGGGCTTGAGACCGAAGCCGAAAATGAAGATGATGAGGCCGATACCGCCCATCAGACCGAGGGTCATACCGCCGCGAGGGGCAGCGTAGAACAAGCAGGCGAGCAGCACAAAGAGCTGCACCCAGAAGTCAAATCCAATCATTGTTTGTCTCCTAGATATTTTGGGACCGTGGAATTATCCTCTTTGTAGGTACACCCAAGGTGTAAAACTTCATCAACTTTTGATCTTTGTCTAATTGTTAAGAAAAGTTTTAAGAATTTTGTCTTCTTCTTCGTGAAAAAATCGTGAAAAACCCTGAGTTTTTGCGGGTTTACGAGAATTCGTCGAGAGTTGGGAATTTGTAACCGGCGAGGGGAGGAAACAAAGAAAAGGCACCGGAAATGTAACAACCGGTGCCTTTTCTGCAAGGTGAAACGGAGAATAAGGATTACTCCTTAGGAAGTAGTTCGCAAACGCCTTCTTAGTGCTCGATTTCGTACGGCCAATCGAGGATGCCTCCGAAGTTGGCCAGATGTGTGTAGCCCATTTTCTCGAGAGCAACGGCAGCCGTCACGCTGCGCACTCCGCTGCGGCAATAGATGAGGTAGACGGCGTTTTTGTCGGCCAAGCAAGGTGGAATGTTGCCGTCCTGAATGTCGGCAAGCGGCACGTTGAGGGCGCCCGGGATATGTCCCGTGACAAACTCGTCGGGGCGACGAACGTCAACGATGACGGCTTCAGGGTCGGCATCCATGCGGGACTTGGCTTCGGACGGAGAAATGTTTTCGTAGGTCATGGCAAGCGTTTGTTTACGGTCAACAGTACATTGTAGCCTGCACACGAAAAAATCCCCGCGCGGACGAAGGGGACCATCCGGCGGGGCTTGAAGCACGGCTTTTGGGCCGTGACCTGCTTGTACGTGCGGCGCCGTTTTTTACCGGTGCCGCACAGTCAGCGAATTACTTCTTGCAGCATTCGCACTTGATTTCGTTGCGCGGCTTCAACTGCTTGAAGAAGTCGTTGCCCTTGTCGTCAACGAGGATGAAGGCCGGGAAGTCGACCACTTCGATCTTATAGACGGCTTCCATGCCGAGTTCGGGCCATTCGACACATTCGATGCTCTTGATCGAGCTTGCCGACAGAACAGCAGCCACGCCGCCGATCGTGCCCAGGTAGAAGCCGCCGTGCTTCTTGCAGGCGTCCGTCACGGCCTGGGTGCGGTTGCCCTTGGCAATCATCACCAGCGAGCCGCCGTTTTCCTGGAAGAGGTCAACGTAGGGGTCCATACGCTGAGCCGTGGTCGGGCCCATGGAGCCGCAAGCGTAGCCTTCCGGCGTCTTGGCGGGACCTGCGTAGAGGATCGGGTGATCCTTGACGTACTGCGGCAGACCCTTACCGGCTTCGATGAGTTCCTTCATGCGGGCGTGAGCGATGTCGCGGGCAACGATGATCGTGCCGGAGAGGTTTACGCGGGTGGAAACCGGGTACTTCGAGAGTTCCTTGCACACTTCGGCCATCGGACGGTTCAGATCAATGTTGATCTGACCGCCTTCGCCCGGACGGCGAAGTTCTTCGGGAATCAACTCGCCCGGGTTGGTGTCGAGTTTTTCAATCCAGACGCCGTCCTTGTTGATCTTAGCCTTGATGTTGCGGTCAGCCGAGCAGCTCACGCCCATGCCGACCGGGCAGCTGGCACCGTGACGCGGCAGGCGGATCACGCGGATGTCGTGAGCCATGTACTTGCCGCCGAACTGAGCGCCCAAGCCGATGTTGCAGGCTTCTTCAAAGAGCTTCTGTTCGAGTTCGAGGTCGCGGAAGGCGCGGCCGGTTTCGTCGCCCGTGGTGGGCAGCTCGTCGTAGTAGTGCGTGGAAGCGAGCTTGACGGTAAGCATCGTGCGTTCGGCCGTCGTGCCGCCGATCACAAAAGCGATGTGATAGGGCGGGCAGGCAGCCGTACCCAACGTCTTCATCTTGTTGACGAGGTAGGGCACGAGCGTGGCCGGATTCAAAATGGCCTTGGTTTCCTGGAAGAGGTAGGACTTATTGGCAGAGCCGCCGCCCTTGACCACGCACAGGAACTTGTATTCGCCGCCTTCGGTTGCTTCGATATCGATTTGAGCCGGCAGGTTGCAACGGGTGTTCTTTTCTTCGTACATCGAAAGAGGTGCGTTCTGGGAATAACGCAGGGCATCTTCCGTGTAGGTTTCGTAAACGCCGCGGGAAAGAGCTTCTTCATCGCAGAAGCCGGTCCAGACGTTCTGGCCCTTTTCGCCGTGGATGATGGCCGTACCGGTGTCCTGGCACAGCGGCAGGATGCCCTTGGCGGCGGATTCGGCGTTGCGCAGGAAGGTCAAAGCGACATACTTGTCGTTTTCGCTGGCTTCCGGATCCTTAAGAATCTTGGCAACCTGTTCGTTGTGTGCGCGACGCAACAGGAAGTTGGCGTCGTGGAAGCACTGCTTGGAAAGCATCGTCAGTGCTTCAGGCTGCACCTTGACGATCTTATGGCCCTCGAATTCACCTTCGGACACATAGTCTTTGGTGAGCAGGTAGTACTCCGTCTTGTCTTCGCCGAGCTGGAACATCGGCGCGTACTTGAATTCAGGGTTCTGAGCCATTTGTGAATTCCTCTCCTGATTTTTTGGGGATCAATAAGCAACCAGCGCTCACGATCAATACAGCCGGAGCGCATTTTCTAGCCGGAAAATTCTACTCCCAGAGTGATACGCCTTCGGGAGGGGAAAAGCGTAAAGACAAGAGGGCTTCTCCACATATATCAAAGGAAAGTGTGAGTAATAAGGCGATGGCGTGAAAAAGGGTGTGGCTAACCTTTACTCCTTTAGGGGTATCTAATGAATCTCTCGCAAATCAGTTGCTCCTAAAGTGTTGCCATGACCTCAATATTGATAAATGCAACTGGGATCATCGGCAAAAGTCAGGAGTGGAGCAGAGTCTGAGAAGAAAGCAGTTTTCGTCAGTTGGTCGCCTGATTTTTTCACTGAAATCAAAGATTAATTTGCACCGGAAGTTTGTCAAAAAATAGGCAGACCTGTCGTAGAAATATAGTCCAGGCAGTCTGGAGATGATGTTCAAATGGCAAAGCGCATCGCTTGGTTCTGTCTCTTGAAAGCAGATATGGGTTGCAAGCTGGATAGAATCGGAGGCACTGCTGTTTTGTTCACCGACAATGTGGAGATTCGTTGTGAAAAAACTTTTATCCGCCATTCTTGTTGCTTCCATCGGACTCACGGCTACGCAAGGATGGGCTGCCGGCAACACGCGCATCGAGTCGTTTAATCAGGCTAAAAAATTGCTGGAACAAAAGGTCTATTTCGATCATCGGGAAACGTTCTATTGTCGGGCGACGTTTGACAGCAAAAAGAACGTGAAGCTACCCGAAGGCTTTACAACACAAAAGCATGAAAAGCGTGCGCATCGTGTGGAATGGGAACATGTGGTGCCGGCGGAAAACTTCGGGCGGGCATTTTCGGAGTGGCGAGATGGTGATGAGGCGTGTGTGCGCAGCAACGGCAAGCCGTTCAAAGGTCGCGCTTGCGCGGAAAAGGCCAACCAGGAATTCCGCTATATGCAGGCCGATCTTTACAACCTTTATCCGGCCATCGGTGCCGTGAATGCTGTTCGCTCCAATTACCGATTCACGGTGTTGCCCGATGTGGCCTCAAGCTTTGGCAGCTGTCCGATGAAAGTCAGCGGCCGTGCCGTGGAGCCGCCCGAGTACACGCGCGGAGCGATCGCCCGCACGATGCTCTATATGCAGGACGCCTATCCTAAGTACAAGCTTTCGAGCGCGCAGATGAAGCTCATGACGGCATGGGACAAAATGCACCCTGTTGACGCCTGGGAGTGCCTGCGAGCCAAGCGTATCGAGCGCATTCAGGGAAACGAAAATCCCTTTGTGAAGGAAGCTTGCCGCAAGGCCGGCCTGCTCTGAACGGTCGCCGGCCTGCGGTATCGTTTTGCTCAAGAATCCTCAGCGAGAATCTGCATCTTGACGTCGGCTGGTTTCCCGAAGTAAGGCCATGTCGTCACAAGGAAGTCGACGCCCGTCTGTGCATAGGCGCGAGCGTTTGCCGCATTGATGCCGCCGGCGGCCGAGATGATGAGTTGAGGGAACTCTTGTTTGGCCTGGGTGACGAACTTGGTTAATGTTTCCACGGAGAACTTTTCACACTGGATGATGTCGGCGCCGGCTGCGGCAAAGGCAAGGCCCTCGCGAATATCGGCGGCTTCAACGGCGATTTTGCGCTCGGGATCCGCCCTTTTGGCTTCGGTAAGCCGCTTTTCAAAGTCCGGAATGAAGACGCGGTGTTGATCGAACACAAGAACAGATTCGGATAATCCCATGCGGTGCACAACGGCGCCGCCCGACATGGCAGCGTATAGAGACAATGTCTTGGTACCCGGAAAATGCTTGCGTGTCACGGCAACACGACAAAGGGGATTGCCTGCTCGAGCTTCTTCGACCATTTGATGCGTGCGCGTGGCTATGCCTGAGGCGTACTCCAAAATGTTCTGAGCTGTTTTGTAGACGGCGTGGATGGCGCCGGCCGGTCCGCGACCTTCCAAAATGACGGTACCGGCGGCAACGGTATCGCCTTCCTCGTGAAAAAGTGTCGTCTGCAATCCCAGCCGGGCAAAGAGCCGTTCGGCCAGTGCGACGCCCGCAATCGTTGTTTCGGCTTTGGGACGGCAACGAACGATGCCGGGAATCTTTTCGATACCAAATAGTGCTGTTGTGGCATCACCATAGGGAATGTCGTCAGTAAGAATCTGATCCAAAAGAGCGTCTGAGACAAAAAACATGGCGGCAATCCTATTCAAGATCAAACAGCTTTCTCCCAGTAGGTCACGTCCAGCCAGCGGCCAAATTTGATTCCGGCTTGCGTGATGGTTCCGACGAGTCGAAAGCCCAGTTTGCGGTGCAGTGCAATGCTGGCCTGATTTTCTGCGGTGATAAGCGAGTAAACGCGATGGGTGGCGGAGTCGGCAACGGCCATCTGCAGGATAGCCTCCGTGAGAAGCTGACCGTAGCCCAGGCCGCGCGCATTTTTGTGAACATAGACCGACAGCTCCGTACTTGAAGCGTAAGCCGGCTTGGGGTTGAAGGTCGAAAGCGATGCATAGCCCCAGACGGTGTGGTCTTGCTCCAAGACGATCAATGGGTGGTTGTCTTTGTTGTGAGCTTTGAACCAAACGAGGCGCTCTTCGAGACTGAGTGGTTTGGTGTCAAACGTAGCTGTACTGTTCTCGACTTCCTCGTTGTAGATCTCAAGCAGTCGCGGCAGGTCGGTCTCAAGGGCCGGGCGAATGATCGGGTGGTTCACTTTTCGATCCTTTTGAGATGCGCAATTCCATTTCGCAATAGCGGAAAACTAGCGCAAACGGAGACGAAAGTGGGCGATCGAGTCGTTTTTTTTCGAAAAAATCAGTTCAGGACAGAATCGAGAGATCGGCACCGCGTACGCATTGCAGAAAGTCATGCAGGTTGTGCACACGCAGTTTTCGGTACACGTTGTTGCGGTGACCGTGCACGGTGCGTTGCGAAAGCGACAGACGTTCAGCGATTTCTTTGTTTGAAACGCCAAGAAGCAGCAACTGAGTGATTTCCTTTTCGCGCGGACTCATTTCCAGAAGTACTTCAGTGACTTTTTCGGGAGACAACTGGCCGCAGGAATGCGCCAAGCTGATGCGCACAGCCGGCTCAATGGCTTCGATGAGCGCAATCGTGTTAACGGGCTTTTGCAGGAAGTCCAAGGCTCCTGCTTTTAACGTGGCGACGGCTGTTTCTACGTCGGCGTGTCCGGTGATGAAAATGATGGGCAGCTGTATGCGTTGTTCCTTCATGAGAGTCTGCAGCTGCACGCCGCTCATGTCGGGCATTCGGATGTCCAAAAGCAGACAGCCCGGAATGCTCGGCGAATCCTGCGTGAGGAAATCCCGAGCCGAGGCATAGGCTCGCACCTGCCATCCTTTGCATTCGAGCATGAAGCCCAGGGCGTCGCGGATGTCGTCATCGTCGTCAACGATGCGGATAATGGTGCCTTGGCGTATGTCTGTTGCGTTGGCCATCTCAGAACTCCTTGCGGGAAATGTCTGTCGGGGTGCGGGAAACGTTTTCGGGCAGGCTCGCAGCGCTCAGAAGCGTCACAACGGCAATGAGTCCGCCCTCAGGGCGGACTTTAAATTGAATTTGGCCGCCGTTGGCCTCGGCAAGAGCGCTCGCGATGGTGACGCCCAGACCGAGCCCGGTGGCCTTGCTCGACAGAAGCGGTGTTTTAAGTCGATGGAAGTCTTCTTCGCTGAGCACTTTGCCGGAGTTTTCCACGCGTACGACCACTTGATCGGCGCAGGGAAAGGCTTCGATGATCACTACGGCGTGCGAGGCCTCGTTGCTTGCTTCCAGTGCGTTTTTAAGCAGGTTGGAAAGAATCAGTTCGAGCTCAAGTTTGTCGGCTCGGACACTCAAAGCCGGTTTGCACAGAACGTTGAAGGATGTTTTACGAAGAAGTTCGGCATTGAGTGTGGCACAGACGCGTTTGACCGAGGCTTCCACGTCAACCGAATCGTCTCGTGACGTGTTGCCGCGGTTGTAGGAGCGCACCTTGTCAACGATACTCCGCGTTCGGGCAAGCGCTTTTTCGATTCCGACGCGACTGATATCAAGCAGCCGCTCGTTGATGGGTTTGTTCTTGAGAATGTCCCGCTGGCTTTCGCAGTAGTACTGGATGACGGAAAGCGGTTGCGCGAGTTCGTGCGCGACCATGCTCGAGAGCTGTCCGACAACCGTGACCTTGTGCAGGCTTTCCATACGTTCGGAAAGCGACTGAATTTCCGCCTGAGCGTTTTCCCGTTCGGTGAGTGCTGAAGACAATTGTGCAGTACGCTTTCTGACCAGGACGGATGTACGCCAGCTGTGAAGCAGAAGGCCCAACAACAGCAAAGCGACGAACGCCGGCACTTGCCAGTGAGTGATGAGCCACCGATACAGCGTCATTTCCCGAAGGTAGGCGTAGTTTTCGATTTTGAGCAGTCGATAGACGTTGTCGACGGCTCGCATGTCCGTGGTGACTGCCCAGCGGTGACCGTCGGGCAACAGGGGATGCGAGAGAATGGTACGGGCGATGACGTGCGCGATGATCGGATGCGCACCTTGTGTGACGGCCATCATGATGCCCGGGTACGTGTCGGTGGAATGTTTGCAGCCGACGCCACCGAAGCGGGGCGCCAGAACTCGATAACGGCTCTGAACTTCCGTGGGTTGAGCTTCCAGCCAACAGGCTTTTACCATGACGGCGTCGACCAGGCCGCGATCGAGAAGAGAGACGACTTCACTGTTGTCGGTTCGCTGCGTAAAAACTGTCTGAGCAAAGAAATTTTCTGGGTTTTCTCCGAGCTTGGCGATTTCTGCCAAGCCGATGCGATAGGTCATGAAGGCCGTAGCGAAGGTCGACCCGACGGAATATCCCTTCAGGTCATAGAGTTCGTTGAAGCGCTCGTCTTTGGCGCGTACGAGGAATGCGAGTGCCGTGGCGTTGTTCGGATCAGGCTGACGATCGGAAATCAGTGTTCCCACGGCTGTGGCACCGTACTGCGTCATTCGCCAGTAATAGCCGGAACTCGCGACGAAGGCGTCGACGCTCCCCTCGCGGATGCGTTCCGTGAGTGCGCCTGACGTGAGCGTTTCAAATTCCACCGGATGCGGCCAAAACGCTTTTTTTAAAAGATCGGCAGTTACCTGAGTGGCTTGCAGTGTCGATGGTAGTTCAGGCAGCACGATGCGAGCGATGCGAACCGGACGATTGGGAAGCGCAACAAGTGAGGCACCTGTGATGATGTCGGGGCCGGGGAGCATGGTTTCGTCGAAGGACGAAGCAGGGGAGGTTTTTGCTGACTGTGGTCCGAAAACGGAAGCAAAGGAGGCCGACGCAACCGCCAGGGCTGCGACAGAGATAAGCCAGAGAAGCTGTTTCCGGAAAGTTATGCGCATATGCTGAAAGATCGCAGCAAAAGGGCGACAGGATATAGAACTTTCTTTAGTTGCGAAAGAGTTCGACCCTCACGCGTTCGCCTCGTTTGATGCCTTGCCCGTTGAGGCGAACAAAACCGCGTGCCGAATCAAAGACGCGCATGCGTCCTGTGCCTTTGATCAGAGGTTTCGCTGCGGACTCGTTTACGTTCACGCACAGTTCCCCGCAGATTCCCGCTTCGATGTCTTCGGTCATGACCGCTTCAACGGTTTGCGCCGGTGCTTCGGGCAGATGAAAGACGGATCGCACGCTTTCCAGAAGAACGCACTGCACGATCATCATAACTGCTAACGGATTGCCGGGAAGCCCGATCAGACCCGCGTGAGGCAGACGCGCCGTCACAAAGGGCGAGTCGAGCTGAGTGTCGTGGCCGACGAAGACTCCGCCCGCATCGCTTACGGCCTGTCGCGTGTAGTCTCGCTTACCTTTTCCTGTGCCGCCGACGGTAATGATCACGTCGCAGACGGCATCGAGTTCGACCAGGGTGCGCGTGAGCTGCCGAATATCGTCGGGTACCACAATCGTTCGGATGTCCGTCACGCCGATGCGTGACATCAGAGCAGCAATGTAAGAGGCGTTGCTGCAACGTCGAAAGCCGCTTGACAATCCATCGGCTTCTTGAGTGATTTCGCTTCCGGTGGCTACGACCGCTACGCGAGGCGAGGCCCAGCCTGCCACGCGTTTGACGCCGGCTTCAAACAAGAGCGCCATTTCGCGGGCTCCGACACGAGTGCCCGCTGGCACGATCACTTCACCGCGCTTCCAGTCGCTTCCTTGTTGCTCGATGTTGTCGCCCGGAACCACGCAGGACTGAATCTTTTGAAGATCCATGCTGTTGCGGGACGCAATCACGGCATCGGCGCCTTGCGGCACCGTGCCGCCGGTGTTGACCCAGATGGCCTGACCGACCTCAAGCTGTGCGTGAGAGCGTCCGTTTTCCACGCTCCAGGCGGCAGCCGTTCTCGTTTGCCCGTTGTCAGACGAGCGAACGGCCCAGCCGTCACGCAGGGCGCTCGTGTAACAGGGAACGTCGCAGATGCAGCGCACGTCGTTCGCCGTGACCATGCCGAGCGCTTTTTCGGTCGGTACCGAGCAACAGATGGCGCGCATCCAGTCGGAAGGCATGCACACCGATTTCAAAACGAAGTAGTCCATGAGGGTGTCCGGGGAAAGAGCGTTCAAACGGCAAGGTTTCCGCCGGTTTGCGGGTAGGCACAAACCTCCGCTTGTGCGGTTGGAGGGATTGTGCCCGCGAGCCGACCTTTCTCCGGGTAAGCAAAATACCTATTTCGCTGTTACATGCGCGAATAACGGAACAAAATCAAAGGGTTAGCCAAAAAAGCGATTTGAGTGTTTTTTGATGCAGGTCGACTTACTCGAGTAATTCGCTCGAAAGAATTTCTGCTGGCAAACCGATGACTGCTCCCAGGGGAGATGTGTTTGCTTGATGCGCCGCGGTTTACCCCTAAACAGGCGGCCGCTTTTTGCGTGATCGGGATGACCCGTTTCGATCATGCGAAAAGCGCAAAGAACGAAAAATCAAAATGGAGAAAAAAATGGGTCTTAAGGAACTTCTCAAAAGCCTTGAGCTTCCTCAGGACATCACGCGCCGCGGCTTTCTCAAAGCAACCAGCATGGCCGCTGTTTTGACGATGGTCAACGAGGCCAGAGCCAAGCAGGGCGTGCGTCCCTACATTGTGCTTGAGACAGCCAAAGGTGTCTTGATTGCCGATCCCAATTTGTGCGTGGCCTGCCATCGCTGCGAGCTAGCCTGCACGGAATTCAACGAAGGCAAGGCTTCGCCGAGACTTGCCCGCATCAAGGTCACCCGCAATGTGTTCTTCGGACCGGAAGGTACGCAGAGCCTGCCCATGACGCAGGGCGTTTGGGGCAACGGCGTGGTGGTTCAGGAAACGTGCCGACAGTGTGCTCACCCGGTTCCGTGCGCCAACGCCTGTCCCCAGGGGGCCATCCGCGTGGATCCCAAGACTGGTGCCCGCAAGGTCGATACCAAGCTTTGCATCGGCTGCCACCTCTGCGAAAAGGCCTGCCCGTGGGGAATGATGAGCTTCGACGTCGAAGAGAAGAAAGCCAGCAAGTGTTTCCTTTGTGACGGTGATCCGAAGTGTGTGAAGGCCTGCCCGGCGGCCGCCATCCGTTACATCCCGTGGATCGACCGCACCGAAGATCGTCCGCGTCGCACCACGCACGGCTACTACGCCCAGGAAAACAACGCGCAGTGCTCGATCTGCCACCGCTAATCAGAGGAAAGGTTTCTTGCTATGACGAAAAAAGTTTGCGGCTACACGGGAAAAGGTCTCCGCATCAATCTGACGACTCAAGAAGTCAAGGTTGAAGCCACGTTCCCCCGCTTTAAGGACGACATCGGCGGCACCGCCATCGGTTACAAGGTCTTTTGGGAAGAAGTCGATCCCAAAACCTCTTGCTATGACCCTGAAAACAAGCTCGTGATCGCTCCGGGCCCCTTGTCCGGCACGGGCGCCATCTGCTCGGGCCGTACCGCCATTACGACGCTTTGGCCTACAGCTTATCCGCAGTCGCTGATTTCGAGTGCTCATGTGGGCGGCGAACTGGCGCACAAGCTCAAGTTTGCCGGTTGGGACTTCGTGATCATCGAAGGCGAGTCGGCCAAACCCATCTATCTTTACATCAACAACGACAAGGTTGAATTCCGTGATGCCAGCGCCATCTGGGGCCAGGGTACCTACCGCTCGGCTTCGATGCTCGCTCAGGAAACCCGTCCCGACGTCAGCATCGGCACGATCGGGCCGGCCGGTGAAAACGGTGTTCCGATGTCCAACATGATGGTTGACCGCTCGCACAGCGCCGGCGGCATCGGCTCCATCATGGGCAAAAAGAAGCTCAAGGCTCTCGTTGTCTGGGGCGACGGTGCCGTGCACATTGCGGCAAGCCCGAAGCAATGGGAAGAGCTCGTGGATCAACACCGCAGCATCCTGGGCGCTCATACTCAGTCCATCGTTCCGCGTAATCCCTCTCCGCTGCATGAGTACTACACGCCCGCGAGTCGTTGGTCGGCCTATCCGGGTGCTGTCTGGGGCGCAGCCAATCCGCCCGTGACCATCACCGAAAAGGCGATGGATCCGCACGATCTCAACCACATCGGCTACCGCACCTGCTCTTCCGAGTTCTATCTCGGCAAAGGCATGTGGCAGTACACAGTGCGCAGCACCGGCTGCTATGCCTGCCCGATTCGCTGCTACTCGGTCATTCGTGACGATCACACGGCGCAGAAGTATGGCATTCAGAAAATTACCGAACAAACCTGCATGCCGCTCTATGGTCGCTGGTGGTTCCCGAAGCTCGTGTCGGATTTGAAGAGCGACGTTGCTCGCGAAGCCAACCTCGTGGGGGTTCAAACCATCGACGATATGGGCATTTGGTGCAACTACGGTCAGTTGCATCGCGACTTCCGCGTCATGTACGAAAAGGGCCTTTGGAAGAAGGTGCTTCCGAAGGAAGAATACGAAAGCATCGATTGGAACAAGATCGAAAATCCGGATCCATCGATTTTCCTGGATATCTTGCCGCGCATTGCATACCGCAAGGGCGAATTCGGTCGCTGGCTCGGTGAAACGACGCCGGTCTGGCTCAAGCATTTCGGCATGACCGAAGAGGAATGGCAGAAGGAAGGCAAGGCGCTTTATTGGGCAATCGGTCACACCAAGCACCATTCCAACGAAAACGACGGTCAGATCGGCGTGGTGTTGAACTGCATGTACAACCGTGACCCGATGTGCCATGCACACATCAACTTCTCGACATCAGGTCTGCCTCTTGAGCTGCAAAAGAAGATTGCCGCCAAGTTCTGGGGTGATGAAAGCGCTGTCGACGGCATCAAGGACTACCGTCCGACTTCGCGAGCCAAAATGGTTCGCCTGCGTTGGTGCATTGCGCGTAAGGAATTGCACGACATGCTCGGCATTTGCTCGTGGACGGCACCGTGGGAACTCTCTCCGTTGCGCGAAAAGGGCTACATCGGCGACATCGAAATGGAAAGCAAGGTCTTTAGTGCCGTTACCGGAATCAAGATGACTCAGGACGAGCTCGATAAGGCCGGCCTGCGAGCCTTCCTGATGCAGCGTCTCTACACGATGCGTCAGTTGAAGAACCGCGACATGCGTCACGTGCACGACCGCTATCCGGAATGGATCTTCCACGACGCCAAAGGCCGCAAGCCTTTCACGAAGGGAACCATTGTGATGGATCGCGCCGACATTGAAAAGAGTTTCGACCTCTTCTTCGATGTGATGGATTTCGATCAGAAAACCGGTGCTCCGACGGAACGCTGCATCAAGTCCTACGGCCTTGATTGGATGCTTCCGGCGCTCAAGAAGGAAGGTCTGTACTGATCAACCGAGATATAGCCAAAGAATCTTCTGAAAAATGAAAGACAACGACATCACTACGGTTGAGAAAAAGGCCGAACCGATCCTGCAGATGCAGGCTGACATGCTCACGCTGATCGACATCGTGACGCAATCGTCCAAGCGCGTCGAGTTGATTGACCGCGATGCTCTCTATGAGGCGTTTTGCAAGGCGGCCGCCAAGGCTCCCGTGCCGACGGCTCAGGAGTTGGTAGATCAGACGCAGGCGAAGTTCGACAAGGTGCTGCACAACCCTGAAAACGAGCATCCCATGCATTTCCGCTCCAAAAAGGAAATGAAGGCCGATGCCGGCAAGGTGCCGACGATGGCGGCGCAGCGTGAAGCTTTCTCGCGCCGCGAACTCATTGCCACATTGCTTTCCGGGCGCGTCACCGAGGCGCTTGCCGCAGCCGAGGCTCAGGAAAAGTCTGAGAACGAAGTGCAGGGCGAGGATCGAGAAATCACGCCCGAATACTTCGATAAGGTCTTGGACGAAGTACTCGCCGGCGACTACGGCATCGGGCGAATCGAGAGCTGGGACAACAAGGAGTTTTTCCATTTCCGTCCGCTTTTGTCGGGTTCTTACGCCCGCATGCTTTCGACGAAAAACAACCCGATCGAAGCCGTGGTGGACATGGTGCGCGAAACCTCACGCATCTATCCGGCTCTGACGCCGATTGATGTCTTTCAGGCTCCGCCTTTTGACATGAAGCCGGAAGACCTTCAGCAGGTTCTGAAACAGATCTCGGAAGATCCCGACAAAAAAGACATTCGATTCACAACCAACAGCGTTGATGCGGTGTTTCTTTATTCGAACCGCTACATCGAAGACGACTACGCCGACGCCCTTGCCGACGTCGCGCTGGAAGCAGCGATGAATCCCTAATCGATGCGGTCTCATGCAAAGAGACCGGTTGTGAATACCGCTATTGAAAGGAAACAGGAATGACAACGTTCAAAAAACTGCTTCGCCCGATCAGCGCCTTGAGCGTGCTGGCTTTGGGTTCGGCATTGAGTTTTACCGTTGCAGCCGCGACGCCCGCGCCTGAATTCGACATTCAGGGCAAGCCCGATTTCGTGAAGTCTCTCGGTGACGCCGCCAATACCAAGATCGAACGCAGTACGGAGGAGACCAAGCGACTGATCGCTGAGGTCTACAACGACAAGCTCGAGCAGCATGCCATGAGCAAGCATTTCGAAAAGGGCTTGACCTGCGTGACCTGCCACGATCAGCAGCGTCAGGGCGGCCCCGATTGGATGGCCAAGGTCACCAATCCGCCCATGAAGAAAACCTGCCAGGACTGCCATACGGTGCAGGCTGACATGCAAAGCCATACGCGCTCTCACAAGGATGTCGACTGCATCGGTTGCCACATGCCCAACATCCCGGTGGTGAGCAAGTTTGAGGAGGCGCTTAAGGGGACGGATCGCTTTGCGGCTGTCCGCCGTGCGCACCTCTACAAGATCAACACGGATGCTCAGGCTTCCATGGTGACCAAGGATCCTGAAAAGGGATGGGTGTACAGCCGCGACAAAGAAGATCACGGTTTTGTTGATCTGCAGTGGAGCTGCGGTCGTCCCGCTCCGGCCGATTGGACGGTTTGCGAAGGCCGCGGCTGCCACAGCCCTGCGACTTCCGAACTCGACAAGGGGCTGATCTACAAGTCGCAGCAGGAAATTGCCTATGAGGTGCAGAAGGTTCAGCGTCCTGTGAAGGAAAGCTGGGACCGTGTCGTCAAGGGGGTGGATCGCATCACGAAGCTTTTGGAAATCACGAAGATGACGCCGGCTGATCAAACTGAAGCTCGCCTGCTTCTGGATAAGGCTGCGGAAATTGCCGATCTGATCAAGAAGGACGGCAGTTGGGGCGCTCACGCTTCGCATTACACCAAGGATCGTTTGGCAGCGGCTGAGAGCTACCTTGCCAAGGCACAGGTTCTGATCGACAACGGCGGCTATCGCCACGCGACCAAGTAACTCGAAGGGGACTTGGATAACGCAGGACGCACGTCAATGGTCTGTAAACAACGGACTTCGGCGTGCGTCTGCAGATCAGGAGAAAAACTGTGACTAAACCGACAATTAACCGCAGACAACTGCTCGGGACGGCAGCGTTGGGTATTGCGGCAGTGCCTTTGGCAGGCTGCACCGGCGTCTCCCGACAGGACAGTCAGCCGCATTACGTGATGGTCTTTGACCAGAACAAGTGCGTTGGCTGCGGCGAATGCAAGATTGCCTGCAATGAGACCAACAAGCTTCCGAAAGGGCGATCTCGCCTTTTGATGCAGCTCAACGGCGTCAAGCCCGACGGCAGCAATAAAAAGGATCGCCACTATACCCGCGTGTCGTGTCAGCAGTGCGAGGAAGCGCCCTGCATTCGTGTCTGCCCGACGGGGGCGGCACATCGCGACAAGGAAACGGGGATTGTGACGGTGGATGCGGACCTTTGCATCGGCTGCAAGTACTGCATCGTGGCTTGCCCCTATAACGTGCGCTACATCCGCGAAGATACGGGGGCGGCCGATCACTGCAACTTCTGCTTGGATACGCGCCTGCAAAAGGGCGAAGATCCGGCTTGCGTTTCGGCCTGCCGATATGACGCACTGGTGTTTGGCGATGTTAACGATCCCAAGGCTTTCGTTACCAAGCTTCTTGATTTCAAGGACTCGGTGCGTGTGCGTCCGCAGTTGGGTACCAAGCCCAGCCTGCGCTACATCCCGTTGAAGAAGGAGTCGTAAATGGAACAAGTCATTGATTTCACGATCGGCTTTTCTGAAAACGTGGCCTGGCCCTGGCCGATTGCCGTGTACCTCTTTCTGGCCGGCATTTCGGGTGGTGCGTTTGCAGCGGCCGCTCTGGTGCGCATCTTCAGAAAGCAGACGCAGATCACACCCCTCTTTCAGGCGGCAAGCTTCATTGCGCTCGTGACGATTCTGTTGGGCATGATCTGTCTGGTGTTTGACCTCACCAAACCGTTGGATTTCTGGAAGATTCTTATCTTCTACAACCCGACTTCGGTGATGAGTGTCGGCGTGATGGCTCTTTTGGTGTTCATCCCGACGATGTTCTTGGTCACGCTCGTGAGCTTTTACGAGTTTGAACCGGTCAAGCGCCTTGTGGACGACATTCCGTGTGGTGCCGCTCTTTTGAGCGTGCTGCGAAAGATCCTGCCGGTACTCACATGGATCGGTCTGGTGTTTGCGCTTACCGTTTGCGCCTATACGGGCTTTCTGATCAGTGCTTTGGTGCGTTTCCCGCTCATCAACACGGCAGTGCTCCCGGCGCTGTTCGTGGCCTCGGGTTTGTCTGCGGGTATTGCCTGCAACCAACTCGGTGCTGTGCTGTTGGGCGAGTCGCATGATAGCCACGACGTGCACGTGCTGCACGTTGCCGAATGGCCTGTGATGGCTGCCGAAGCGCTTTGCATCTTCATGATCGCCTTTGCGCTGATGACGGGCATTGAATCGGCTCAGATGGCGGCCAAAGCCTTTGTCGACGGCTTCTGGGCAACCGAATTTTGGGTGGGCGTTGTGTGCGTAGGCTTTATTTGCCCCGTGTTGTTCGCTTTCTTCAAGAAGTCGTTTGCTACCGTGGTCATTTCGGCACTGTGCAGCGTAGTCGGCATGATGTGCCTGCGCTTCTTTATCCTTTACGCGGGACAGCTCAACTCCATCGGCGGTTAAGCAGTCGCTAAACAAGGATTTAAATACAGGCTCGGTTCCTTAGGGGGTCGGGCCTTTTTTGCGTTAGGGAGGAATTGTTAATTGGCGCAATTGTGAAAAGTGACTCAGAAAACTGCTGCGCATTTGTGAAAAAGGAGATTTGCGAACAATGTTTGAGCGAAAAGTTTTTCAGGAAATGCTCAAATGGAAGGAAAAGTACGCTCCTCACTACGCTCTGTTTCTCAAAGGAGCTCGGCGTGTAGGCAAAACGACGCTTGCGGAAAAGTTGGGGCGCGAAGCATACGAAAGCTACATTCTGATTCGCTTTGACCAAGCTGATCAGGTCGTCAAAGACTTGTTCGTCAATGGGTTGCGCGATCTGGATGGTTTCTTTGCTCAGCTTCAGTTCGAATACAAAACACAATTGCATCGCCGCAAGTCTCTGATCGTGCTAGATGAGATACAGCTTTTTCCGCAGGCGCGGCAGGCGCTTAAAACGCTTCTGGAAGACGGACGGTACGACTACCTCGAAACCGGATCGCTTGCCGGCATCACAAAACGAAGCAAAGATATTCTGATTCCGTCTGGGGAATACACGCTCGAGGTTCAACCTCTTGATTTTGAGGAATTTTTGTGGGCGAGCGAAGACACATTTACTATGCCGCTCATGCGGGAGCACTTTGCCAATAGAAAACCAATGGGGGCTCTGCATCAGGGCATGATGCGGTCGTTTCGCGAGTACATGCTAGTGGGCGGCATGCCACAAGTTGTTCAGGCATTTGTCAATGGAAAGGATTTTGGAAAGGCGGATTTCGTTAAGCAGCAGATCATTACGCTGTACAAAAACGATATGCAAGAACAGAACGAAGAAAATTCAGTTTATGTCAGAAATTTCTTCGACCGAATTCCATCTGAACTGTCTAAGCATGACAAGCGCTATGTGTTGTCTCATATCGATTCCAATGCAAGGCTTCGCAGTTATCAAGGACCGATACGTTGGTTGGATGAAGCCATGATTGTCAATCTTGCCAGCAAGGTGGACGATCCAAGCGCGGCGTTCAATTTGGGCGTTACCGACCCGGCATTCAAATGCTATCTCTCTGATACCGGACTTCTGGTGTCACTGGCTTTCTCGGATCGGCCGTATTTGGAAAACGAGCTCTACAGAGCTGTCCTGCGGGACCAGCTTCAAGTCAACGAAGGCATGTTGGTGGAAAACGTTGTCGCGCAGTGCCTGAAAGCGAATGGACATCGGGCTTACTTCTACGTGGAGCGAAATCCTGAAACCCGAAAGACGACGATGGAGATTGATTTTTTGATTCGGCAAGCAAAGAAGATAATTCCCATTGAAGTCAAGTCTTCGGGCTCGTCGAGTATCAAATCCTTGCTTCGTTTCAAGGAGAAGTTCGGCAAGAGTATCGGGCAGTCCATTGTCCTGCATCACGGAGAAATCAAGTGTCAGGACGATGTGTGGTACTTGCCCTACTACATGGCAACGCTTCTCTGAATCGAAAAAGTCGAACGACTTAAACCAACGGCGTAAAATCAACGTCAAACGTTTTTTGCCCAAAAATTCCTGAGCCTTGCACGTTTCCTTCAACAGGAGGAAAGGCGGGGTTGTTTTTTGTTTTGGGTTGCATTGAACTTTTGACGAATTGGTGTTCTATGACTGCTTCCACCGCTGTGCGACCGCGCGTTATGGTCGATATGTCGGCCACGTTGATTCACCACGGCCACATTCGGCTTCTGAAAAAAGCAGCCGAGATTGGCGACGTTGTCGTGGTGTTGACCACGGACGAAGAAATCAAAAAAAAGAAGGGCTACACGCCGGAATTGAGCTTCGAGGAACGCAAGGAAATTCTCGAAAGCATCCGTTATGTGAAGGAAGTGGTTGCCGGCCCCTGGCTCATCAATGATGAATTCATGGACAGTGTTCACTGTGACCTCTTGGTGCATGGCGCCGACAATGTCAATCATGTGCGTCCGGAACGCCTTGTCATCTTCCCTAGAACGGAAGGTGTGAGCAGCTCCACGTTGCGCGAGCGCGTGCTCGATTGCTTGATTCAGATGAATATCGATAGCAAGAAAGGCAACACGGGTGATAAGGTGGCTCGCTTCATGATTGAGCTCATCAAGAAAGAATTCAGACTCGAATAGTTGCCGATGCAGCGCAGAGACGGTCTTGCGGCTTTGCTGGCTTTGCCATTCGTGTCGGCGCTACCCGTGAGGGCGGCCGAGGCGAAACGTCGCATCACGGTATACACGGCCGTGGAGCCGGAGTGGCTCGCCGTTTACCGTAACGCCTTTGCCGCCGTTCGGCCCGACATCGAAATCACCTATGTGAGGGCTTCCGGAGGGCCGATCTGCGCTCGTCTTCTTGCCGAGAAAGACCGCGTGCAGGCCGACGCCGTGCTGGGGGTGTCAGCCATTGCTCTGGAAAACCTCAGAGCCAAAGGTATTTTGGAGCCCTATGCTCCGCACGAGGTCGAGAAGCTCAATCCCAAGATGGTGGAAAAGGATAACCATTGGTTCGGGATCAACGCTTGGGGAGGATCGGTCTGCGTCAATACGGATCTTCTCAGGAAAAAAGGACTTTCGGTGCCGCGCAGCTGGTCCGATTTGCTGCAATCTGAATTTCAGGACCAGATTGTCATGCCCAACCCGAGAGCTTCGAGCACGGGACTGATGTTTCTTCACGGTTTTGTGCAGGGGTTCGGCGAGAAGAAAGGCTGGGAGGTGATCGAAAAGCTGCACGCCAACATGCTTTTTTATGCGGCAAGCGGCGCGCGGCCGGCAGCCATGGCGGCACAGGGGGAAATTCCCATCGGATTGAGTGCTGCCGCTTTTCTCAAGCCTTTTTTGAAATATAAAACTCCCGTCTCGGTGGTGCAGCCGGAAGAAGGCATTGCGTGGGATGCGGAGGCCTGCGCGCTGCCGCGGGGGTGTCCTCATCCGCAGGAGGCGAAAGCCTTTTTGGATTTCTGCGCCGGACCTGCCGTCGGCCAAATTGCGGCTGATTTCAGCGGCATTGCGGCACGGGAGGGTTTTAGCACTGAAGAGGGCAAACGGATTGCCGAGCGTTTCCTGCCGATGGATTTCGCCCGCGCTGCAAAGGACAAAGATGTGATTCTGGCGCGCTGGTATGCGCTTGCCACTCGCTAAGGAAAAGGATGTGACAGGTATGACCGAACGCAAAGCCGCCAATCTGCAGCTTAAGGCCCTCACCAAAAAGTACGGTGAACAAACGGCACTTTACGAAACGACGCTCAACATTCCGGCAGGGCGTTTTACGTCTATTTTGGGACCGTCGGGTTGCGGCAAGAGCACGACGCTGATGTTGATTGCAGGACTGGAAAAGCCCACTGCCGGTTGCGTTTTGGTTGACGGAGACGATGTGACGAACACGCCTGTTGAAGAGCGCGGCATCGGCATTGTGTTTCAGAATTACGCACTTTTTCCAAATCTTACGGTCAAAGAAAACATCCTTTACGGACTGAGGGCAAGGAAAGCGTCCGAAGCAACGCTTTCATCTCGCCTGTCCGAGATGCTGGAACTGACGTATCTCACCGATCTGTCCGAGCGTTATCCGGCCGAGCTCTCCGGCGGTCAGCAGCAGCGCGTGGCAATTGCGCGGGCTCTGGCGCCACATCCTCGTCTGCTGCTTCTGGATGAACCTCTGTCTGCGCTCGACGCCTGGTCTCGGGCTTCCATCGGCGAACAGCTCAGGGCGATTCAGGAGGCTTCGGGTGTGACAACGGTGATGGTGACGCACGACCGACAGGAAGCACTGTCGCTTTCGGATTATGTTGTTGTAATGAATGCCGGTCATGTGGAACAGGCTGATGACCGAACGATATATACGATCGTCCGGCAAGCGAATTTGTGGCGACCTTTGTGGGCGGCATGAACATCGTACGCATGCCTTTGATTCGAGAGGGGGCGGCAACGGGCCTGCGCTATGCCGACGTGAAGCTGTATCGTGCCACGGAGGCTGCGCTGACTCGCCCTTATACATTCGTCGGGCAAGTTCAGGCCGTTCAGTTCATGGGCGACGCGGTACGCGTCAAGGTTCTCCTGAACGATTTCCAAACAACCATCACGGCTGATGCACTACGCATCAATACTGATCGATCGGTGTTTTCGCTACATTCGCTCATTGCCGTTGAACTGCCGGAAAGCGCCTGGCGCACATGGGGCGCACAATGATTTTAAGCCGCACGTACGACGGCCCGATGCCCAAGCTTCTCCTCGGAGGGCTTGTGGCTCTTTTGGCTGCAGGACTTCTCTGGCCGTTAGCCGAACTCGCGCTTCTCGTCGTGGCAGAAGGGGCGGGAGCGGCAGCGTTTTTAACGCCTTACAACCTGCGGGCCGTCGGCAATACGATTGTCATGGGGGCCGTTGTGGCTCTGACGGCGACCGTGCTGGGCTTTGTGGTGGCCTATGCCATCACGGTGACGCGCGCTTGCGGACGCGGTGCACTCAAGGTGCTCTTTTTGGCGCCGTTGTTTGCACCCTCCATCATGCCTGCCATCGGGATCATCTATTTGGTGGGCAGCAACGGCTTGCTTTTCAATCTGGACCTCTACGGTCCATTGGGCGTCTTTTTGGCCGGACTCGTCTTTGCCTTGCCTCATACAGTGATGCAGCTGAGGTTAAATCTGGCAACCATGGATGTGAAGCTCCTGGCGGCGGCAAGAAGTCTCGGCGCCGGTCCCTGGCGGCGCTTTGCAACCGTGACGCTGGTGCATGCCAGAGCGGGACTGGCCAACGCATTCATGATCGCCTTCATTCTGACGATCACCGACTTCGGCGTGCCGAAAATGCTTGCGGGCGACTTTCCGATGCTTGCTACCGAAATTTATGCGTTGGCGGTGGGCGAGCAAAACTTTGCTGCAGCAGGGCTTTTGAGTCTTGGTTTGCTCATTCCGGCGCTCTTGGCGCTTCAAGTGACGCGACGCTTTTCTCAGACACAGACGAAGGCGGTGTTCCACGTCAGAGAACCCGAGCCTTCGCCGATGCGCGATGCTGTAGCCGGCGTTCTTGCCTGGTGTGTGGTCGGTGCGGAAGTGCTGGTGATCGGCGTTGTGATCTATGGTTCCTTCATTACGTTCTGGCCGTACGAAACGCAGCTCACGTTGGGCAATTACGCCTTTAGAAATTCAGCCTACGGAATCAGTCCCTGGCTGCATTCCCTGATCGTGAGCTTTGCCGTGGCGGCATTGGGAACCGTGTTGGCGTGGATGGGCGCCTACCTGACAGTTCGCATGCCGCAGTTGCCGGGCCTTTTGAGGGCGGCTTACGACAAACTTGCCTCGTTGCCCGTCTGCATTCCGGGGACGGTGCTCGGCTTGGCTTGGGCGATGACTTTTTCCGGTACGCCGCTTTTTACGGGGACGCTCGGCAGTCTTTTTCTGGTGATCGCCAATACGGTGATTCATCTCTGGAGCGTACCTCACATTACGGCAAAGGCCGGCCTGAGTGCTATGAACGGCAAGTTCGAAACGGTTGGTCAAACGTTGGGTGCCGGTCGGCTCGTGACGATTACACGGGTGATTGTGCCTTTGAGTCGTGCCGAACTTTGCGATATTTTCTCCTACCTTTTTGCTTCGGCTGTGACGACAATCTCTGCGGTGGTGTTTCTCTACACCCCTTCGAGCATTGTGGCGGCCGTGGCAGCCATCGACATGATCGACAGCGGCTTTATCAGTGAAGGCGCGGCCATGTCGTGCCTGATTTTTGTTTGCGCGTTGACAGTGCGAGCGGCCTCGCTTGTGGCCTCCGGCACTGTGTTTACCAACCGATGTTCCCGATAACGACCATGCGACGCACGCTTCCCATTACGTTCGTTATTTTGAGCGTCCTGCTCGAGCCGCAGGCCGCCTACGCCTATCTTGATCCCGGTACGGGCAGCATGTTGCTTTCCGTTTTTGTGGGGTTGATTTCGGGCGCTTACTTTGTGATCCGAAAGCTTCCTTCAACGCTCAGAAGTCTCTTTTTCCGACTTACCGGCAAGACGGATGCCCTCAAGCACAATACGCTGACGTTCTATGCCGAAAGCGCGGCATATTGGTCGACATTCAAGCCCATTCTGGCGGGACTCGAGACGCTGGGTGTGGAGAGCTCTTATCTTACGAGCGACGAGAAGGATCCGGTGTTTACCTCCGGTTTTAAGTGTGTGCATCCTCGCTATATCGGCAAGTCCAACACAGCCTATACGGCGCTGGGATTTCTGCAGACCAAGGTGTTTGTGCTGACGACCCCCGGCATCGACGTCTTGCAGATCCGACGTTCTCCGGGCGTCGGTCGCTATGTGCATGTGGTGCATGCCGTGGGTGACATTCACACCTACAAGCTTTTCAGTTTTGACTACTACGACGCCGTTTATTGCGCCGGCCCCGGACAGGTTAAGAGTCTTCGTGCGCTTGAGTCGCTGCGTGGAACTCGCCCCAAAGAGTTGACGCAGCTCGGCTGTCCCTATGTGGACGGTTTGGTGGAGCGGGCAAAGAATGCGGCTCCTCCGCAAGCGGGTACTGTCATTGTGGCGCCCACGTGGGGCCGCAACGGTCTGCTGACCCGAACCGGCGCCATGATTCCGAAGATGCTTGCGCAAGCGGGGTATCACGTGATCCTGCGTCCGCATCCGCAAAGTTTTGTGTCCGAACCGGAATTGATGGATAAGCTCGCGCAGGAACTCTCGCCTTTTGACAACGTCGAATGGGATCGACAGCCCGACGGTTTTGCGTCGTTGTCCCGTGCGCAGCTGATGGTAAGCGATATTTCGGGCGTGATCTTTGACTTTGCATTCGTCTTCCTGCGTCCGGTGATAAGCGTAGGTGCGGGGCCGCTCAAGGACGGGTTCGAAGCGTGGGAAATTCCGCACGAAGCTTGGGAAGTGAGTGCGCTCGATACGTTGGGTAAACGCATATTGCCCGGTGACGAGAAAAACGTGGTCGAGGCCGTGCAGGCACTTTTGGCCGACGATTCTCGTGCGCGCGAAAAAATTCTCGCCTTGCGCGAAGAAAACGTTGTCAATTTCGGTGCGGCCGGCATGCCGATTGCGCGTGCTCTGGTCGCTGAAGTCGAACGCCTCAAGAATCAATCGACGCGCAAAACGCAGGCAAAGAAGGGACAGTAAGCGATGTTGGATTTCATTTACACGCTTTTGATTGCGCCGCTTGAATACTGGATGCATGCGGCTTTGGTTTGGGGCTACTCGCACACCGAAGCCTGGGGTCCGGCCATTGTCGTGATGAGTCTGGCCGTCAACGTGGTGATTCTGCCCATCTACATCAAGGCCGAAAAGTGGCAGGAGGGCGAACGCGCGCTGCGCAAGAGCTTTGAAGCCAAGGAGGCCATGATCAAGCGTACCTTCAAGGGGCAGGAACGCTTTGCCATGATTTCGACGATGCATCGTCAAGCGGGTTACTCGCCGTTTTTGTCGCTGCGCTCATCGTTGGGCTTTTTCCTTCAGATTCCGTTCTTCTTTGCGGCTTATCACTTCCTGTCGCATTTCGAGCCTCTCGCGGGCGTTTCCTTTCTCGGCATCGCTGACTTGTCCAAGCCCGACGCCATGATCAATCTAGGTGCGTTTTCAGTCAACGTGCTGCCGATTCTCATGACTGTTATCAATCTGGCAAGCGCGCTCGTCTATACGCACAACATGACGCGCCGCGACAAGATGCAGCTCTACGGCATGGCAGCGGTCTTTCTGGTGTTGCTATACGACGCGGCAAGCGGTCTGGTGCTCTATTGGACATGCAACAACATCTTTTCGTTGGGAAAGAACATCGTTTACAGCCTGCTCGAGCGCGTGCAGAAGCCCGCAGCGGCAATTTTTGGCGCGGTACGCGGCCGCTTTGCGCATCAATCAACGGAAGTCTTCCCCGGAGGGGGCCTATACGGTGTGCCGCTGATGTTCTGGGGCGTTGCCGTCATTCTGGCGCTTCTATCGAGCAATCAGGCGTTTTTTGTGCCGGAGAGCATCAAAAACGCCGTGTCGCTTTCGTCTGACTTTGCCTATATCGCCAGCATTGTCGTCGCCGTTGTGCTGGCCGTGAAGTTGCGGCTTTGGAAGCATCACTGGGTTATCTTGCTTCTGACTGTTGTAGCTGCGTATTACGGTCTGCGCGTTTGGGGCAAGTGGTATTTCTTCGGGGCCAACCGCAAGAGTTTTGCCTTGAGCTCGGGTTTTCTTTTCTTGATTCCGGCTCTGGGCGTGCTTCACGCCGGCATTGATCTGCGACGCTTTTTGTACAGCGAAGCGCACAGTGCGCGTTCCACCAAGCCGGCAGAAACGCTACTGGCTCCGGCCGGTATCTGGATTACGTTGCTGCTGGCGGCATATCTTCCCGTGCAGGCGTATTGCACGGCTGTCGAAATTTTCTCCACACCTGATGTCGTTCTGGCTAAGTCGCTTTTGTGGTGCGCCGGCATCGGCGTTGTTGTGTGGTTGTTTGCTTTTTTGGCCGGTATCGTCGGATCGCGTAACTTTGCGGGATATTTTCTGGGGGCGGTGACGCTTCTGTTTACCGTATATGCCTTCTTGCTTCCGCTTGATACCGGCACAATCGACGCTTTCCAAATCAGTAATCCCTCTGCGCTTTTCCGCTCGGCTAATCTCTTGACCGACTTTGCCGTCATCGCTGTGGTCTTCGGGGCGTATATCTGGCTGATTCGATCCGGTCATACCCTGTGGATCAAGAGCGTATTCGTGCTGTGCATTGTGGGTTCGCTCGTCAACGGCTCATACCTCCTTTGGCAGAGCCGCGGTCAGTGGCAGACCGATACCGCTCCCCGGGAAACGGCGGCCGACGAGCTGCCCGACTACAACGACCGACTTTTCGGTTTTCCCAAGACCGGGGAAAACATTGTCGTTGTCATGATGGACGCTTTTACCGGTACGCATATGGAGCGCATCCTGCAGGCCGAGCCGGAACTCAAGCGCGATCTTGACGGATTTGTGTGGTACCCCGATACTCTGGCGGCCGGTCCATCGACCAATACGGGCATTGCTTCGATTCTGTGCGGCTATGACTGCACGCCGCTGGCCATCAACGCGCAGGGCAGCGAATCGGTGGCGGAAAAGATCAATCGCAGTTACGGCAACTTCATCAACCGTCTCGGCGACAAGTGGGATGTTTCGCTATACGAGCGCAATTGGCTCGAAGAGATGCGCCTGCGAAAGTACACCGATCACGATGTCCTGGGACTTCGCTATCTGAGCGACGCCTATACCGACCGTTACATCGAGCGCAACGACATCGCCATCGGTCGCGGCAACACCGACGAATTTTTGCTAGCCGTGTCGGTCTATTCCGCCGTGCCCTGGAGCGGCAAAAACCTGATCTATCGAGACGGCCGTTGGTTTGAAAGTTTCCTCGGAAACAAGAACGAAGTTCTGGTGCTGCGCGCTCTCAAGGACTGGGCGCTTTTCGATCAACTGCCCGAATTGTCCAATGCCAATCGGCAAAAGAGTACTTTTAAATTCATTGACACGGAACTCACACATTTTCCTTGGTTTATGGATCCGGGCGTTTGCCGCATTCAGACCAAACCAAAGCGTGAGATGAGTTCCGACGGGGTGCCGCTTGCGCATCTGGCAACTGAAACGTGTGCGCTCAAGGCACTTGCCAAGTGGTTCGACTGGATGAAAAAAGCAGGCGTTTGGGACAACACGACGGTGGTGTTGGCCAGTGATCATTCGGCCGGCGACGATCCTGCCTACAGCAAGATTTTTACCGATGCCGGCATGGGCACAGGTGCGGCTCGCTCCAATGCTTTGTTGTTGGTGAAGAAAGCAGGACAAGCAGGAGAACTCAAGACTGACGATGCGCCCATGACGGCGGCCAAGGCGGCCGCACTTTGGACGGGCGTAGAACCTCCGCAACCGCGCATCCATATTTTGGGCAAGTCGCGCGGTGAGGGATATCTGATCGAACGTGTCTGGCATGTCAACGGCAGCATGTTTGATCCCAAGAGCTGGACGGAAAAGGATACCCAGGCACAATGATGATGTTAAATCCCAAAATCGTGTTTCGCGGTGAGTCCGCCTTTGTCGATAATTTCAAATTGTTTGATGTCGTACTAAATAACGGCATCACGCTTCGCGTAGCAATCGGAGGCGATGGCGACAAAACGCCGGTTTTGATGGTTCACGGTCACCCGCACACGCATGTGATCTGGCGCAAAGTGGCGCCGGCATTGGCCAAGGATCGCAAAGTGATTTTGGTTGATTTGCGAGGCTACGGTGACTCCTCGAAGCCCGAGAGCATGCCGGACCATCGTCCCTACAGCAAACGTGAAATGGCTTGCGATCTGCAATTGATGCTGCAGACACTCGGCATTGAGCAATGCGACTTTGTGGGACATGACCGCGGCGGGCGCGTGGGGCATCGTTTTGCGCTGGATTGGCCCGAGCGGGTGCGCAAGCTTGTTTTTATCGACATCGCGCCGACCGCTACGATGTACGAGCGCACTGACAAAGAATTTGCGACGCGTTATTTCTGGTGGTTTTTTCTGATTCAGCCCGAACCGTTCCCGGAAAAGCTCATCAACTTTGATCCGGAATATTTTCTGAGACACCACATCCAGGGACAGCTCAAGATTGAAGGTTCACTTGAGGAAGCGGTTTTTGAAGAGTACCTGCGCAGCTATCGAAAGCCCGAAACGATCCATGCCATCTGTGAGGACTATCGTGCCGCAGCAACGATAGATCTTGCCGACGACAAGACTGATGCGGATAAACGTATCCAAGCTCCTTTGCATCTGCTCTGGGGCGCTCGAGGCACCGTCGGCACGCTTTACGACGTGGTGCAGACCTGGCGGGACAAGGCCAGTGTTGTATCGGGCCGCGCGCTTGATTGCGGGCATTCGCCGCAGGAAGAGTGTCCTCAGGAATTTCTCAAGGAAGTCAAAGCCTTCTTGGACGGAAACAAATAGAGACGGACGGTATGTCGAGATTTCACGAGCTCATCACGGGATTTCATGGCTTTAGAAACGAATACCTGCTCAAGGACAAGGAATTTTTCGAGCAGCTGGCGCACGGGCAGAGTCCTAAGACGCTTGTCATCGCCTGTTGCGATTCCCGCACCGACCCGGCCATCATTCTGGGTTGTAAGCCTGGTGACTTGTTTGTCGTCCGTAGCATTGCCGCCATTGTTCCGGACAAGGATTCCGCTGGCAAACACGATGCGGTGATCGCCGCCATCGAGTACGGCATCAAGCATCTTGAGGTGCATGACATCGTCGTGATGGGACACTCTAACTGCGGCGGCATCCACGGTTTGCTCAATCCTGACAAGATCCGTTCCGAAGAATTCATTTCGCGCTGGGTATCCTTGGCGATGCCTGCCGTTCAGCGTATCGATCATGAGAATCCCGGAATTGACGCGCGAATGCGCTGCCGCTTGTGCGAGGAAGGTTCCGTACTGCTTTCGATCGAAAACCTTCTTTCGTACGAGTGGGTGCACGAACCGGTGCAGGCCGGTCGCCTGTGTCTGCATGCCGTCTACTACGACCTTGGTCGCGCTCGTCTTGCCTTATGGAACAGCGAAACAGAAGATTTCGAAGAGGTTCCCGCTCTGCATTCTTACTGATTTCGAGGTGAAATAGCTTTGCAAAATTCATGTTTTTGCATGATTGAAACTTTTGTAATAACGCTAGTTTTAAAATTAAAATTCCATAAAAATCAGAAGCTTAAGATATTAATAAGAGGATCTTTTGCAAGGAATCTTGACTGCAAAACAGTAAGAGAGTAGAGTGATCGGAACGTTCAATAACTTGCTTTTTGCAAGAGAAGATCATTTTCAATACACGGAGTTTTGCAAATGTCGAGCGATAATCGGATCATTATTTTTGACACCACGCTTCGCGATGGTGAACAGGCGCTGCCGCAGAGTCTTTCGGCGCGTCAGAAGCTGCAGATCGCGCTGGCGCTCGAAGAGCTTGGCGTAGACGTATTGGAAGCGGGCTTTCCGATTTCTTCCAAGGGTGACTTTGAAAGTGTTTCTCAGATTGCGGCAACGCTGAAAAAAACGATCCCCTGCGGCCTGTCTCGTTGCGTTGCAAAGGACATCGAAGCGGCCGGAGAAGCCCTCCGAGTCGCGGAACGCTTCCGCATTCATACCTTCATTGCCACGAGCACGATTCATGTGCGCGATAAGTTGCGCAAGTCCTTTGACGACATCGTTGAAATGGCCAAGGCTTCCGTGAAGCTTGCGCGCAATTACACCGATGATGTGGAATTCTCTTGCGAAGACGCAGGCCGCACTCCGATCGACGAACTCTGCCGCATGGTGGAAGCCGCTATTGACGCGGGCGCAACGACCATCAACATTCCCGATACAGTGGGCTACACGCTTCCGACGGAATTCGGCGGCATCATCACCAACATCTTCAACCGCGTTCCCAACATCGACAAGGCGGTGCTTTCCGTGCATTGCCACAATGACTTGGGCATGGCCACCGCCAACTCGCTCACGGCCGTGCAGATGGGCGCGCGCCAGATCGAATGCTGCATGAACGGCTTGGGTGAGCGCGCCGGCAATACGTCGCTCGAAGAAGTGGCTGCGGCCTTGAACGTTCGCAACGGTTACTTCGAAGGACTCAAAACCGGCATCGTGATGAAGAACATCGCCAGAACGTCTTCGCTCGTTGCCAAGATCTGCCACGAACCCGTTCCGCCGCACAAGGCCATCGTCGGTTCGAATGCCTTTGCGCACAGCTCCGGCATTCATCAGGACGGCGTGCTCAAGAATCGTCAGACCTATGAAATCCTAACGCCTGAGAGCGTGGGCTTTAAGGGTAACAATATGCGCATGACGGCGCGCTCGGGCCGCCATATGATCCGCACTTGCTTGCAGAATCTCGGCTACACGGAAAAAGACTACGACCTCGACGACATCTACGCCCGATTCCTGAAGCTTGCCGATAAGAAGGGACAGGTGTTTGACTATGACCTTGAATCCTTGGTGTTCTTCACCAAACAGGGCGTAAACGATGACGATACGTATCGCCTTGATCGCCTCAATGTGATGAGCGGCAGCGGCGACATGACGGCAACGGCCACGGTGAGACTGCAAGTCGGCAAGCGTACCCGTACGGACTCGAGCATCGGCAACGGTCCGGTGGATGCGGTCTACAACTGCATCACGCGTTTGACGGGCGTGCGCTGCAAGCTCACGAGCTTTGAAATCACCGCCAATGGTGCCGGCATGGACGCTCTCGGTCAGGTCAACATCACGGTTGATTATGACGGACGCGTCTTCCACGGCATGGGGTTGTCGACTGACGTGATCGAATCGGCCGCATTGGCTTTGCTGCATGCTATCAACAACATCGAACGCACCAAGCGCATTCAGGAGTTGAGAGAGCCACCCAAGAAGGTTGACGATCTGGTGGCCGAACATCAGGCCTGATCGAATTCTTCAGTAAGTCAAAGCCGTCGTTTCAGTAGAGAGCCGAAGCGGCGGCTTTGGGTTTCTTATGTTTCAAAAGGCAGTTTTTTGTCCGATCCGAGCTCTTCGGTGGACAAGCCCAGGAAAAGCGTTTGATAGTTTTCAAGCGCCGGATTGAAGGACAGAAAAACTTTTGCCTTTTCCTTCAATGACGAGATCTGAATTTTGGCCGGATTGCGTTTGATTTCGGCAAAACAGACGGTTTGGTTGAGGTCGTCGACCGCTACGCAGTCAATCTCGTTGGTGCCATTGCGATCCCACCATGGTCCGACCTGGGTGAATAGACCGAGGTTGCGGAAATGGCGACGGTATAGTCTTTCGAGCACACGGCCGGACCGATTCGGATAATCGCGCAGAATCAACTGACGGATGGCTTGCGTATTGTGGCTCTGCAGAATTCGCTGGTTGGGCAGGATGAAGGTAAACCAGAAATCCAGCAGTTCGTCGTTGAGTTCGTACGCGACGCGCTGACGCTTGGCGCCGTTTTGCCCGACCGGTTCCAGAGACTCGATCAGAGCGTACTCGTGCTGAAGCCGATACAAATGCGCCGATACGTCAATTGAGAAAGACCTGATGAGTTCGGCGCGTTTGTTCTTACCGGCGGCAATGCGTCGAAGGATCTCGTGGTAGGTTTGTGCGGAGCCTTTGAACTCGGAGGTAAGCATTAGCTGTGCTTCGGAAAGCCAGACGGAATTCTCTTCTACGCCCAGCTGCAGCATGTCCTCAAGCGTAAAGGCGCCCATCGGCAAAAAGTTTTGGATGTATTGCGCTACGCCACCTGTGAAGGCGTAGAGCGCCAAAAGATCGTCTCCGCTGAAGTTCGGGCAATAGCTTTTGAAAACGGTTTTGACGAGATCGGGCAGGAACGGCTCGACGTGAATTATTACGTATTTTGACGTGGCGGCAAGACAACTGTCCCGCAAACTTGTCAGAACTCAAACGAATAGAGCAGGTCAAGCGCTTGATCTACGCCGCTCACTGCTTCCACGTACAACCTCGGAATAACGCGATAGCGAAGTGTGAGCGTCGCCAGGGAATCGAAAATCCCGACGCCGTATTTCACTTTGAGACCCGGCAACACATAACCCGATACCACCAGCTGCGAGCTGTCCCCGACGCCCTCGGTTTCAAAGCCGAGGCCGCTGATGCCGACTGCGTCGCCTAGCGATTCGAACACATGACTGCCTTGACTCAAGCCAAGGTTAATGAGGGCGGAGGTAATCATGGTGTTGTCTGAGTCGCCCGACGGATCAAGACCTTCGCCGCGAATGAGGTAACTCAAGGCTTCCGTTTCGGATTTTGCCGGATCGGTGAAGACAGCTACCTGCGGAGAATCAACCGAGCCGGTGACACGAATGCCAGCAATCACATCATCGGCTGTGCGATTCGGGTTGCGAATGGCTTCCAGGTCCCAAAGAGGATTGGCAACAGCCCCCACGAAATGGAATTCACCTCGGCGAACGAGCAAGTCTTGTCCGTAAGCCTTGAAGTTACCGCTTGGAACGCTGATTTGACCGGTTAAACCAAGGGTCCCATTGTCTTGAATCACATTGAGGTTCCCGGTGAGTCTGGCCTTAAGGCCCATGGCTTCAACACGAACATCATCCCCGATGTGAATGCGAAGATGGCTTTCTATGGGTATGGGCTTGCCGGCCGCCTTTTTCTTGGCACGCGGACGGTCCAGACGAACAACATCGTCGGAAACGTCAACAGCAGAAGCCGGTAGTTTGCTGACTGAAACTTTAGCCCAGGGAACCGACATGGAGCCGTCAAGCTTAATCAGATCGCGGCTTGCCTCGCAGGTCACGTCAGTGGTGAGGTCAAACTCAATGTCAGGAGGTAAGGTCACGCGCAAGTTGCTTCCTTTGGTTGTCACGATCGCTTTGCCTTCACCGATAGTGCGCCAATCGGCTGCTCCGGAAAGTGTGACTTCCCCCTGAGGTGTTTTGAGGTGCCCTTCGAGAGTGGAAGAGTTGCCGTTGAAGATCAGTTTGATGTCGCTGGGCAACATTTCGAAGGGAAGTTTTGTTGAGTCAAGCTTGGCATTAAAAAGTCCGGTTCGTCCATAAATCAGAGGCTCTTCCAACGTACCGGCAAAGCGCAAATTGCCGAACCACTGTCCTTCGGCGGATTCACCCGGTGAGAGGAAGGAGTTAACGAGGGTGGCGTCTACTGCGACGAACTTCAGTGTTCCGTCGACGGTGCGGGCGTTGAACAGATCGCTCATGCGAAGCGAACCTTCAATGTCGCCGTTGTCTTTGATGTCAATCTTCCAGTTGCCTTCAATGCTGTCCTTGGCATTGGCAAAGCTGATTTGAACGGAATTGAACCCCACCTTCAGGTCGCTGAGATCCATGCGGTATTTGGTGCTGATGTCTTTTGCCTGCACGGTAACACGGCCGCGAGGAAGTTCTGAAAGTCCCGCCGGCAGCGTCACGTCTGCGTTGGCCTTGATGATGCCGTCAGCAACAAATCGTCCCGGGAAGTATTGCTTGATGAAAGCAAGATCGAATTTCGGAAGGCTGAGCAGAATGCGCAGATCGCTTCGATTGGTGAGATCAAGTTTAAGATCGTTTTCCAGGCACAGTCGTGCATGGGTATGAGCCAGGCATGCTTTGCTGACATTGGCTCGGTTGAGGTCGGGCACATAAGCCAGGCGCATTGGTTTTTCAAGAGTGACGGGGCCGTATACGGTTTTGACTTTGAGCTCGGCAAGGGCGCCAGCCCAATTGCCGAGCATACGTTCGTAAATGCCCGAGATTTTGGCGTCAACGGAAATTGGAGTGCCTTCCGTGTGTACGGTCAGGTTGTGCCGCAGTTCGTTTCCACGTAATTCAATCGTTGCTTTGCGTATGTCGACGCCTTGCGTCTTGAAGTCGGTAAGCTGCAGTGTCAGTCGACCGGAAACCACGTCGCGCGAACGCATGCGCCCGGTCAGATGGCCGCGCTTAAGTGTTGTGCCGAGATAGTCAATATTGCGTGCGGTCAGATCGGCGTTGATGACGGGCAGCCTCGTGGTTCCCGTTACAGCCAATGTGCCTTTGACCGATCCCAGCAGGTTGGGATCGACCAAACCGAAATCGGGCGCATCAATTTTGGTCTTGAAGTCCAGTTCCGGGATGTCTTTGGCAAAGTCAGCCTTTCCTGAGAATTCAAAGGTGTTGTCGCCGACGGCAAAGTAGAGTTCAGGGGCTTCCACAATTCCGTTGCCGTGTGATTCGACAGCGCCTGTGAGCGCCAACGATTGCCCGCGCAATTCCCCAAGAACCGTCAGGTCCTGCAATTTGGCTTTCCAGCGTCCGTTCTGACGAGAACCCCAGACGACGAAGCTGCCGTCGATTTTCAGAGGCGTTTGCGGCAGCACGGCTTTGGTATCGATACCCGAAAGATTCAGTGAAGCGGCGAAACGGGCGTTTTTCTCCCAGTTGGCCTGCCCGTCTATCTGAATGCGTCCGACGTTGGACTGCACGGAGAAGTCCGTCAGATGCGCGGCGACTTCCGATCCTTTGCCGCGGATGAGAACGTCAGCCGTAAAGCTGTGATTATCGTCAACGGGATAGGCCGCCTTGGCGGAGACTTGCAGCGCATAATCAACGGCCTTGCCCGAGAGATTGACGGAAACGCCGCTGATTTCCGAACCGGAAATTTCAACCTTATCGGCTTTGATTTCTGCAGACATCGGCAGACCGACTGTCGTGGGCGAAGCTTTCAGCACAAACGAAGCGCCTTCGATGCCTGGGACGTTATTGACACGGCCGTTGAGAGTGACTGTGTCGGCAAGAGCGCCTCGAGCTGAGATTTTTGCCGTTACGGTCACGGGAGGCTGCGGTTCTCGTTTGGGCAATAGGCCGCGTACGCTGTCACGCCATTGTTCTATGCGGCGCTTGAGCCGAGCATTTGCTTTTCGTCGGAGTTCACGACGCTCTTCTCGCGACAAAGTTTTAATGTCGACCTGTTTTCTGGCCTGACCCTGAGCCCGATGTTTGGCACGACGTTCTTGGGCAGCCTTGAGTCGTTCGGCACGTACCTCTTTGAGTCGCTCGTAGAAGTTTTCAATGTCTTCCGTTGTCGGTTCGGCAACCGGCGGCACAGTGCCTGTAGGGATTGCTTCGCGGGGCACGATAGATGAAACGTCAAGTTCAAGATTGACTTCATGACGGGCACCGAGTCCCAGCGTCATGCGACCCGTGAGCTCCGCGTTCATGGCTCGGACGGCTATGTTTTCCAGTGTCGCGACGCCGTTTTGAGCGGTGAGCGCAAATGTAGCCGATTTGATGATTTGATCGGGATTACCTTTGATGGCAAAGCGAGAAAGCTCAAAATGTTTGAGATTAACATCCAGCGGCAGGTCGACGGTGGGAATTTCCGGCACAACGGGTTGCGCGAAGGTGCGCTTGAGCATGGCACCGAGCGGTTCGTCGGAGGGTGGTGTTTGGGCCGATGCAAGGCTTGAATCTTCCAGACGCACGGAGTCAATGTCGAGGCGATCTTTTGTCCAAACAGCCTGTGTCTGAAAAAGTCCAACGTTAACAACATTACCGTCAATGTCAGCCTGCAGGTTTTTGATTGCCACGCGCTCGACAATCACGGCAACCGGCGTTTTAAACCGCGAGGTCTGAGTTTCGCCAAGCTTTTGAGTAGGCGATTTCGGGACAGGCGTTGAAGCCGACGACGCCATTTCCTGCGTTCGAACGAGGAGTGAGGCGTCTGAAATCTCAAAGTCATGGAGAGCCACGCGCCGAGACAGGAGCTTGGCGACACTCAAGTTCCATGAAAGATTTCCGTGAAATGCCAGGCCGGGGACGTCGTACTGCAAATTGTCGGCTTTAAGCGAGAAGACAGAGCCGCTCAGCGATTCGATTCTCAGGCCGGGTACGGCTTTTTCGAGCGCGCCTTTGATGATCTGAAGGCCCGTTTCAGTGCCGAGCAGAAATCCGGGGACGGCTGCAAGCACGACCAGCACAGAGGTTGCACCGATGAAAAGTCTTTTGGCCCACGTCATAGTTCAGGCCCCAAACCGATGTAGAACTGGATACCGTTTTCCTCGGAGTCGCCCACCGGTTTTGCAATGTCAAGCTTGATCGGACCGAGAGGCGATTCCCAGCGCACGCCGATGCCTGCGCCTTTTTTCAGGTTGGAAAACTCAAAGTTTGTGTCAGCTCGGCCGATGTCGAAGAAGACGGCTCCCCACCATTTTCCCTTGACGCGCAGTTGGTACTCGATGCTGCCGGTGATCATTTTTGAAGCACCTGTCAGATCGCCGTTCTCATCCTTGGGCGAAATTGATTCGTAGTCGTAGCCGCGAATGCTTCTGTCACCGCCGGCAAAGTAGCGCAGATCCGGCGGAACGTCGTTGAAGTCGCCCGTTTCAATCCATCCGAGGTGAGAGCGCAGCACGAAGCGATGCTTGCGGGCGAACGTACGAATTAATGTGTATTGCGCTTCAAGCATCAGCGCGTCAATGTCCGAACCCCACATTTGGTTGGCATAGCCGATAGTGTAACGTTGCGAGTCGCCCCACTTGGGCATCAGGCCTCCGCGGCTTCGCGTACGCGAGAGTGAAAACTCGGGATAGACCATCATGGTCTTGTTGTCAAGCGACCCCTGCGTGAAGTCGTCGAGTCGAAACTTCAGCGCAATGCCCTTTTGCCAGCCTTCGTAGAGATCCCAACGCCGAGTGGCGGCAAAAGTCAGAGAGTCCGCTTTGGTGTCGTTCAAGTCTTCGTGCTTGTATCCTCCGCCGAACATCCAGAACTGCTCCAGTGCATTTTCTTCAAGCGGCAGTTTGTAGGTGAGGTCAAGCATTTGCTCAAGCTTGGAGATGTCACCTGCAGCCTCAAGACTATGACCCGAATCGTTTAACCATGGCTTTTTCCAGATGAGACGCCCTCGAGGTCCGACGTCGGTGGAGTACCCGAGTCCCGTTTCCACAGAATTTTTGATTTTGGGCGAAACGCGGGTGTGAACCGGCAACTGTTTGGACTCACTCTTGCGGCCGGCAACTATGTCGGGCGTGACGACGATCGAATTGAACCAGCCGCTTGCCGACAGCCTGCGGTTGAGTTCGGCGATGTTATCGGAGAAATAAGGTTCGCCCTCCTTGAAGGGGACGAGATTTTGCAGGATCGGTTCGCGGATTTGGCTTCCTGAAAAATCGACCGGACCGAACGTATAGCGTTCTTTGGGATCGAACACCAACAGCCATTGGCCTTCATTCTTTTCGGCATCGACCTGAAGTTCGCTTTGAATAAAGGTTCCGTCAAAGTGGCCGTAGCGCATGGCGGTGCGCTCTACGGCAGCTTTGAAATCCGTGTATTCCCCGTGGTTAAGTTGTGTGCCGGGTTTGGGAAGCTGACGTTGCAGACGGCGAAAGTGCGATCGGCGCGAGTTCTTTTCACCTTCAATGGTCAGCGTCGCTTTCGTGATGCGAACGGGTTCGCCGAGTTTGACGCGGGCAACGAGTAACATCTTTTCTTTGCGCGCGGCATTTTTGCTCGCTTTGTCGGAGGTCGGATCGACATTGGGTTGAGGCTGCGGAGTATTGTCAGCAGTTATCGACGGTTTGTTGGAAGATGCTTGTGCCTGAGTCTGCGCGGAATCGGGTTTGACCCAGCGGTAACGGATTTCGTACTGGTAATAGCCCAACGCTTCAAGTCCTCGGCGGATAGCCTTATCGACCTGAGAACGATAAGTGTGCTTGCGCGGAGGAGAGGCTTTTTCACGAATCGGTGTCAGAAGTGCTTCAACATTGTCCTTGGGCTCTCCTTGCAGGCCGTCGACTCTGACATCAAACGCCCAGGCCGACAGTGCACATGCGAAGGCCATTACCGAAAGCGTCATCTTGATGAAGACAGCATGAGGGCGCGGGTTGTACGGAGAGCCGACAACCTGTTTGGCAACAACCCGCATTGACCGATACGACACGCTGCGACCTCAGAGGCTAAAGAAACGACGACACAGGATGAATTGTGCCCGCAAAAATCCCGAAGTGCTAAATGGCGGTTCAGGAATGGATGGAACATGAATGCACGTTTTTCTCTTTCGGTAAACTAAGACGACACGGAGATGTGGTGCTCGAGGAGATGATTTTATGGCAATCCTTCGATATCTAACTAAATTAACGGGACTTCAGGCAGGTGATGAGCCTGAAGTGCACGAGATTTCACTTGAATCATCTGAACCAACCAATGTCGGGCAGTTGACCGCGCGATTGTCTCGAGCTCTGAAAGCTCGACTGACTGAGGCAATGAAACAGGAAGGGTTTGACGACATCGATTCGGCGCACGGCGATATTCTCAATGTGCTCTACCGGCAGGGGCCGACCAGCATGACGGACTTGGCTCGTCGCTCGCATCGTACGAAAGCAACCGTCACCGTACTGGTCAAGAAACTTGAAAGTCTCGGTTATGTCCTGCGTTGCGCCAATACGCTCGATGGCCGTTCCTGTCTGGTTGATCTGACAGATAAAGGGAACGCTTGCCGGCAGAAATTTGAGGCCATTTCCAAACGCATGGATCAAGCTGTCCGGGGCGCTCTGTCGGTTGATGAGATAGAGACTTTGGAAGATCTTATGCGGAAAATCAGTGCGCAACTGGAGAAGGCGGAGCACTAAAATTCGAATTTAGTTTGATATCAAATCAAACAATGAAAAAAAATCCCAGACGTTTTTTGCGTCCGGGATTTGAATTTGGTGGAGGTGGCGGGAATTGAACCCGCGTCCGAAGCGATTTTTCCGTCGGATCTACATGCTTAGTTCAACAATTTTGAGTTCTCACCGTCTGTCCTGCCGTTAAACGGGCCTCCAGACGGCCAGCCGCTTGGATCTCGAAGTGCACGTCACGGCTCCGTGCGCTTCCAGTCACAGTGAAATGACGATGCTGCCGGTTTTACCCGACCTGAGCCTGTGACCACTCAGTGCATCGCTCGCGGCATTAAGCGGCGAGAGCGAAACGCTCGTTGTTGGCGTTTATTTTTTTCTAGTTGTTTATCGAGGAGACTAGACCTCGGCATGCACCGTACGGCGTCCTACACCCCGTCGAAACCGGAACACCCCCGTAAAGGGAGTGCCATTGTATTCGTTTCCACGGAAAAAGGCCATGAAAAGGCAGGAAAAAATGCGCGATGTGTGTATGTCTCGGTGCACCGTTTTGTAACACGACCGAGCATTAATGCACCAAATGAGGGCGCAAGGCCGTACAATTTGGTGCGACTATGCCGTGAATTACGTTCTCAGGGGCCGTTTTACTGGAGTGTGAAAACTGGCATAAATTTTGCTTTTGTGTGGTTGGGCGGCGAAAGGGACCGCCAACATCAACAGACAAACCTTTTCCGAATCTAGGAGAAACCAATCATGACCTCGCCCGCAGACGTTCTGCAGATGGTTAAAGATAACGATGTCAAGTTCGTTGACTATCGTTTGACCGACACCCGCGGCAAAGAACAGCACATGTCCGTGCCTGCCCATCAACTTACCGAAGACACTTTCGAAGACGGGCAAGCCTTTGACGGCTCGTCTATGGCCGGGTGGAAAGGCATTGAAGCGAGCGACATGATTCTGATGCCCGATCCCGAAACGGCTCGCATGGATCCGTTCCGTGAACAGAACACTCTCATTTTGACTTGCGACGTTCTTGAGCCCGATACCGGCAAGGGCTATGCGCGCGATCCCCGCTCTCTTGCCCGCCGCGCCGAAAACTACCTCAAGAGCACGGGCATCGGTGACAAAGCTTTCTTCGGTCCCGAACCCGAATTCTTCATTTTTGACGGCGTGACGTTCGCCAACGAACCCCAGAACACCTTCTTCAAGATTTTCTCCGAAGAAGGTCCTTGGGCCAGCAAGATCGAATACGAAGGCGGCAACCTCGGCCATCGCGCTCCGTTCAAGGGCGGCTATTTCCCTGTCCCGCCGGTTGACACGCTCGCCGACATCCGCGCCGAAATGGTGACGTTGCTCGAACAGCAGGGCGTTCCCTGCGAAGTTCATCATCACGAAGTGGGCGCCGCCGGTCAGTGCGAAATCGGTACACGCTTTTCCACGCTCGTGCAGCGCGCCGACTGGCTGCAGATCATGAAGTACACGATCTGGAACGTGGCAGCTGCCTACGGTAAGACCGCCACCTTCATGCCCAAGCCCATGTTCGGTGACAATGGTTCCGGCATGCACGTGCACCAGTCCATCTGGAAGGAGGATCAGAACCTCTTTGCAGGCAACGGCTACGCCGGTCTTTCCGAATTGGCTCTGTACTACATCGGCGGCATCATCAAGCACGCTCGCGCTTTGAACGCCTTCACCAACCCGACCACCAACTCCTACAAGCGTTTGGTGCCGGGATACGAAGCACCCGTGAAGCTTGCCTATTCGGCTCGCAACCGTTCGGCTTCTCTGCGCATTCCGCACGTGGCCAGTCCCAAGGCTCGCCGTGTCGAAGTCCGCTTCCCCGATCCGACGGCCAATCCTTATCTCGCTTTCTCGGCGATGCTGATGGCCGGTCTCGACGGCATCCAGAACAAGATTCATCCGGGCGAACCCGCCGACAAGAATCTGTACGACCTGCCGCCGGAAGAAAATGCCAAGATCCCGACGGTCTGCTCCGAACTGAACCAGGCTCTCGAATACCTTGACAAGGATCGTGAGTTCCTGACCCGCGGCGGCGTCTTCAGCGACGATTTGATCGACGCCTACCTGAATCTCAAGGCCCAGGAAGTCGATCGCTATCGTTGCGCCGTGCATCCGCTCGAATACGAGTTGTATTTCGCGAGCTGATGCCTTAAACACCGGATGCCGACGGAGTGCAGGAGCTTTGGTCGGCATCGGTGAGGTTTGTCTGTACGGCATCCCGAGGCAAATTCATATCGGGATGTCCGTGCGACGGTTTCTTTTCCTTTTGAAGAGACGAGCATCAGCAGGAGTCGCCAAATATGAGCCGAGGCAGCAGCAGTTTTTACGCCCGGCTTCAAGCTGCGGCGGATTTGTTATCCACGGGTGTCGTGGTGCTCGATCGTTACGCACGCGTGTTGTGGTGCAACACGGCTGCCGAAATGCTGATCGGTTGCTCGAGACGAAATCTCAAAGGCACGGACATCGGGCTTTTGATCACCCATGTGCGCGAATGGGCCGAACGCTTTTCCGACAAAGACAAAAAGCTTGTTCCCTATACAGCCGTTACCGAACTACGTCGGCCTTTGGCTGAACCCGAACCTGTACAAATCATGCTCTCGAGCATTGCCGAGAGCGAAAGCAGCGTACTGCTTGAAATTGTGCCCGTACAAAAGGCGATGGACAGTGTTCGCCAGGAACAGGAAGCTGGCATGGGGGAGGCTACGCGTTCGCTCCTGCGCAATCTGGCCCACGAAGTGAAAAATCCGCTCGGCGGCATTCGAGGCGCCGCGCAGCTTCTGGAAGCCGAGCTCGACAATCGTGAGCAACGCGAATATACCGAAGTCATTATTTCCGAAGCAGATAGACTGCAGGGGCTGGTTGATCGACTGTTGCAACCCTATCGCCGAGAGTCTCATCTGGCTGAAGTCAATCTGCACGAAGTGCTCGAGCGCGTGCGTAATCTGGTGAGCGCTGAATTCGGTTCGGGACTTTCCGTGCTTCGCGATTACGACGTCTCTGTGCCTCCCATTCTGGGTGATCGCGAGCAGCTCATTCAAGTTTTTCTCAATCTCATGCGCAATGCGGCCGAGGCCGGAAAGTCCTTGATTGCCGAAGGCCGTGCGGAACTCACTATCAAGACGCGTATTGCTCGCCAATGCACGATTCAGCGCAAGCGATATCGGCTTGCCGTCAATGTGCATGTGATCGACAACGGCCCGGGCATTGATAAGCGTATTCGCGAAAAGATTTTCTATCCGCTGGTCACGGGACACGACGGCGGCACGGGCTTGGGGCTTTCCATAGTGCAGACATATGTGGAGCGGCACGGCGGAGCGATTGAAGTCGACAGTCGGCCCGGCTGCACGGACTTCAGTCTGCTTTTCCCGTTGGGCGAACCGATCAATTAACTGGACAAAAAGAAGAAAGATGCGACAGATTTGGGTTGTTGACGATGATCGTTCGATTCGCTGGGTGCTGGAAAAGGCGCTCACGCGTGCACAGATGCCGTTTCGCCTGTTCGAGTCGGCTGCCGATGTGGTCAAGGCCTTTGAGCGTGACACGCCGTCGGTGCTGCTGAGTGATATTCGCATGCACGACATGAGCGGGCTCGATCTGTTGGCGTTCGTCAAGAACAAGTATCCCGGACTGCCCGTCATCATCATGACGGCCTTCAGCGATTTGGACAGCGCAGTGAGTGCCTTTCAGGGAGGTGCCTACGAGTATCTCGCCAAGCCTTTTGACATCAACAGTGCGATTGATCTGCTGCGCCGCGCACGTGAAGAAAGCGCCGTGGCCGAAAGCACGGACGCAAGCGAACTTGACGAAAAGGGTGAAGTACGTCGCACGGAAATCATCGGTCAGTCGCGAGCCATGCAGGAGGTGTTTCGTGCGATCGGTCGTTTGTCGCACAGCCACGTTACGGTGCTTCTGACCGGAGAATCGGGTACCGGCAAGGAAGTGGTGGCACGAGCCCTGCATCAGCACAGTCTGCGCAGCCGAGCGCCTTTTGTGGCGATCAACACGGCGGCCATTCCCCGAGAGTTGCTTGAAAGCGAACTTTTCGGCCACGAGCGCGGTGCGTTTACGGGCGCAAATCAGCTGCAATACGGTCGTTTCGAACAAGCCAAGGACGGCACTCTTTTCCTGGACGAAATCGGCGACATGCCCGCCGATCTGCAGACGCGTCTTTTGCGCGTTTTAAGCGACGGTTATTTCTATCGAGTGGGAGGCACGCAGTCAATCAAAGCCGACGTGCGCGTAATTGCCGCAACGAATCAAAATTTGGAAGAGCGCGTGCGACAGGGACTTTTCAGAGAAGACCTCTACCATCGCCTCAACGTGATTCATTTGCAGCTGCCGCCGTTGCGCGAGCGAACCGAAGACATTGAGGCACTCGCCGATCACTTTTTGAGTGCCGCGGCATCCAATCTGAAGACCGAGCGCAAGCGTCTGACTCCCGAAGCGTTGCAAGTGATTCGACGGTTTCCGTTCCCTGGCAATGTCCGTCAGTTGGAAAATCTTTGCAATTGGCTCACCGTGATGGCGCCTTCGCAGTGGATTCGGCCGGATGATCTGCCGTTTGAATTCAAGACGGGAAACGGACAGACATTGGGCGAGACGGCCTCCGATGTCATGGCGACGGGTGCAGGAGGCTGGACGGATCAGTTGGCTGAGGTGGTGAGAGAGTTACTAAACCGCGGAACGCCGAAAACGATGGAAGAGCTCAACCGCGTGTTTGAAACGACGGTTTACAAGACAGCACTGGCGTTTACGCACGGCAAGAAGATTGAAGCGGCTCAGAAGCTTGGCGTGGGCAGAAACACGCTCACGCGCAAGCTTCAGGAACTCGGTCTGCGCTGAAAAATCAGTGAGACTTTTTCGTGATGATGTCGATGCAGCACATCACGAAGGCCGAAAGCACGAATGTCAGGTGCAGGACGACATACCAAAGGAGCTTATCGTTGGCGATCGACTGAATGTCCATGAAGATGCGCAGCAGGTGGATCGAAGAAATGGCAACGATGCTTGCCGCCACCTTGTTTTTGAGAGAGCCCGCGTCCATTTTTCCGAGCCAGCCCAACTTTTCGTCTTTGCCGTCGTCAAGGTCCATGCGCGAGACGAAGTTTTCGTAGGACGAGTACATCACCATGACGATTAGGCCGCCCACCAGTCCCATGTCAATCAAGGACAGCAGAGAGAGGATCAAATCACCTTCGCTGAGGGACAGAACGTGCGGCAGGACATGAAAGATTTCCTGAAAAAATTTGATTGCCAGAGCAATAAGCGCCAGCGATAGTCCCAAAAAGACGGGGGCTAGAAACCATCGGGCGGCGTAGAAAGTACGTTCAAACATGCGTTCCATTTCTAAAGAATGTTTTGCGTTGCGGTTGATTGGGGAAAAAGCGTCGCCTGAACAAAGGGCGCAAAGAAAAGTTCCGGCATTTTGACAGGAAAAACTTGGCTCAGGCTGAGATATCAGTCGAAAATGCAACAAATCGTTCGGAAACACAAGAGGAAGAAATGGCGGTGGCGAGCCCTAAAATGGTTGCTATTCTTATTTTTGTCCAAGTCTTAGTCTAACTTTTGTCCGATTTCTACTCTTGCTTTTATCCAAAAGCTAATCTAATATTTGTCTAAATCTTAGTCTTATTTTTGTCCGGATTGCGATGTTACCAGTTGTGATTCCGCGTTGGGCCAGTCGAATTGTTCGGCAAGGATTGGCTTCGCATCGTGTTGTGTCTGTTGTGGGAGCGCGTCAAAGCGGTAAAACCACATTGCTTCGAGCGGAGAATTTTCCGCAGGGAGCCTTTGTCAGTCTCGATCAGCAGCAGGTTCTTTCCGATGTGAAGACGGATTGTGCTTTTTTTCTCCGACGCTACGCCAGGGCTTATCCGCTGATTGTGGACGAAATTCAAAAAGCGCCGGAATTGGTCGGAGAGATCAAATACGTTGTGGATCGCAATCCGAGCAAAGGCCAATTTGTCATCACCGGTTCGGCTGACTATCGGAAGCTTCCGCATGCCAATGAATCGCTGGCCGGTCGTGTGGCGTTTGCGCGTGTGCGTACGTTTGCCGAAGCGGAGGTTAGACAGTGCGAGCCATTTTTTCTCCGAGGACTCTTTGACGGCTTGCTTCCGCTGGATGCTGAGTTCGGCGACTTTGGTAAGGCACAGTTTTGTGAACTGCTTCTGAAAGGGGGGTATCCCGAGCTGATGGATGTCGGAGATCCCCAGCAACGTACGCTCTGGTTTGATAGTTATGTCAAACAACAGATCATTTTGGATATGCGTAACCAGTGGGGGGTGCGAAAGAGCGATGTGCTTGAACGGTTGATTGCTTTGGCTGTTGCTTTTTCCAGCAAACTTTTGGTGAAAAGAACATTGCTCAATGTCTTGGGGATCTCGACAGAAACCTTTGAGTCTTATCTCTCGGCGTTGCAGGCAATGTTTCTTGTCGATTTACTGCCCGGCTGGAAAGAGAGTGACTATGATCGCCCCTCCCAGACGCCTAAGCTTTTTCTGACGGACAGCGGACTGATGGCGAATCGAATGGGAATTTTCCATCCAAAAGACATTCTGGAAAACCGGGAAGTTGCAGCCAACGAAGGTGGAAAGCTGGCGGAGACTTGGGTCTATAACCAGCTTGTCGCAGAGCTTGAGCTTAATCCGCTCTGGCGGATGTGGCATTTGCGCACAAAGACGCATGAAATTGACTTTTTGCTTTTTAACGAAAAGAAAGAATGTCTCGGCATTGAGGTGAAGTCTTCTGAATCTGTATCGCCGGATGATTTCCGACACTTGCGTTGGTTTGGAAATTTGTATCGGCCGCAGAAGTTCACAGGTGTCGTGTTGTACGCGGGTAATCGGGTGGTGCCGGGTGGTGATAATTGCTACGCCATTCCGATGTCGGCGTTTTGGACGCCTGAAAAATACTGGCGCTGATTGTTTTTGTTTTGTTTCTCATCTGACGATTGTCATGCCCAGATCTTTGCATTTAAGTGAATTTGAACGCGATTTCGCAGCACTTGGCGCCAAGCCCACCCATATCCGACGTCTGTGGCGTGCATGGCTCGGCTTGGCCTCCTGGCAGTCGCAGGGACATGCAAGCTATCCGAAGGCGCTGCAGGAAAAGTTGCCCGAAATCCAAAGTGAGCTCGAGTCATTGGCAAGGTTTAATGTCAAGGAGAGCCAACAGGCTGAAAGTAGCAAACTGCTGGTGATGCTCCCAGATGGCGCGTGTGTGGAAGCGGTTCTTTTGCCGCGACAGGCGCTTTGCATCTCCACGCAAGTGGGCTGCGCCGTCGGATGCGCCTTTTGCATGACCGGCAAAGGAGGGCTTGAGCGTCAGCTTTCCAGCGCCGAAATCGCGGCTCAGTACGTGGCAGCCACGCGCATCAAGCCCGATATCAAGAAAGTGGTTCTGATGGGAATGGGAGAACCTTCGCATAATCTGGCTGCCGTCAAGGAGGCTGTGGCGTTTATGGGAGATGTGGCCAGTTTGGCGCACAAGCAGGTTGTTGTGTCCACCGTAGGCGACGAGCGGCTCTTTGATGCGCTGCCGACTTGGTCGGTGAAACCCGCCTTGGCTCTATCGCTTCACACGACAGATTTCGAAAAACGAAAGAAGCTTTTGAAAAACGCTCCTGCTCTGACTCCCGAATACCTGTTACAGCGAACTCTGGACTACGCCGAACAGACCAAGTATCCGGCGCAGATTGAGTGGACGTTGTTGGCGAGCATTAACGACACTTTCGAAGAGGTTGAACGTTTGGCCGAGCTTGTGGCCGGTCGCTACGCCATGGTCAATTTCATTGCCGTCAATCCGACGGAAGGCAGCGACTTCAAGCGTCCCGATCAGGAACACATCGAAGATCTCATCACGGTTTTGCGACGAAAGGGAATTGTGGCGACGCTTCGCGACAGCGCTGCGCAGGACATCGAAGGCGGTTGCGGCCAGTTGCGCGCCCGCCACTTGAGTGCCAGGCACGAGGTGCCGATTTCGCTCGAAAAAATGTCGAGCTAGAGCTCATGTGTGGTACCGGCGGCCGCCCAGTCAACGTCGTTAAAAGTGCGTGCGAGCTCTGCGGCGGCCTTAAAGCTCGTGCAGTGACACGGCCGCCAGTGTTCGACTTTGTATTGCGTGAGTTCTTGCATCCACAAAGGATAGTCAGCAGGAGCAACACCGCTCAGATGCGTGCCGCCGAGCACGGTATGGAAACGATTGATTCCGAAAGTACGAGAGGCGTAGCGCAGAATATTGGGAAGTCCGGCGTGCGCGCAGCCCAAAAGCACGGACGCGCCTTTTTCGGATTGCACCAAAAGCGAGACGTCGTCGGCAAACGTGTCGGGCACGATTTCTCCGGAATCGGTGCGCTCAAACATATGCCTGGTACAGACCCAGCGGGGATCCCGCTCGGTTGACGGCACAGTAAAAGCGGTCACGCCCGGAGCGATTTCAACGAACGGATCGATCGGCGAAAAGGCAAGTCCTGCGAGCATCGAACCGCCGCCGGAAGCTCGTTTGGCGTCTGCGTCTCCAAGGCGCTCGCGTCCGATGCCGGGAGCTGCCCACACGCGAGTGTGCGGCGCCAGCCGCAACACGTCCATGACACCTGAAGTATGGTCGAAATGACCGTGCGAGAGCACCAAATCGGTGATGCGTCGGGCATTCAGTCCCAAGGCCGTCAGGTTGTGTTGTAGCGTATGCTGAATGCCGCCCGTATCAAGCAAGATGACGGCGTCTTCGGTTTGCAGCCAAGCACTATAGCCCCATTCGGCAAGCAGGCTTTGCGAACTCGTTTGATTTTCCACGACGACGGTAAGCTGCATACGACTTCTCCGAGATGCGCTTGTTGTGATACTGCCGAGTTTAGGCCGCGTACAAGAAAAAAGCTTTCGAAGCGGTGAGGCATCGAAAGCTTTTGGCGTCAATTGTTGGCGTTGTCGTCCACGGGATCGAAGGTGATCTGCATGGAACGCGGTACGGTAGCCGTTTGATCCTTCGGACGCGGGAACGGATTGCAGCGACGGATTGCCGTTTCAACCGCGTGGTCGTATGCCGGCAGTCCCGAGCTCTTGAGCTGCACCGGGTTGCCGGCTTGTTCGCCATTGGGCAGCAGATTGACGCGATAGACGGCCTGATGTTGGCCGCGCTCAATGCCTGGAGGCACTGAATAGAAGATGCGCGGGCGAATGCAGGCAATGACGCTTGCCGCGTACTCTGCCGAAGCCGTACCGGTAACGTTACGCACGCGCGTTCCGGGTGTACCGGTGGTTTTGCCCACTTGACCGGACTGCACTTGCGGCGCACCCGTGATACGGGCCAGCTCCGCACGCCGCATTTCATCGGCAATGCGCTTCTGTTCGGCACGCTCACGGCGGATGCGTTCTTTACGTTCGGCTTCCTTGCGTTTTTTCTCTTCTTCGAGGCGCTTTTCCTCAGCCAGACGCGCTTCCTCTGCCTTTCGGGCTTCTTCGGCTTTGCGTGCTTCTTCCGCCTTTCGAGCCTCTTCGGCTTTCCGGGCTTCCTCAGCCTTGCGTTCCTCTTCCAGGCGTCGTTCTTCTTCCAAGCGCTTCTGTTCTTCTGCCAGCCTCTTTTCTTCCTCAAGGCGTTTGCGTTCTTCCTCGAGTCTTTGTCGCTCTTCTGCCAAACGCTTTTCTTCTGCTAAGCGGCGTTCTTCCGCCAGACGAATCTCCTCGGCGCGGCGAGCTTCTTCCGCGGCTCGCTCCTCTTCAAGCCGTTTTTGCTCGGCTAGTCGCTCCTGTTCCAGACGCTCTTGTTCGAGGCGCTGTTGTTCCAGACGTTCCTCTTCAAGCCGCTTTTGTTCAGCCAGTCGCTCTTGTTCGAGGCGTTCCTGCTCCAGGCGCTGTTGCTCCAGCTTCTCCTGCTCGAGTTTTTCTTGAGCCAGACGTTCCTCTTCCAGACGTTTAGCTTCCTCCTCCTGAGGATCGGGTTGAGGAGCGGCTTCGGTGTCTTTCGGCAACGGTTTGTCGGGCGTTTCGGGTGCTTTGCCCGCAACGCTTTCGCCGGAGGCGTCTTCAGGTGCCCAGAGTTCGGCGTAGAACGACTCGGGTTCGGTTCGCCACTGAAAAACGGTAAATAGACCCACAAACAAAAGCGCATGCACCCCGACGGCTGCTACCAGGCCGGCCGGGAGGTCAAAGGGCTTCTGGTTGCCGGGACGAACCGGGCCTCGGTTCTCGCTCTCGCTCATTGACGGCCACCCTCAATCTGAAGGGCCAGACCGACGCGCTCGACATTGGCTCCCTGAAGAGCTTTCATGACGTCAATGACCTGTTCGTAGCGCACATCGCGGTCAGCGGCGATCACCACCGGGGTGTTAAGACCGGCCTGCGCGGCCTTGACGTTGTTGACAAGCTGCGGCATGTCGACCGGATGCAAACCGGACTTGGTCTTGATCGACAGACGGCTGTCGGCGTGCACGACCACTTGGATGTTTTCCGTGGGGGCCTTGCCGGCCTTCTTCACGGACGGCAGATTGACCACGGACGGATTCACGAAGGGGGCGGCCACCATCAGAATCACAACGAGCACCAGCATGACGTCAATGTAGGGAACGACGTTCATGTCGCTCATCAGGCGACGCTTTCCTCGGCTGGATTGGTTACGCAAAGCCATAGCGACTCTCCTTGTCAAAGAGTGCTTCTTAGCGCTGGTGCGCGAGGATGTTCAGGAACTCTTCGCTGAAGCTGTCAAAGCGGTTGCTCAGGCGCTCAATGCGGTTGGCAAAGAGGTTGTAGGCAGCCGTTGCCGGAATGGCGGCAAAAAGGCCTACGGCGGTGGCAACGAGTGCTTCGGCAATGCCGGGAGCAACGACGGCCAGAGACACGTTTTCAAGGCTTGACAGACCGGTGAAAGCATCCATGATGCCCCAGACAGTGCCGAACAGACCGATATAGGGAGAAACGGAGCCGATCGAAGCAAGCATCGGAAGTCCGCGCTCGAGTGCATCCATTTCACGCTGAAAAGTGGCGTTCATACTGCGGCGTACGCCAGACAAAACATCATCGGCGGGGCGATCGGGCATCTTCAGAAATTCGTTCATGCCGGCCACGAACATGCGTTCCTGAGCGCCGGTGCGCTCCGGGCGCGTGCTTGCCGTCTCGTAGAGCTTGGCAAGATCAAGGCCCGACCAGAAACGCTTTTCGAAGTCGTCGGTTTGACGGCGGCTTCGGGAGAGCACGAGCATTTTGGAAAAGATCGTGGCCCAGCTCGAAAGCGAGGCGATCAGAAGAATTCCCATGACGCACTTCACAACGATGGAAGCGTTCATGACGAGCGTGATGATGGAAAGATCGGCGGAAGTCATGTTCGGATAGTCTTAATTCGCAAAAACGGTCAATCAGATCGAATCGTCGGGGGCGTAGGGCTTCAAAGCGGCCAGAATGCGCGGATCGGCCTGCGTGGGGACGCCAAGCTTCATGTCAACGGAAGCGCAGCGCACTTGGGCCGTGCAGATGGTTTCTTCACCGCGCACGATGGTCTGCTCGAAAATCACGGAAGCGCGGCGCAAAAGCTTGATGCGGGTCTTCACGGTGAGTGCATCGTCAAGCACGGCCGGACGCACGAACTTCATCTCGATGGTGCTCACCACAATGACGGGAGCGCCTTCGAGGTGCATCTTGCGTTGCTCGAGACCGAGCGTGCGCAAAAATTCCGTGCGTGCGCGCTCCATGTAACGCAGATAATTGGCGTGGTACACGATGCCGCCCGCGTCGGTGTCTTCCCAGTAGATGCGAACAGGAAAAGAAAAAATTTTTTCAGTCATATAACAAAGCGTCCGCGCTCGGCTCGGTGCGGACGCCGAAAATCGGTCAGAATTAGGCATTGCGCCTCCGGGCAAAAGCCCTGTTTCGGGCGGGCGCAATCATCGAGTCGAAAGTATATTGGATTGCAATCGTGCGCGAAAGACGGATTGCCTTTTTTGAGAAGGACTTAAGTGTTTCTTTCTGTTGAAAAATTCACGCCGCTATTACGGCCGATTTTGTGCGCTGCAACACTCCTTGCGGCGGCATTGTCCTCGGGCTGTACGGATCCTGTCAACGCGCCTCGGGCGCTTTCGGACTATGCATCCAACACGCTTTTTACCTCCTTTTCGGGACGCAGTCCCAAAACGCTTGATCCGCAGGTGTCTTACTCAAGCGACGAGACGATATATACCTACGGCGTCTACGAACCGCTTTACGGCTACGAATACTTAAAGCGCCCCTATACGCTGATGCCGCTGACGGCCGAAAAAGTTGTCAAGCCCGTGTATCTTGATGCGGATAAAAAAGTCCTGTCCGAAGAGGCCGACAGCAAGGACATTGCGTACTCCGTCTACACGATTCCGATCCGAAAAGGCATTCAATTTGCCCCGCATCCGGCGTTTGCCAAGGATGAAAAGGGCGAACCTCTTTGCCTGACGCTCAATCCCGAACGCGCCAAGGCGCTCTCCAGCCCCCTGGAGCTGACCGAGCGCGGTACGCGAGAGCTTACTGCGCATGACTATGTTTACGGCATCAAGCGCATTGCGTCGCCTGCCGTCGTCAGTCCCGCTTTCGGTATTCTGCGGGCCTATATCGTCGGTTTCGACGAACTCAGTGAGGCGATCGGCAATGCATGGAAAAGGGCCAGAGAGGCAGGAGATTCCGCCTCGCGCATTGATCTCACGAAGTTTGACTGCGAGGGACTCAAGGCGCTCGACGAGCACACGCTGCAGATCACCATTCGCGGCAAATACCCGCAGTTCGACAATTGGATGGCAATGGCCTTCTTTGCGCCGATGCCTTGGGAGGCCGAGGCGTTTTACGCCAATCCCGGTTTTGCAGAAAACAATATTTCCCTGGACACCTGGCCGGTGGGAACGGGCCCATACATGCTCACCGTGTCGCGACAAAACCGAGAGCATGTGCTCGAGCGCAATCCCAACTATCGCGGACTGATCTATCCGTGTGAAGGTTCCGAAGAAGACCGCCGAAACGGCTTTTTGGCCGACTGCGGCAAAAAGACACCTTTCGTGGACCGAATTGTTCTGACGATGGAAAAGGAGGCGGTGCCGACCACGTCGAAATTCCTGCAGGGCTATTACGACAGCCCTCAGATCACGCGTCTTGACGTGGGGCAGGGCTACATTGTGGCGATGGGGGACGATCCCGACAAGGAAAAGCTCTACAAGGAAAAGCGTCTGCAGTTTCCGACCGCTGTCGAAGCCAACCTTTGGTACATTGGCTTTAATTGGCTCGATCCTGTGGTCGGCGCCGGCAAGACGCCGCAAGAAGCGCGCCGCAACAAGCTGCTGCGTCAGGCGATTTCCATTGCGCTCGATTGGGAAGAACAGATAGCGATTTTTGAAAAAGGGCAGGGGCAGACTGCTCACGGTCCACTGCCGCCGGGGCTTTTCGGATGGCGTGACGACGGACCTTCGGCCTTTAATCCCGTCGTTTACAAAAAGGATGGCGACGGGCGCGTCAAGCGCCGCTCGATAGAAGAGGCGAAAAAGCTCATGGCCGAAGCTGGCTATCCGGACGGACGGGATGCCCAAACAGGACGCCCATTGGTGTTGAATTTCGATTGGCAGGGAACGAGTGCCGGCTCCAAGTCGTTTTTGGACTGGACGGCGCGGCAGTTTGCCAAGATCGGTATTCAGCTTGAGATTCGAGCCACCGACTACAACCGTTTCCAGGATAAGATGGCCAAGGGATCGGCGCAGATTTACTACTGGGGGTGGTTAGCGGACTATCCGGACGCTGAAAACTTCTTCACGCTTTTGTACGGTCCCAACAGCAAAGCCGTCAACGGCGCGGGAGAAAACGCAAGCAACTATCAAAACGCACGGTTTGACGCATTGTTCGAGTCGCTTCGCAATCTTGAAAACGGTCCGCGCAAGGCCGAGGTGATCGACGAAATGATCCGTATCGTGCAGGAGGATGCTCCCTGGAGTTTCGGCTACTTTCCCACTTCGGCAGCAGCGCTTCATCATTGGGTGAAAAACGCCAAGCCCACTCAAATGATTCGTAACAATGTGCAGTACATCCGCATCGACAGTAAGGAGCGTATGGCGCAGATTCAAGCGTGGAATTCGCCCGTTGTCTGGCCTGTAATTCTGATTCTGGCGGCCATTTCGGCGCTTGTTTGGTTTGTGCGGCGACATCTGATCAAACGCAGTCTGCAGCGCGGAATTCATAGGGAGGATCGTGCATGATCGGCTACATCCTTCGACGCATCGCCTACGGCTTTTTGATTTTGCTTGGCGTCAACGCGCTCACTTTCGCTCTCTTTTTTGCCGTCAACACGCCCGACGACATGGCGCGTTTGGCCATCGGCGGGCGCTACGTCACGCCCGAAGCGATCGAAAACTGGAAGACGGCGCACGGCTACGATTTGCCGCTTGTCTATAACGACGAGGCGCACGGCATCGAAAAGATTACCAAGACCGTTTTTTACACGCGATCGGCTCCGCTTTTGACGGGCGATCTGGGACTGTCGGATGCCGGTCGAAGCATCAATCGGGAAATTGCCGAACGCGTAGGCCCGTCGCTGGCACTTGCCGTACCCACATTTGTGCTGGGCGTTTTCGTGATGCTCGTCTTCTCCCTTATGGTGGTGCTGGTGCGACGTACCAAACTTGAGTGGGCGGCGGTGGCCTTTGCGGTCACGGTGATGAGCGTTTCGAGCCTTTTTTACATCATTCTCGGACAGTGGCTTTTTGCCAAAACGCTCAGGCTTGTGCCCGTGTCTGGTTTTATGGACGGCTGGCGCATGGCGGTCTTTTTGATTCTTCCGGTGGCTATCGGCATCTTCTCGCGACTGGGCAGCGACACTTTGCTGTATCGCGCCATGTTCCTTGAGGAAGTTGGCAAAGATTACGTCAGAACAGCCCGCGCCAAGGGGGCGTCGCACGCCCGCGTCATGTTCGTGCATGTGCTCAGAAACGCTATGCTGCCGATTTTGACGAGTACCGTGGCAGTGTTTCCGATGCTTTTCATGGGAAGCCTCATCATGGAGAGCTTTTTCGGCATTCCGGGGCTGGGCTCATACACGATCGATGCCATCAATGCGCAGGACTTTTCCATTGTCCGCGCCATGGTTTTTTTGGGTACCGCGGCTTATGTGCTGGGGCTGCTGTTGACGGACATTGCCTACACGATTGCCGATCCGCGCATTCGATTGAAATAAGACATGTTTGACGTGAAGTTTGTTTTTCTCTGGACGGACGCCGTGTTGTGGCTCTTGGTGCTGGGCCTCATCGGCTACGTTGTTTACGTGCTGCGAACAGAGGAGCTTGCTCGCAAGTGGCGCAAGGTTCTCAACAATAAAACCGCGGTGGCAGCCGCGGCAGTTCTTTCGGTTTTCTTTGCGGCGGCCTTAGCCGATAGTGTGCACTATCGCCGTGCTCTGCCCGCAGCCGACGGTGCAGCCGTTGCCGCTTGGGACACCAAAACCGTGTCGCTTTTGGACGCATTGGTGGGTGAAAAGATCGCCGGGCGCGAAAGAAGCTACTCGGCTCCGTTTTCTCTTTACGACTTTGATAAGACGACCGTGGTGACCGAAGATGGCCCCAAGCGCGTACACGCCAAACTCAAGGGAGCGGGGGAAGGCGTCAATGAAGACAAGCCGTTGCAGTCGCTTTTTCGAAAGATTGAGATGGGAGTGATGACCGGAGCCGTCGGGGTCTTGACAACATGGCTTCTGATCGGCGCGGTTGCCGCCTGTGTGCGGCGGGAAGGCTTTGGGCGGGCGATGATTGCCGTGACGGCACGAAGCAATCCGTGGAGGCCGGCCATTTTGGTTTGGCTGCTGGCTATTTTCCTGGGCTGTGTTTTGGTGTTCGTCTGGCCCGTGTGGCATCCGTTCGGAACGGATGCCACGGGCAACGACGTGCTGTACGGTGCGGTAAAGAGCATCCGCACGGCCTTCGCGATCGGGTTGCTGGCGACTTTTTCTACGCTTCCCTTTGCCGTGACGTTGGGTATTGCTGCCGGCTACTTCAAGGGTAAGGTCGATGATGTGATTCAGTACGTTTACACGACCATATCTTCCATTCCGTCGGTACTTTTGATTGCGGCTTCAGTGCTGATGATTCAGGTTTTCATCGACAAGCATCCCGAGATGTACGCCACGGGACTTGAGCGCGCCGACGTGAGACTCTTTTTGCTTGCGGTGATTATCGGGCTTACCAGTTGGGCGGGGTTGGCAAGACTGTTGCGGGCCGAAACCATGAAAGTGAGCGCCATGGATTTCGTGACGGCTGCCAAGGCCTTCGGCGTGTCGTCAACGCGCATCATGGCCAGACACGTTTTTCCCAACGTCGCACACATCGTCCTCATTGTCGCCGTACTCGACTTCTCGGGCATTGTTCTGTACGAAGCCGTGCTCAGCTATGTGGGCGTGGGTGTGGATCCGGTGACCGATTCGTTCGGTTCGATGATCAATGCGGCGGCTTCCGAAATGAGCCGCTCGCCTGTGATTTGGTGGAATCTGGCGGCAAGTTTTGTCTTTATGGTGACGCTGGTGCTTTCGGCAAACTTGTTTGCTTCCGGCGTGCGCGATGCGTTTGATCCGCGACACGCAGGCGGCAAAGCGTAAGGAACGGCGATGGCAGAAATTCTCAACGTCAAGAATCTGAGCGTACGGATCGGAGGCCAAACTTCTCTGACGGCCGTTGACGACGTGTCGTTTTCGATCCGCTCGGGGGAATGCTTTGCGCTTGTGGGCGAATCGGGCTGCGGCAAGTCGCTTACGGCGCTTTCCCTGATGCGTCTTCTGCCCGATGGCTTATATATCGATCGCGGCGAGGTGCGCCTCAACGGAACGGATTTGCTGGAACTCACCGAGCGCGAGATGCAGGCCGTAAGAGGAGATCGCATCGCGATGATTTTTCAGGAGCCTGCCACGAGCCTTAATCCCGTGATGACGGTGGGTGAGCAGATTGTTGAAGCGGTTCGACTGCATGAGCGTGTCAGCAAGGAAGAGGCCAGGCAAAGGGCGCTGCAGTGGCTCGCCCGCGTCGGCCTGGACGAGCCGCAAAAGCGTTTCGATGCATTTGCGCACGAACTTTCGGGGGGCCAGAAGCAACGTGTCATGATCGCCATGGCACTGGCTTGTCGTCCCGATGTCGTGGTGGCTGACGAACCCACGACGGCGCTTGACGTAACGCGTCAGGCGCAGATTTTGGATTTGCTCAAGGAACTGCAGAAAGAGCACGGTATAGCCCTGTTGCTGATCACACACGATCTGGCGCTGGTGCGTCAGTATGCCGATCGGGTGGCGCTGATGTACGCCGGGCAGATCGTGGAACAGAGCAAAGTTTCCGATTTTTTTGAAAACCCGAGTCATCCGTATGCCCGTCTTCTTTTGAGTGCGGTGCCGAGTGCCGACAAAAGTGCGCAGACCCTTACCGGAATCGCGGGAAGTGTTCCGGAACTCTCGGCGATGCCCTCAGGCTGCCGTTTTGCACCGCGCTGTCCGGCTGCCAAAGAGGCGTGCTTGCAGCAGTGTCCGGCAATGCGGCCGACGGTTCCCGGTCGTTTGGTTCGATGCTTCTATCCTGATTCGCCGGTAACAAGCAGTACAACGCACCTGCAAAAGACGATGCGTTCCGAAGAAACGGTACTGAAGCTCACGGACGTATCGGTGACGTACGGCAGCCGCGGCGGTCTCTTTTCTCGACAGAAAGCCTTTGAGGCGGTCAGTCACGCAACGCTGTCTTTGGCCCGAGGAAAGACCTTGGCTTTGGTTGGAGAGTCCGGGTCCGGCAAAACGACGCTGGGCAAGGCCGCCTTGGGACTTTTGGAAAATGCAGCGGTGAGCGGCAGCGTGGAGATAGCCGGAGAGGTGGCCTTTGACGCACGCGGACGCTTTAAACGGCATTTGAGAAGCTGCGCGCAGATCGTGTTTCAGGATCCGTTTGCGTCGCTTGATCCGCGCATGAGTGTGGGGGAATTGGTGAGCGAAGGAATCATGGCGTTGTGTCCGGGGCTCTCCAAGGCAGATGCACGTAGGAAAGTGAGCGAGCTTCTCGACAGTGTGGGACTGCCGTCTGCAGCAGCCGATCGCCTGGCGCATGAATTTTCCGGCGGACAACGTCAGCGCATTGCCATTGCCAGAGCGCTGGCCGTTGAACCGCAAATCGTGGTTTGTGACGAGCCGACCTCCGCGCTGGATGTTTCGGTGCAGGCTCAGATTCTTAATTTGCTTCGGGAAATTCAGGCCGAGCAGGGCGTGTCGTATTTGTTCATTACACACAACTTTGCAGTGGTCGAATTTATGGCGCACGAGGTGGCGGTGATGCAACACGGGCGCATCGTTGAAAGCGGAACAGCTGCAGAAGTTCTCACTCATCCGCAGCACGCCTATACCCAAACGCTTCTGGCGGCTGTGCCTCGTCTTTAGTTGTGCGGAAAAGAAAAATGCCTCCGCGCGGGAGGCATTTTTCGAAGGCCTGGGAGCTGCGTTCCGACTAACGGGCGTCGCTTGCCTTGAACTTCTTTTCCAGACGGGAAACCAAGCGCGTGATGGTAAGCGTCATCACGAGGTAGATGATGGCCACAGACGTCCAGATTTCGAGCGAACCGTAAGTTTCGGCAATGATGAGTTGACCGGTACGGGTGAGTTCTTCGAAGCCGATCACGGACACAAGGGAAGAGTCCTTCAACATCGCGATGAATTCGTTGCCGAGAGGCGGAATAATGCGCTTGAAGGCCTGCGGCAGGATGATGTAGCGCATCGTCTGACCCCAGGTCATCCCCAGAGACAGGCCGGCGCGCATCTGACCGATTTCGATCGACTGGATGCCGGCGCGGAAAATTTCCGCCACGTAGGCGCCTGAATTGATTGAGCAGGCGGCCACAGCGGCAACGAACGGGTCGATACGCTGACCGATGATCGCGGGAAGCGCAAAGTAGATGATGAAGATCTGCACCAGCAGCGGCGTGCCGCGAATGAAGTCGACGTAGATCTTGGCGAGCAGACGCAACGGTGTGAACTTGGACAACTGAGCCAGAGCCGCTAAAAGGCCGAACACCAAACCCAGACCGACGGCCATCGCCGTGATCTCTAGAGTCACCAGGGCGCCCTGCAGCAACAAAGGCAGAGAATTGGTGATAAGGGAAAGATCAAATTCCATTGTGTTTTTATCCTTTTAACGGGGGAACGCAGGGGCGCAAAAAACGCGCGTCTCAACACTCGTCGGCCGCGTATTTCTGCGCATTGTACCGAAGCACTCGTCCAACCGCACCTATCGAGTAAAAATGCTTTGAAAGGTGTGCATTATGGAACTTGCCCAACTATGGCAAATCCGAGGCAGCAGACTGGAAAAAACGATGGAGCGTTTGCATCGTGATGACCTCGAACGACGCATCGGGATATTTGCTCGCAAAACTTTTCGGCGCTTTTGCTTGCGCATTCGTCAATTGGCATTCAAAGGCGTGAAGCGAACCGTCTTCGTCGACTTCCAAAAGATCCACTTCGCTTTTGTTGCGGTCGCGCCAGAAGTAGAGTTGTGTTTCGTCTTGTCGATAACGATGCCATTTGAGCCGCTCGATGATGACAAAATTTTCCCAGAGAGCTCCGCGTTCCGAATCACTACGAGATGAGAATGGCGTGAAATTGTCGAGTGCGGCGTTTCGGATGCCCAGATCGTAAAAGTAAATCTTCTTGGATTTTTTTAGTTCCGTTGCGAGGTTTGAGGAGTAACACGGCAGTGTCTTCACAATGAAGCTTTGCTCGAGAAGGCTTACACATCGCTCGACGGTGGGACTACTTAATCCGCACTGTTGTCCCAAACTGCTGAAAGAGCAGAGATTGCCGATGTTAGCCGCCAAAAGCCTAACGAGATGCAGAAACTGCTCTGAACGGCGGATGCCGGCGATGGCAAACAAGTCTTTGAAAACGATGCTCTCGAAGAGGTACCTTAAAGTTGCCTTGGATCTTTGCGGGTGAGTCACGATTTCCGGGTAGCTGCCTACTGTCAATCGAATGGGCAAGGACTCCATGACGTCAAGCCAACTATTGTGATCGGCCAGTTCTGATACGGACAATGGAAAAAGAGTCATCGGCCACAAACGTCCCGCGGCTGACTCCATGACACCGCCGGCCAATTCCAAAGAACTGGAACCAGTGGCAAAAATGCGGCACGAAGGTTTGCTGTCCTCCAAACGTTTGAGAAGCATGCCGATGCCCTGGATGCGCTGGGCTTCGTCAATCACCAGAACGTCAAGACTAGAAAGCAAAATCGAGATGTCCGCTTTGGAAGACAACGACGTGAGTAATTCTCGATCCTGAGGCTCGTCGCCCGAGAGCCATTTCACTTTCCGGTCTTGGAAAAGGTGCTCCAGCAGCGTTGTTTTGCCTGTCTGTCGAGCACCGAAGACCACAATGGCTTTATCGGCTGGCGTGCGTTCAAGAAGAGCGGTGAGTGAACGTGCGATGTATGCCATTTCAGATAATTGCTAGTTGTACTTTACAAAAATCTAGATTTTTATTAAGTATAGTTTAAAAAAATCTGAAATGAAGCCAGTTGCGTCGAGTATTGCGATTGATCGGATCAATGGTGTAGATACAAGCGGACGACTGGACCAATACCCATGTTTTATTGTTGGGTATTTTTCATTAATATTCTTGACTTGCAAACTAGGTTATTGGAGAAGAGCGCTGGAGATCGGCCTTTGGGGCCGGTTGGGCGATCCACTTCGTCGGAAGGCAAGACTGTGAAACTCACCACGCGAGGCCGCTTTGCGGTCACCAGCATGATTGACCTTTCGCTGCACAGCGAAAACGGCCCGGTGCGGTTGGCTGACATCGCCAAGCGGCAGAAGATTTCGCTTCCTTATTTGGAGCAGATCTTTGGGAAGCTACGTCGTGCCGAGCTTGTCAAAAGCGTGCGCGGTCCCGGCGGCGGTTACCGTCTCGGGCGCGACGCCTCAGAAATCAGCGCCGGCGAAATTGTCGAAGCCGTCGAGGGCATCATGGATATGTCCCAGTGCCAGGGCGGTGCGGCATGCCGCGGCGGTGCACAGTGTTTGGCTCACGGACTGTGGGCGGACCTGAACGCCAAGATGGCCGAATTTCTCAATGCCCAGTCGCTGCAGTCCATCAAGGAGAAAAGTTTGAAGGAGCACGATCATCACGGCGAAGTGCGCGAACAGCCGATCATCGTGCACATCACCGAACCGAAGAGCTGAACAAAAGGACTGCCGCACGAAACAAATTAAAAATGCGCGCGCTCGGGCTGTTTGAGTCGAGAGCGGGCGCCAACAACAGTAAAGAGACGCAAAAATGCAGCATCACGTTGTTTATCTTGACTACTCGGCCACCACGCCTGTCGATCCCCGCGTGGCCGAAAAGATGATCCCCTACCTGTGCGAAAAGTTCGGTAATCCCGCAAGCCGCTCGCACGCTTATGGTTGGGAAGCCGAAAAGGCGGTGGAGGAAGCCCGCGGCCACATCGCGGCTTACATCAACGCCGATCCCCGTGAAATCGTGTTCACGTCGGGCGCAACCGAATCCGACAACCTCGCCATTAAGGGCGCGGCGCATTTCTATCGCGACAAGGGCAAGCACCTCATCACGGTCAAGACGGAACACAAGGCTGTTTTGGACAGCATGCGCCATCTTGAAACCGAAGGGTATGAAGTCACCTACCTCGATGTACAGGAAAATGGCCTCATCGACCTCGAAGACCTCAAGGCAGCCATCCGCCCGGATACGACGCTCGTGTCCGTGATGGCCGTCAATAACGAAATCGGCGTTGTGCAGGACATCGAAGCCATCGGCAATATTTGCCGCGAACGCGGCGTGCTCTTTCACTGCGACGCAACGCAGGCGCCGGGCAAGCTCATCATCGACACGCAAAAGCTCAAGATCGATTTAATGAGCCTGTCGTCGCACAAGGTATACGGCCCCAAGGGCATCGGCGCTCTCTACGTTCGCCGCAAGCCGCGCGTGCGCATTGAGCCCCAGATTCACGGCGGCGGTCACGAACGCGGCATGCGCTCCGGCACGCTTGCAACACACCAGATCGTCGGCATGGGGGAAGCCTACCGACTGGCGCTTCTTGAAGCCGACAAGGATCGCGAGCACGCCGAAAAGCTCTCCAAGCGTCTGCTTGACGGCATTTTGAAGAATATCCCTGATGTGTACGTCAACGGTGATCTCAAACACCGTGTTCCGACGAATCTCAATATTTCTTTTGCCTACATTGAAGGCGAAAGCCTCATGATGGCGCTCAAGGACATCGCCGTGAGCTCCGGATCGGCTTGCACGTCGGCTTCGCTTGAGCCGAGCTACGTGTTGCGCGCCATCGGCCGCAACGACGAACTCGCGCACAGCTCGATTCGCTTCACGCTTGGCCGCTTTACGACCGAAGAGGATATTGATTTCACCGTGAAGCTTCTCACAGAAAAGGTCGCCAAGCTGCGCGAACTGTCGCCACTTTGGGAAATGCACAAGGAAGGCATCGATCTCGCCGAAGTGAAGTGGTCGGCTCACTGATTTGTCTCGAATTTTGAAAAGTTTGCATTGAGGACAAGAAAATGCCCTACAGCGAAAAATTGATGGATCACTACGAAAATCCGCGAAACGTCGGCACGCTCGACAAGAACGACGAATCGGTCGGCACCGGCATGGTGGGTGCTCCCGCCTGCGGCGATGTGATGCGTCTTCAGATCAAGGTCAACGACGAAGGTGTCATTGAGGACGCGAAGTTCAAGACCTACGGCTGCGGCTCGGCGATCGCTTCGAGCTCGCTCGTGTCCGAATGGGTCAAGGGCAAGACGCTTGAAGAAGCTGCCAAGATTTCCAATGCGGAAATTGCCGAAGAGCTCGCCCTGCCGCCGGTGAAGATTCATTGCTCGATTTTGGCCGAAGATGCCGTCAAGGCCGCCATCGACGACTACAAGGCAAAGCACGCCAAGTAAATCGAACACAACGCTTTATACGAGGACAAAACACAATGTCAGTCACTCTTACCGAGGCGGCTGCCCGCCACGTTTCCGCTTTTTTGACCAAGCGCGGCAAGGGCATCGGTTTGCGCCTTGGTGTCAAGACGAGCGGTTGCTCGGGTATGGCCTACAAGCTTGAGTTTGCCGATGTCGTCAACGAAGACGATCAGGTTTGGGAAAGTCACGGCGTAAAGGTCGTGGTAGATGCCAAGAGCCTTCCCTACATTGACGGGACCGAACTTGACTACGTCAAGGAAGGTCTGCAGGAAGGCTTCAAGTACAACAATCCGCAGGAAAAAGAACGCTGCGGATGCGGCAAGTCTTTCCACGTCTAAGGCGTCGCAATGGCTCAAAACGCGTTTACGCTTTTGTCGCTGCCTGCTGTCTTTGCGCTTTCTGGAGACAAGGTGGAGGAAGCCTGGCGCAGGGCAATCGCTCTGGTGCATCCGGATAAGTTTGCCTCTCGCCCTGCCGCCGAACGGCGTGTGGCCGAGCAGTGGGCTGGTCGCATCAATGAAGCGCGCGACGCACTCATCGATCCGGTGTCTCGAGCAACGCTTCTGCTGCAAAACGCAGGTGTAGATGTCGGCCGAGAAACCGACACGCGCATGCCGGGCGATTTTTTGATGCAGCAGATGATGTGGCGCGAGGCGCTTGAGGATGCCGACGGCGACACGGACAAGATCGAGCGTTTGACGACGGAAGTTCAAGCTTCCCGAGACGAACTCATCGCTCAGCTGGCGCGATCGATTGACGTCGAGCACGACTTCGACGGCGCCCGCAGTCAAGTGCGCCGTCTGATGTTTATCGAAAAGCTTCTCAAAGAAATTCACCGCGCGGGAAGCACCGCTGCCGCGCTCTAAAAAGAACAACAAAATGCTGGGACTTCTGCAGATTGCCGAACCGGGCATGTCGGCTGCGCCTCACGAAGAGCGCTTTGCCGCCGGCATTGATCTGGGCACCACCAATTCTCTGGTCGCGCTTGTTTTAAACGGAACACCTGAAGTATTGCCCGATGAAGAAGGGCACTTTCTCTTGCCTTCCGTTGTGCGCTATTTGCCCGAAGAGGGCGTCGCCGTCGGCTGGGACGCTGTGCCGCATTTGGCGTCAGATCCCCTGAACACCATCAGCTCTGTCAAGCGTCTGATGGGGCGCGGCATGAAGGATGTGACGGGCAATGTGATCGTTCCGTATCACTTCGAAGACGCGCCCGGCATGGTGCGCATTCAGACTCGCCAGGGCGTCAAGAGCCCGGTGGAGGTCTCCGCGGAAATTCTGAAGGTTCTGCGCGAACGAGCCGAACATCGCGTCGGTGCGGAGCTCGTCGGCGCCGTGATCACGGTCCCTGCCTATTTTGATGACGCACAGCGCCAGGCGACGAAGGACGCCGCAAAGCTGGCAGGCCTCAACGTACTCCGTCTTCTCAACGAACCTACGGCTGCGGCACTGGCATATGGTCTGGACAACGGAGCCGAAGGCAAATATCTGGTCTACGACCTCGGTGGCGGAACGTTTGATGTTTCGCTTTTGAACCTTACCAAGGGTGTCTTTGAAGTGCTTGCTACGGGTGGCAATTCGGCGCTTGGTGGCGACGATTTCGACCATCGCCTGGTTTGCTGGGCCATTGAGAAGCTGGGGGCGGGACTGCATGCCGACATTCTCACGGCCTCGGACAAGAAGCGCCTGACGATTGCCGTCAAGGCCGCTCGCGAAGCGCTCACCGATGTGCAGGAAACTCGCGTGACGGTGGAACTTTCCGATGGCCGCAAGCTTGATGAAGTGCTTACGCGCGCCGAATTCGACGCCATGACGGCACATCTGGTGCAAAAGACGATTGACGCCGTCAAAAACGTGCTTTCTGACGCTCAGCTTTCCACCGACGACGTCAAGGGCGTGGTGCTCGTGGGCGGTTCGACCCGCATGCCGTGCGTGCGCGAGGCCGTTCGCGATTACTTCGGCCGCGAACCGTTCTGTGACATTGATCCCGACAAGGTCGTGGCGATCGGAGCTTCGATGCAGGCCAACAAGCTTGCGGGCAACACGTCCGAGGGTGACGACTGGCTGCTTCTTGACGTCACGCCGCTTTCGCTGGGGTTGGAAACCATGGGCGGCCTGGTTGAAAAGGTGATTCCGCGCAATACCGCCATTCCGACGGCGATGGCGCAGGACTTTACGACCTTCAAGGACGGTCAGACCGCAATGGCCATTCATGTGGTCCAGGGCGAACGCGAAGTGGTGGACAAGTGCCGCTCTTTGGCTAAGTTCGAGCTGCGCGGTATCCCGCCGATGGCCGCCGGTGCCGCACGCATTCGTGTGACGTTTCAGATCGATGCCGACGGACTTCTTTCCGTTTCCGCCCGCGAAATGACAACGGGCGTGGAAAGCTCGATTATGGTCAAGCCGAGCTACGGTCTGTCCGATGAGGATGTGATCCGTATGCTGCAGGAAGGCAATCGTGCGGCCGAAGAGGACATGCACGAGCGCGAACTGCGCGAACAGAAAGTCGAAGCGCTGCGCATCATCGAATCCACCAATTCGGCCTTGGCGGCCGACGCCGATCTTTTGTCTCAGGAAGAACGCAAGGTCGTCGACGATGCCTTGAGTCACCTCAACACGGTGCGTGAAGGAACGGATACCGAAGCGATCAAACAGGCTATTGATGCCGTTGCCAAGTCCACGGAAGAATTTGCCGCCCGACGCATGGACCGCTCGATTCGACTCGCTCTCGAAGGCAAGTCGGTTGACGACGTGCTCGGCCAGTAACGCAAACTCGGAAACAAGAAAATGCCGATTGTCACTATTTTGCCCAACGAAACGTTTTGTCCCGAAGGCGCCCGCATCGAAGTCAAGACCGGCGCCAAGCTTGCTCAGGCTTTGAACGCCGCCGGCATCAAGATTCCGCATGCCTGCGAATACAACTGCGCCTGCGCCACGTGCCACGTGATCGTCAAGGAAGGCTTCAATTCTTTGAACGAGCCCGACGATGACGAATACGATCAGCTCGACAACGCCTTCGGCAGCACGCCGCTGTCTCGTTTATCCTGCCAGACGGTGATGGGTACGGAAGACATCACGATCGAAATTCCGAAGAACAACCGCAATCTTGTTCATGAGGACTAGGTCATGACGCTCAAGTGGAAGGATGCGCAGCGCATCGCCGAAGAGCTCTACGACAACGAGCCCGATCTGGATCCCGTCACGCTGCGCTTGAGCGAATTGCGCGAGCGCGTGCTGGCTCTTCCCGACTTCGACGACGATCCGGAAAAGAGCAATGAACCGATTCTGGAGGCGATTCTCCAGGCTTGGCTTGACGAGCGTTGAGATCAATAGGGAGCGGCAGAGATGCCGCTCAATTCTTATCGGCTCTGCAAGTGGGCGTAGACGACCTCAATGGCCTGCTGCAGGATGGTGTCTCGCTTTTCCATGGTTGTTCCGGCCGGTGCCTTCAAGTGAACGGCGGCGTAGTAGCGAACTCCTTTATCCGTGACCAAAATCGCGTGATTGGCGCGGGTTGCACAGAATTCATCGGATCCTGCTCCGGAACGGTCGTAAAGCGTCCAGTTTTCCGGGAGGCGCGAACGGAACAGATTGCCGGCCATCTGATTGGCGGCAAGATCCGCCAGCCATTGGCTGCGAGCCGATTCGGGCAGCTGAGTATCGAAACGCTGCCAATTGAGCGATGCGTTGCTCGGTGTCGTTGTGTCGCGGTATTCATTTTTGCCGGACAGATTCAGATCCGGCTCCAGACGATCGCTGCGGGTGGTGTTGTCGCCCTTTTGCCGCAGCCACTCGGTCAATGCCTTCGGTCCGCCGGTATTCACAAAGATGAAGTTGGCGGCACGGTTGTCGCTCTGAGACAGAGCGGCGCGGCAGGCTTCCTTCAAAGTCACCTGCGTGTCGGGATCTACTTTTCCGTAGACGGGAGAATGCGGCACGATGGGCGTGGTTTTGATCGGAGCGTAGTGGTTTTCGAGTCCCAGTTCATAGACGCGCGCACATTCCAGAGCCTTGACGGTGCTGGTGAGAGGGAAACGCTCACGACTGCGCCACTCCAAAAGCACCTTGCCCTCTGCGTCACGAAGCGACACGCCGATGGCGGCATCGTACTTCTTTTCTAAAGCCACAATGGCCGCTTGAGACGCCTTGCTCGTCGGTGCGGTTTCGGTTGCGACAGTGCTGCAGCCGCTGATGACGATCGTACCGAGAGAGATAGTGAACAGCGCGCTTCTCAAGCCGACGAGCTTCGAAGATCGGAACGGCTCATTTGAGCTCGGAAGCTTGAAGCAATATTGCATAACGGCATTCTCGAAGTGGTAGGGAAATTCTTTTTTGTGGTTGATCACAAACGGGTTTGTGCCGACTTTGTGAGCACGCTAATGATGCGGCCGACGTTTTCGATGCATTGAGTATACCGCCTTTTCTGCATGTGGCTTGCAACAGACGCCAGTTTTCGATGTTTTCCGGGTTGCAGGTTAGAGACACGGCGGTCTGAATCTTTGCATCTGTATAAAGGCCCGACTTGTAAAGTGCGTAGCCGAAGTCGCCTCTCAAATTCCCGTCAGCCGGAGCGATTTCGACCAGATCGTGCAACAATGCAACGGCATTTTTGAAATCCATATTGTTGAACAGTTGTGCGACACGAACCGTTTGCTTTGCTACGTATGCGGGATCGCCCGTCGGCGGCTTCGGCAGACTGGCAAGTTTTTCCATGACTTGCATTACGGCGGAAGCGCTCGTGGAAATCGGCTTCTGAAGGACGATCGCGTCAAATTTCTCATAGAGAGCCAGGGGGCTGTTCTGCGGGAGGACGGATTTCGCCGGTTCCGTTGCCGCCTTGGCGGGAGCACTTGTTTCAACAGTCGGAGCCTTCTGTTGCAGGGGAGTCGATGTCACCTGATTGACCTTGGGCAAAGACTTCGGATTTTCGGAGAAAAGCTGCGCTTCAATATTTCCGTATAAAGCAATGACAGCGGTGATGACAGACACAATGAAGGTCTGTTTGCCCATGAGACTGATTTTATGGGGCACTGCTGCAGGAGGTGTGAAACTGTTTGCGGCGACTTCGTCGCCGAGAGTGATTTGCCCGTCCTGAATCTGACGCTGATAGAAAAGAGCTTTGCGAATTTCTTCGGAATTGGCGTGAACTTTATCCAGTTCCGAAGAGATGAAGTGATTGATGTAAGACTTATAAACGATTGCCAAGGCCAACGAACCGATCAGGGTATAGAAGTTGACAGGCGAATCCAGAATGAATAGGCCGACCAATGCGGCTATGCTCCATACGACACAAGGCAGGCCGGCTATTTGTTTGGCTTGGACTGCTGTTGCCTCCAGATTTTTCTTGTTTTCATCGACTGGAAGCTCAGTACCGGAGAAGAGAGACGCATTGGATCCATTGACGTAGCAATAGTAGCTTTTGCTTTTGTATTCAAATTTGACCTGAATGAGCGGCACATAGGTCGAAAGGACTTTATTGACGTCAATTTTCGAACTCCAGTGCCAGTCCTTCTGTCGATCGCCTTGCTTGTTGAGGTAAACCTTGACGGCAATGGCATTTTCCAACTTTTCTTGACCGAAAGACGTCCAGGCTTCCGTATGGTCGAAGACATACGGAATGCTGGGATAGCCCACTTGATAGTGGGGATCGAATTTTCGGGAATCGGTGCAGTCAATGGACGTTGCAACAGATGCGGCAACTTTTGAGGCTTGATCGGGGATGCTGAAGCCGGTGCTGTCATTGAGTGTTGCGGCCGGGCAGAAATAGAAGAAATTGTCGCTGACGGTGCCCGAGGCCGGCGACCAGTCCGTCACGCTCCTGGATTTTTCCTCCCAGCGTTTGGTTGAGGAATTCCATTCGCGATAGCTCTCGCTTCTGTCATAACCAAAAGAGGCTGTCCAGTGTGTCGTGTATTCGCCGCTGACGAGATAAGTCGGGAAGTAAACAAAGCGCACGCTCTCGATTCTGGCTTCCCTGACCAGATCGTCCGGGGTCATCACTCCTGAAGTCATGTAGAGCCGGGCGGATTCGATGGCTCTGTCCTTAGCGACCGAGAATGGAATGATGTAATCGGCCTTGAACTTGTCGTCGGCTTTGTCTTTTCCAATGCTGACGGTGTTGCCGCAATATTCACAGACGAGAGCTTCTGTTCCGGGACTGTATTGCAGCATCGCCCCGCACTTGTTGCATTTGATTTCCATTTGTCGTGTCAGCTGTTTTTCTTATTGATGTGACGGGAAATGACGATGTTGCGTTGGGCCAGCAGCTGTTTGATATGAGCGCTTCGTTTTGAAAGGGCCGCGCTGTCGTCCAATTCTTTTGAAAGGTAAGACAGCTCGAGCGAGATCTTTTGTTCGATGTCTTCCGTTTTGATGTTGGCAAGTTTGTTGGAGAGACGAAACTCTTCCTCCAGCGACTGCAGCTCCTTGAGTGAGGCCGGGACAGAGGTTTTTGTTTTAAGAATCAATAACTCTTCTTTGGTCGTGTCATACCAGGCTGACGCCGCGTGTTCCGATTGCGTGGCGTTGATATGTTCGACGGTTGATCTGTAGAGGGCCCAGTTGAGCACAAAGGCAAAGATCCAGATCAGATCGAAAGCCATTGAGGACTTGCGCCAGCCAAGGAGGATGAAGACGAAAGCGGCCAGCGAAATGACGCCGAGGACGGGACGAATGACCAGAGGGAGCCCCAGAGCAGACCGGGCTGGGTCGTTTTTGACATTCCAATAGCAGAGCAGCGAGACGGAGAAGGCCAGCAGAACGGAAGTGACCGCAAAGAGCCAATCGCCCCAGGCATCACCTTTGAAAATGCTGATGATCCCAAGTACGACGACGAAGGCAAGTACTCGGACGATGTTGAATCTTGTTGAAGCGCTCATCCCAAAATCCTTTTCTTCTGTTCCTTGAACTCTTCATCGGTCAAGATACCTGAGGTTCGCAGTTCGCCGAGCTCTTTGAGCATGCGAATCTTTTCGCTCATTGACAGAGGCTCATCTGCCGGTTGCGAGGCAACGGCTGTAGGCGGATTGGTATTCATGATGGGGGCGCCGCCGAACATCGTATTGTTGAAAGCGGCGCCGACACCGACGCCGAGAAATGCTCCTGCGGTGCCGTTGTTGTTGGCTGCGCCTTCCAGTACGTCAAAACTGCGGACCTGCTGATAATTGCTGCCCAAGACTGTCAGCTGCGCCTTTTGAGTGAGCATTTCCTTGAGCTGTTTTACCGAAGGATCATCTTCGGAGACGCTGATGGACATGAGATTGAAGCGAACAATCTCCAGACCGTATTCCGCAAGCGTTTGATTGAGTTTTTCGGGTAACGCCTGCGAGATGGATTCAAGGTGCGCCGAGAGCTCAAAAATCGGAATTTTTTCCCGAATGATGAGTTCTGAGATATAGGATTTGATCTGACTGCTGATTGCTCCCTTGAAATTGGTGTTGAGCTGATCTGCCGTGTACATGGTTGCAGTGCCGACCAATTTCGAGAGGAGCTTTCTTCCGTTGACGATACGCAGCCCATATTGGCTGAATGCCCTTACGGGCAAAAGAACGCCGAAAACAGGATCCATTAGCTGCATGGGCTCGATGGTTCCCCACTTGAGGTCAAGAACCTCAGTCTTTGTCAGAAACCAAACTTCCGCGCTAAAAGGCGTAGAGCCGCCGAAAGGAAGATTGAGGATTCTGGAAATGACCGGAAGATTTTCCGTGGACAGAACGTGCCTTCCAGCCTCAAACGGTCCCTCGTAACTGCCTTCATGGACAAGCCAGGCTTCCTGAGATTCGTTGACGACAAGTTGTGTCCAAGTGGAAAGTTCCTGGGACGGGAATTTCCACACAAGCAACCGAGGATTGTTGGTATCCCACTTAACAAGATCAATGATGGCCATGGCTTTTGATTGCTCGTCGATTCGAGTCTTTTTGAACGGACCTGTAGGCTGATCCGCAGACAAATTCGATACGTTGTTCAATCGATGTTGGGTTACTCTTCAATGATAACAACCACCGGCGCATGATCGCTCGGTTTTTCCCATGCGCGCGGTACGGTATCGATCGTGACTTCCCCGATACGCTCGGCGATGTCGAAGGAGGCGAGAACGTGGTCAATGCGCAAACCGTGGTTCTTTTCAAAACCGGCCTGGCGATAATCCCACCAACTGTAGGTTTCGGGCGCGTGCAGACCGAGCGACCAGGTGTCCACAAGACCGGCTTTGATCAGCCGTTCAAATGCCTCTCGTTCGGGCGGAGAAACCAGAAGATTGCCCTTCCAAGCCTCGGGATCCCAGACGTCGGCGTCGGTCGGCGCTACGTTGAAGTCGCCCGCAAGTACCAGAGGCGTCTTCGAATGCAGTTGCTCGCGCACCCAGGTCGTCAGTGCGCTCATCCAGTCGAGCTTGTAGAGGTAGCGGTTGCTGCCGAGTTCGGTGCCGTTGGGCACATAGACGCCCGCAAAACGCAATTTGGTACCGGAAACGTGTTCGATGTCGGCGGCGATCATGCGCTTTTGTTCGTCAGGATAGCCGGGGATGTTGTAGACCACGTCGGACACTGACCTGATCGTGCTCTGGCGCGTGACGAGCGCTACGCCGTTGTAGGTTTTCTGTCCCAGAAAAACGGCGTCGAACCCTGCCGCCTGAAGTTCTGCAAGTGGAAAGAGCTCATCGACGGTTTTCGTTTCCTGCAGAACAACGGCGTCTATCCGGGCGAGATCCATCCACTTGATGAGATGCTCGAGGCGCACCTTAATGCTGTTGACGTTCCAAGTTGCGATTTTCACGGGACAAAATCCTCACAAGAGCGAATTGAGAAAAACGAGACCCGTATCAACGGGCGTTAGACCGCGCTCAATCATGACAAAGAGGTCATCTTTGGTGACGCATTGAATTTCTTCGACTTCACCGTCAAGGTTGCGGGGAGTCACGGTGTCGTCGACGATTATGCGGCACACATAAGCGTCTTCGGCCATCCAGCCTTCAGGTACGGTACGACGTACTTTAAGACAAGTCCAACCGCTGTCAATCGTGTAGCCGCAGGTCAATCCTGCTTCTTCGGCAATTTCCCGCTCCACAGCCGTTTCTCGCGATTCGTTTGCGGAGATCATGCCGGCTGCAAGAGCATCCCACAGTCCCGGATCCACTTGCTTCGTCCGGCTTCGAAGACTCACGAATACGCGGCCGTCGCGTCGGGTACCCACGGCATAGACAGATGTCGTGAGCATGCCCAGAAAGCGGAAAAGACCTCGTTCGGCCAAAGCTATGCAATGACCTGAATCGAGATCGAATACGTTCAGGAGCTCATCGCGCCATTGCACGAAGTAACCGGCGTCGTGCAAGGGACGCGCCACGCGGGCAAAGGCTTCGGTTAATGCTTGGGGATCCGGTGTTTTGATTTTCGGAAAAACGACAAGTGAATCGCCCTGTAGCGCGAAATCGTCAGCAAAGCGCCCATCGCTCGTTAAGCGTTCGGCAACGGAGCGTTGCATCAGCCCGATGCGGTTGCCCGGTGCCGTCAAGACGACAACGGTGTCGTCCGGTTCTTTTTCAAAAATGACGTTTTGAAGCTTAGCCTTGAGTTCGGCAATTTGCTGAGAGGTTGGCACGGGAAAATCCTTCTCGAAAGAAAACGGCAGACCACGGCAACAAAACCGGGCCTGCCGTCGGCAGTCACTGAAGGCGATTCTTCAAAAGAGTCGCCGGATGTTTTTCTTTAGCAGCCTTCCGGACGCATTGCAGGGAAGAGCAGCACTTCACGAATCGTGGAAGCGTTCGTGAGCAACATCACGAAGCGGTCGATACCGATGCCGCATCCGGCCGTCGGGGGCAGACCGTATTCCAGAGCGCGGATGTAGTCGGCATCGTAGAACATGGCTTCGTCGTTGCCGTGGGCCTTGGCTTCGGCCTGAGCCATAAAGCGGCGGGCCTGATCTTCCGGATCGTTCAATTCGGAGAAGCCGTTGGCGGTTTCACGACCGAAGATGAAGAGCTCGAAACGTTCCGTCATCGTGGGATCGGTGTCGGAAGCGCGCGCAAGCGGGCTGATTTCCACCGGGTAGTCGACGATGAAGGTCGGCTGGATGAGCTTGCTTTCGGCGGTTTCTTCAAAGAGAGCCATTACGAGAGCGCCGATTCCGACGTCATCGCGCTGCGGAGCGCCGAGGCGAGCGAGTTCCTTACGCAGGAAAGCTTCATCCTTGAGGTTTTCTTCCGTGTACTGCGGAGCGTACTTGAGGATCGCCTGAACGGGGGTGAGCTGATCGAAGGGCTTGGAGAGATCAATTTCGGTGCCCTGATAGTTGATCACTTCGCTTCCGGTGGCTTCGCGGGCAACGTAGCGCAACAGGTTTTCCGTGAATTCGATCTGATCGCGGTACGTCCAGTAGGTGGCGTAGAACTCGATCGTCGTGAATTCGGGGTTGTGACGTGTGTCGATGCCTTCGTTGCGGAAGCAGCGGTTCAGCTCGAAGACGCGTTCAAAGCCGCCCACCACAAGACGCTTGAGATAGAGTTCCGGCGCAATGCGCAGGTACTGATCGATGTCGAGCGCGTTGTGATGCGTGATGAAGGGTTTGGCGTTGGCGCCGCCCGGAATCGGGTTGAGCATCGGCGTTTCGACTTCGACGAAGCGGTGCTCTTCCATGAAGCGGCGAACGGCGCTTACGGCCTTAAAGCGTGTAGCAAAGCGCTTGCGGCTTTCTTCATTGATGATGAGGTCGGTATAGCGCTGACGGCAGCAGGCTTCGACGTCGGTGAGGCCCTTGTGCTTGTCAGGAAGCGGGCGGATGGACTTCGTCATCAGGCGAAGCTTCTTGACGCGTACCGAGAGCTCGCCCTTGTTGGTGCGGAAAAGCGTGCCTTCGGCGGCAACGATGTCGCCCAAGTCGAGGCTCTTGAAAAGCGCGTAGGCTTCGTCGCCGACGTCTGCCGGCGTCACGAAATACTGCATTTCGCCCGTGAAGTCGCGCACGGTGGCAAAGGCTGCCTTGCCCATTACGCGCTTGAGCATCATGCGGCCGGAGACGGCCACTTCGATGGCGGCTTCATCGAGCTCTTCGCGCGACTTTTCTCCGTGTTCGGCGCGCAGATCACCGAAGAGGTCCTTGCGCACGAAGTCGTTGGGGTAGGCGACGCCTTCTTCGCGCAGCTTGGCAAGCTTGGCGCGGCGCTCGGCGATGATGTGGTTTTCGTCGGTATCGGCAGCGGCTGCCGGCGTCTGCTTCTTTTCGTTTTCGCTCATTTTTTAATCCTTGTTGTGACGGGTCAGATGCCCATCTTGAGGCTTGCCTCAATGAATTGATCAAGGTCGCCGTCGAGCACGGCACCCGTGTTGCCGGTTTCGACGTTGGTGCGCAAATCTTTTACGCGGCTCTGGTCGAGCACGTAGCTGCGGATCTGGTGACCCCAGCCGATGTCGCTCTTGCTTTCCTCGAGCTTTTCCTGCTCGGCCATACGTTTGCGAAGTTCGAGCTCGTAGAGTTTGGCCTTCAACTGACGCATAGCCTGTTCACGGTTGTTGTGCTGGCTGCGGTCGTCCTGACAGACCGTCACGACACCCGTGGGAATGTGCGTGATGCGCACGGCCGATTCGGTCTTCTGCACGTGCTGGCCGCCGGCGCCCGAAGCGCGGAAGACGTCCACGCGAAGATCTGCCGGATTGATCGTGATTTCGATCGAGTCGTCGATTTCCGGGTAGATGTACACAGAGGCAAACGACGTATGACGGCGAGCGTTGGCGTCAAAGGGGCTCTTGCGCACCAGACGGTGAATGCCCGTTTCGGTGCGAAGCGTGCCGTAGGCCCATTCGCCCTGAACGTAGATCGTGCAGCCTTTGATGCCTGCGACGTCGCCTTCGGTTTCTTCCGTGAGCTTCGCGGAGAATCCGGCGCGTTCGGCGTAGCGCAAGTACATACGCTCGAGCATGCTTGCCCAGTCCTGAGCTTCGGTGCCGCCGGCGCCGGCCTGGATTTCGATGTAGCAGTTTGCGCTGTCCTGAGGCTTGTTGAACATGCGCTTGAATTCAAGCTTTTCCACGTCGTGGCGGAAGGTTTCGACTTCCTCGGCCACGAGTTCGGCGCCGTCGAAATCTTCGTCGGCAATGGCCATGTTGAAAAGCTCCTTGGCGTCCGTGATGCCCGCGCTCAAGCGCTTGAAGCTCCCGACGAGGTCTTCAAGAAGTTTTTGTTCTTTGCTGATTTCCTGTGCGCGCTTGGGATCGTCCCAGAGCGCCGGGTTTTCAACCTCGCGGTTGACTTCTTCTAAGCGTCGTTCCTTGCGGTCGACGTCAAAGATACCCCCTAAGCTCAGCAAGACGGTGAGCAAGGTCGTCGCACAGATTGTTAATTTGATTGATGCGTTCGGCTTCCATTTTGAAGTCTGCGTTGTAAGGGCGCATAGAGCCCGCGGCCGGAAACCGTGCGGAAGACATCCGGTCGTCGGCAGGCGCCTCAGAGAAATTTGAAAACTCGCAATTTTACCTTGTGCGGCGCCGTCTTTCCAAGCTTTTTTCAGAAAAATCAAGGCTTCCGAAGCACAAGGCCGGCAGTGTGCCGCATAAGCTGTCAACCGACGGGAAGGAGATGCTTTAATTAAAAATGAGAATAGTTCTCATTTATTGAGGTGATAGGTAAAATAAGGGCTCCAACGCATTCGGAGTTGGCCAATAACCTGTTTTCGGTTGCGAAGCGGTATCCGAAAGACCGTTCGCACCGCCGCACACGAGGCTGGATGTGGAATTTCTAAAAGACAGTGTCGATTACTTCGTTTTCGGAATCCTCGGTTTGATGGGGTTCATCACGGTGTGGCTTACGGCCGAGCGCCTGATTTTTCTGCGCACTCTCGATCCCAAAGAGTACGACACGCAGGACTCGTACGACAAGGCGCTCACCGACCATCTCACAACGCTCTACATTATTTATTCCAACGCACCCTATGTGGGGCTGCTCGGGACCGTGCTCGGCATCATGATCACGTTTTACGACATGGGCACGACCGGGAACATCAACGCGGGCGAAATCATGACCGGTCTGTCGCTTGCGCTCAAAGCGACAGCTCTGGGTTTGGCCGTGGCTATTCCCACGCTCATCGTCTACAACGGGCTGCAGCGCAAGATCAACGTTCTTTCAACACAATGGAAGGAAGCGCACGGCAAATGATCGAGATACCCAAAAAGGAGCCGCTCAACATCGTTCCTTTCATTGACATCATGTTGGTGTTGCTTGCGATGGTGCTCTCGATTTCGACTTTCATTGCCAAGGGGGAAATCAAGATCGCACTGCCCCCTTCAGAGGCAGGGGCAAAGGTAACGGCAAACGACAATCCCCGACTGGTGCAGGTTGATAACGCCGGAGTTCTCTATTGGGACGGTAAGTCCGTGACGGCGCAGGAACTCGATGAAGCGATCAAGAATTTGCCGCGACAGGAAAACGTGGTTCTTCGCATTGACAAGGATTCCAAGTTCGAGCATTTCATCTCGGTGATTGATGTTTTTAAGAAATACCGCCATGAAAACTTCCGAATTGCGACAGAACACAAGGCAGCATAAAGACAAAAAACGCCTGACAAGCTCGTTTTTCCTGACGTGCTTCATCTACCTGCCTGCGTTTGTGTTTGCTTGGAACTCCGTACCGGAGACAACGTTTAAGGCGGCGGGACAGGAGCAGACGGTTGCGCTTTCATTTGCGCAGATGAGCGGCGGAGGAGTATCGACACCGGAAGCAGCGGCTGCCGAATCGCTTCCGGAACCTGAACCGGAACTTCAAAAGGAGCCTGAACCCGAGCCCGAAGAAATCGTTACGCCTCTGCCCAAACCCGAACCTGCGGTGAAAAAGGCGCAGCAAAATAGGGTGCAAAAAAAATTGAATGTGCCGAAAAAAACACAGCGTAACCAAGAGGTGAAGCAAACTGCTCCGAAGACAACCGAACTGGCCGAACCGACGAACGTGTCGCAAAGCTCAAAGGCGCTTGCTCCGGCACCGGTTCAAGCCGATCAGGGGGCGGCCACGGCTTCTGCTCAGGGCGGCATTGCTACGCTCGTCTTCGGTGAAAAAGACGATCCGTTTTTGGCTAAGGTCAAGCGCTGCATCGAGTCGGAGTTGCGCTACACGCGTCGAGCTCGTCAACTGCGCTTGGAGGGGACGGTAACGGTACAGTTTGTCGTGCGAAAAGACGGTTCGATGGGCGCGTTTGAAATTCACACGACTTCGGGGCAGGTGATGCTTGACAACATGGCCAAGCGTGCCGTTGAGTCGGCTCAGGCACATTGGGGACAGCCGCAAAATGCAGTTCGCCTGCGCATTCCGGTGCGCTATGAATTGAAATAATGTATTGATCTGAATTTGCCTGCGTATACTCCATTCGTCAGAGTGGAGTTAGCAGGTAGTGGGGATAAATTTTCGCATTCGCTAAAATGCGAAAACTTATGAAAGCCACCACTCCTACATTTGTTATCGAACTGCCGCTGCGAGTCAACGATCAACAAAATCGTTTTCTCACCCAAGCGTTTGAGTTCGGTCGCACGCTCTACAACGCGACACTCGGGACAGCACTCGGGCAGCTTCAACGTATGCGTGAGAGCAAGGAGTGGCGTGAAACCCGGGATATGCCAAAAGGCAAAGAGCGTTCCGAACGGTTTTCTGAACTGCAGCGTACCCAGAGACTAACGGAAAACGGTTTGAGGACAATTGCCAACAACCACCGCAAGGCGAGCGGGCGAAACGACATCGGCGCACATGAAGCGCAGTGCATCGGTCGCACGGTCTGGCGGGCGTTGGAGCGGTATCTTTTCAAAGACGCTGGCAAACCGCGGTTCAAATCCAAGAGCCGCGGCTTGAACTCTATCGAAGGCACCGACAATCACGAGATCATGTACAAACCCGAACGTCAGGCAATCGTCTGGCGCAAACAGGTTCTGCGGCTCGTCGATGTCGATACCCCGTATCGGAAAGAAGCGTTGGCCGACTCTCTGGACGGTAACCTATATCACTACCGAGATAAAAGCGGCCTCGAATGCGATGCAGTGATCCATTGTCGAAATGGCACCTATGGCCTCATAGAAATTAAGCTCGGAAGCGAACAAGGAATTGCAGACGGTGTTAGGACCTTGAAGGCGTTGGCAGATAAGCTGGATACCACAAAGATGCAAAAGCCGTCATTTGGGATGGTTTTGACGGCGTTGGGAGATTTTGCTTATCAACGTAACGACGGTGTCCTTGTTGTCCCCATTGCAAGTTTGGGGCCGTAGTTGGGTATTTTGCCGGAACATCGAAAGTGGAAGCTCCGGCAAGGACGAAAACTTAGCCTTCCACCGCTTCGATTACAAGTTGAATCGAGCGCCGTCCGAGGTACTCGTTGATCTCGGGGCGGTAAGCGAGTTTGACGTGTGAGGCAAGGGGTTCATTGCGCCGAAAGAAAATGCCTTCAAAGCGGTTGCCAGCCATGTCAAGCACAAGCTTTAAGTGCGTTTCTTTTAAGACGCGTTGCGAAAGGATGGTGAAGTCGTTGGCAAACACCGGACGCTCGAAACCTTGCCCCCAGATGCGGCCGGAAAGAGCGTTGACGAGTCCGAACGTGATTTCCTCGGGAGCGAGTGCACCGTCCGTGTAGATGACGCGATCAAACGTCTCCGGACACACGGACTCTGAAACAGCTTTTTCGAAAAGTTCAATGAAGACGTCAAGGTTGTCGCGTTTGATGGTGAGGCCCGCTGCCATGGCGTGGCCGCCGAAACGCTCGATGATGTCCGGGCGCATCTTGCTCACATGATCCAGGGCGTCGCGCAGGTGAATGCCCTCGATCGAACGGCCCGAGCCTTTTAACAAACCTTCTTCATCATCCGGCGCAAAGGCGATGACGGGCCGATTGATTTTTTCCTTGACGCGGCTGGCGACCAAACCGACCACGCCTTGATGCCAGTCAGGCTCAAAAAGGGTTACCGTAGCGCGGTGCTCCCAGTCCATGTGGCTTACCAAAGCGTTGGCGTCAAGCTGCATGGTGTCCTCCAGCTCGCGGCGTTCGCGGTTGAGCGAATCGAGCTCTTGCGCCAGTTCCTGTGCCGTGACAGGGTCGTCCGTGAGGAGACATTCGATACCGATGCCCATTTCGGTGAGTCGCCCGGCGGCGTTGATGCGCGGAGCAATACCGAAGGCGAAGTCGCGCGCCGTAGCATTGGCCGGATCACGCCCGGTGACTTCAAAAAGCGCGTTGATGCCGGGGCAGGCAAGGCCGCGTCGCACACGATTGAGGCCTTGCGCGACCAAGACGCGGTTGTTGTGATCAAGTTGCACGACATCGGCGACGGTGCCGAGTGCAACCAGATCGCTCAATTTATCCAGACGCGGCTGCGTGGCACGGTCAAAAACGCCGCGGTTTCTCAGTTCGGTGCGAAGCGCCATGAGAACATAAAACATCACGCCGCAGCCGGCGAGGGCCTTGCTTGGGAAATCGCATCCGCCGACATTGGGATTGACGATACAGGCGGCTTTGGGCAGGAGATCGCCCGGCAGGTGATGATCGGTGATGATGACGTCGATGCCAAGCTCAGTGGCGCGTGCCACGCCCTCGACGCTGGCAATGCCGTTGTCGACGGTGATGATGATGTCGGGGTGGTGTGCTTGAGCGGCTGCATCCACGATGGCGGGCGTCAAACCGTAGCCGAGCTTGAAACGATCGGGCACGATGAATTGAGCCTGACAGCCCATCATGGCAAGACCTCGGACTGCGATCGCGCAGGCCGTGGCGCCGTCGCAGTCGTAGTCGGCAACAACCGTGATGCGCTTGTGGCTTTGAATGGCGTCAGCCAGAAACGCGGCGGCTTGCTGCGTACCCTGCAGCGAGGCAGGAGGCAAAAGTGCGGTCCAGTCTTCGAGCAGATCGTCGGAAGACTTCACGCCGCGCGCCGAAAGCGCGCGTGCGATCGGGCGAAGAATGCCCGCGTGTTCAAGCTTCTCGCTGACGACTTTGTCGTAGGGACGCAAACAAAAGCGGGTATTCATGAAGCATTCTCCAGAAAGAGGATCGAAGCGGGATTCATGTCCGAACCGGTAAGGCGCGCCAAAAGCGAGCGAGCAGACGAAAGACGCTTGGGACACGATACGGTAAAGCCGTCGCCCGTACCAACGATGAGCGCGGCGTCGCATCCCTTCTTTTTGGAGGCGGCGCTCAGCACATCAATGCGTTCGCAGACTTCGGGAATGCGCACTTCCCAGGTTTGCCAATCTTGTTTGAGCCAAGGTTCGTAAAGGTTTTCGATGAGCGCGATACATTCGCCCTGCGGAGCGTCCTCGAGCCACGATTCGGCTCCCGTAACGTGGCCGATTCGCTGCAAAAGGATGCCTGCGGCTAACGCCCAGCCTTTGACAGCTTCATTGTCGGTGAGCACCGAGCGGATCTTGGTGGGCGGATAGACGTAGTCAAACGCGCCGCCTCCGCCGCAAAGCCACACCGTCTGAGCGGGACTGCCCACGGCGGCAAGCGTCGTTTCACAGGCACCAAGCAGTTTGATCAATTCGCTTTTTTCCGCCCCTTCAATCCAGGTTTCGGGATTGGCGTCTTGCGTTTGAACTACGTCAAAAGGAGCGGCGGCAGCCGCGAGCTTTTTCTTGCGGGTCAGATACAGGTGAGGATCCCAACGCTGCAGCACAAAGCCCATGTCAAGCAACACAGGCGTTAGCGCCGCACAGGCGGCCTCCATGTCGTCGTGAGAAAGATTTGCCGGGGCAAGTGAACCGTCCTTGCGTCGGTTGCTAAGCGTCAGGGACCAGATGTCGCCCGAGAGCATCGGACCGTTTTGGACGGCCCAGGCATAAGGCGCGGAGGTAAAGGGAAGAGCGCGACGTGTCAAAACCGACCACATCCAGGACAGGTGCACGCTTTTGGCAAAGACGGAGGATCCGAGCGGCTGCAGGACGGGGTCGTCCGACAAGCGGCCTATGGTTTTGCGCAGGCGATCGATTGTTGCTCCGGAAATTTTGTCTTTTGCTGCGGGTCCGGGAATCAATCCGGGGACTAAAAAGTAGACCTGTGCCATTGTGTGTTGCGCTCGCAGACTTCCGTGTGTTTCTCGAAAAAAATCAGCGCTTCACAGATGGATAAACAAACGCCTGCAAGCGGCGAAAACCGTGGGTTGCAGGCGCAGTCAGTTTCTGAAGCGCGTTTCGTAAGAGAGCTTCATTTTAGCAATCCGAAGGAGGATTTCGAGTTTGTCGGAGAGACGCAAAAACGGCGCAACCGTTTCGAGCTGCGCCGTTTGTTTGTGTTGTCGATTACGCTGGAAATCAGTAGTCCTGTCTGGTTTCCGTCTGTGCACCGAGCACCACGCGCATCAGGTCGGCCACGGTGCCGGAATTGGTCTTGTCCATGATCGAAGCGCGGTGTGCTTCCACGGTCTTGATCGAGATGCCGAGGTCATCGGCGATTTGTTTATTGAGTCGACCGGCGGTGATGCGCTCAAGCACTTGCTGTTCGCGTGTGGTGAGCTTGCGCAGCAATGCCGTGTTGAGGTTCTTCTGCTCGGTAGCACGACGGCGATCATGCGCCTCCTTGAGCATGCGTTCGACGAGTTGCTTTAATGCGGCCGGATCAAAGGGCTTTTCGATGAAATCCACGGCACCTTTTTTGAGCGCGTTGACAGCCATCGGAACGTCGCCGTGACCGGTGATGAAGATAATCGGAATATCGGCTCGACGTGCCAGGAGGTGTTCCTGCACTTCCAGGCCGCTCATGCCGCTCATGCGGACGTCAAGCAGCAGCACGGCGATTTCGCGCGGATCGTACTTTGCGATGAAGCTCTCGCCGCTGTCGTAGAGTTCGACGCGATAGTCGCTTGCTTCCAACAACCAACGGATGGAGTCTCGTACCGCCTCATCGTCATCAACGACGTAAACGGTTCCCAGGGTTTTGACGGCATCGGATTGATAGGGGGAGTAGGCCATATGCTTCTTTTACTTCTGTTTCTGATGTCGGGGACTGCAACAATAGCTGCAGTCATATGCTATTGCGAATTGGAATCGGTTGCCGTACCTGAATCTCCGCTCTGTTGCGCAGTCTCGGCAGAGGCGAAGGTGGAATTCGGCAAAAGCACTCTGAAGATTGTACCGCCGCCCGCGTTTTCAGAGATGACTATTCTTCCGCGATGACTCTCCACTACGGATCGGCAGATGTTGAGACCGATACCCATGCCGGTCACCTTGGTCGTGAAGAATGGCGTAAAGACTTTATCGGGTTCGACCGGCATGCCGCAGCCGTGATCGGCCACTTCGAATATGGTTTGTGTGTCGGTCGCCGTCACCGTGAATTCCACTGTCTCGGAATCCGTTTCCTGGCTGGCCTCCATCGCGTTTTTGAGAAGATTGAGCAAAACCTGCTCGATCATCACGGCGTCGCACACAAGTTCGTGACCGGGACACAGGACGCAAACCTTGATTTTCATGCCGAAGCGCTTGGCCTGTATCAAGGCAAGTTCCATGGTGGCCGCAACGATTTTGTCGACCGTTACGGTCGTGATGTTGGCTTCACCCCCTTTGGCTTTGGCAAAGCTTCGGATGCGGCGGATGATGTAGGCGGCGCGCTGCGTTTGGTTGATGATCTTGGTAAGCGCCTCGGCAACGCGGTCTTCGCTCGTGCGGCCCTTTTGCATCATGGTCAGTGTCGCGGAGGCGTAGTTCTGCACCGCAGCCAAAGGCTGGTTGAGTTCGTGCGCGAGAGAACTTGCCATTTCGCCCATGGTGATGAGGTGAGACGCGCTTTCGGCGGCCTTGGCTTGCACCTGCATCAGGTTTTCGACTTCCTTTCGGTCGGTGATATCCGTGACGGCGAGCATTTCCGACGCGCCTTTGCCCGGCCAGGGCAGCACGCTTCGTGTCACCGACAGCCAACGACCGTTTTTCTTGTCATGAATTTCGGCCGTATGACCGACGGCGGACGCCTGATTGAAGAGGTCGCGGATGCGCACGTGTCCTTCGACACTCTGCCCCCAGTATTTGCAGTAGAGCGCGTTTGCGTATAGCAGTTCGTTGTTGTTTTCTTCCAAATGAACGACGCTTACGGCCGCATTCATGGATTCGATCATCATCACGGTGCGTTCGTGCTCGGTGGCCAAAGCCAGACGAGCGCGGCGCTGTTCGGTAACGTCTCTTACCGCAACAAGCCACCCCATGGATTTGGTCCTGCCCTGAATGGGTTTTAATGGGGTCACCGAAATATGGCAGTCGAATTCGGCACCGTCTCGGCGGCGAGCCGTATATTCGAGTTCAACGACTTTGCCCTCGTGAAAGCGCTGCGGATCGGCTACATCCACCGATATGCCGATGGCTTCGCGTACCGACAGTCCCACGGGACTTTCTTCCTTGTAGCCGAATAGCTTGTCAAAGGCTGTGTTGGAAAAGAGCACGCGCGAGGTGAGCCCTACAACAAGCAAGCCATCCGTAATCGAGTCATTGAAAGTTTTTTGAATGGCCACGCGGGCGCGAAGTTCCGTTTCCGAGCGCATCTGACGGATCTGGTAGCGTAAGAGCAGCGTGAGCGTAAACAGGAGTCCGAGTGCGAGAACGATGATGGTTTTGGCGGGAGTCGAATCCACCAGTAAGGTTTTGGGCGCTGTATTGGTGGTGATAAAGGAGACGTTGTAGGGCAAAGGCGAGAGCTGCGTTTCGACCGAGACACTGCCTTCGGGAATTGGCGCATAGAGGCTCGGTGGAAAACTGCTGCCGTCGACCAGAATGTCCAGTCGGTAACCGGTGTGCAGATTGGCTTCGCCGACGAGATCCCTCAGCAGACGGGTAAGCGAGAGCGAAGCGATGACGCTTTCTCCGGTTGAAATCGGAATCACCAGGTCAGCATAGGTCGTCATGCGGTGCTGTCGAACGTACGGTTCGGAGAAGACCGGATGTTCGCTCATGATTGAGAAGGCAACGGCGTCCTGAGTGGCGCGCTGATCGGCAATGCTGGTGCCCACGGCGCGCGGCGTCATTTCGGAGTAGAGGTGACCTCTGCAGGCGGCACGAACGGAACCGTCGGGTTGTGCGAGGACCACTTCCCGGAGAGCCGGATGCAGCGCAAAGACAACGGCAAATACTTCGCAGTCTTCTGTTTGATAGAAGCGTTTGGCGGGTGCATCCAGGCTGTGAGCAAGCGCGAGCGTGCGTTCTTCAAACTGACGTGCGATCGACTGGTTGACCGCAGTCTGGGCGGAAGCTTCAAGCTTGCGGCTTTCGTCGTCGATAAACCAAAGACTCGTCGTGCACAAGATCAGAATGAAGACGATGGCTGCGACCGTCACATACAGGCCGAAGCGATTGACGCGCAGACTATCGGCGCTGATGAGTTCAAGCAGTTTGTCGTCGACTTTGATTTTGCTGGTCTTGAGCATGGACGAAGAAAAGCTGTCAACAAATTGGACGTGCCGGTTGCTTTCGGCTGCCGCAGGCTCCCATTGTAAAAGACCTAGGCTCGAGGACGGTAAAATGGCGGCATCCACACCCCTTAGCATCTAAAGAGAATTTCAAATGGATCAGAACGAACTCAAGCGCCTGGTCGGCAAGGCGGCTCTCAACTATGTCAAGGACGGCGACGTGCTCGGTGTCGGCACCGGCTCGACGGTCGACTGCTTCATCGACGCGCTTGCGCAAAGCGACATTCGTCCGAGCGCCTGTGTTTCGAGCTCCGAGCGCTCCACCAAGAAACTCCTTGAACTGGGTTTCAAGGTCATCGACCTTTCCGAAGTCGAGGAAATCGGCGTTTATGTGGACGGTGCCGATGAAATCAACGATGACTTCGAAATGATCAAGGGCGGCGGCGGAGCGCTCACGCGTGAAAAGATCGTGGCCTCGGTTGCCAAGATGTTCGTGTGCATTGCCGACGAATCCAAGCTCGTCAAGACGCTCGGTAAGTTCCCGCTGCCTGTGGAAGTGATTCCGATGGCGGTGTCAAGTGTCGCCCGTTCGCTTCGTAAGCTCGGCGCCGATCCTGTGGAACGGGACTTCACGACCGACAACGGCTGCCGTATTCTCGATTGCCGACAGTTCATGATTGAAAATCCCAAGGCGATGGAACAAACCATCAACGCTTTGCCCGGTGTCGTGACCGTGGGACTTTTTGCTGCGCGCGGTGCAGACGTTTTGCTGCTCGGTACGTCCGAAGGCGTCAAGACGATCGAAAAGGCGCGTTAATCGAAACAATCCGAATCGGAACGCAAAAAAGAGCGCCGCCGTGCAGGCTGGCGCTCTTTTTGCCGGAGTTTTGCTTATTCCACAGGGACGTGGTTGGGAATCGGATCCACGCCGTCGCCGAAAAGATAGTTTTCGCACTGGCTCAGAAGGTGCTTTCTTACATTGGGATCGGCGCAGTTCAGACCGTATTCATTGATCATCATCGTCTGAAGCTTTACCCATTCGTCCCACGCTTCTTTGCTGATGTTTGCCCAGATGCGCTTGCCGAGTTCGCCAGGAACGGGAGGATAGGCAAGGCCGGGGAGGTCCTTTTTGAGTTTTGCGCAATGCACGGTACGTGCCATAGTCGTTTGCTCCTTCTTTGTTAAAGCGTTTTTATAAAAATCTTAGAACGGCGGTGCCAGTTATACATCCGTTGCTTTTCAATCGGAAGATTTTCTACGGTGGCCTCTTCAAAGCCTCGCTTAATGAACCAATGCGCCGTTCGCGTGGTGAGTACGAAAATGCGCTTGAGGCCGGTTTCTCGAGCGCGTTGTTCGATACGGCGCAGTAATCGATCTCCGTCTCCGGCCCCTTGATAGTCCGGGTGCACGGCCACGGCGGCCATCTCTCCGATTTCAGCTTCGGGGTAAGGATACAGTGCGGCGGAGCCGTAGATGATGCCGTCGTGTTCGAGAACCGTGAAGTGACTGATTTCGCGTTCGATTTTTTCGCGAGGGCGCTTCACCAAAATGCCTTCGGCTTCAAACGGCTCGAGCAGTTTGACAATGGCTGCCACATCGTCAATGGTGGCTTCGCGAAGCGACTCCATGTTTTCCGTGGAAATCATGGTGCCGACGCCGTCGTGAGTGAAGAGTTCCGTGAGAATGCCGCCGTCCATGGCGTAAGGCACAATGTGAACGCGGTCAACGCCACCCTTGATGGCCCGCAGAGCATAGCCGAGGTTGTAGACGTCTTCGTCGTCGACTTGTTTGCTCTGAATCAGGGCCTGCGCTTGCTGGGCCGTGAGGTCCTGTTGTTTTTCACCTTGAATGCGCACACCGTCGACACCGACCGACAAAATGAGTTTGTCGGCGTGTATTGCAACGGCAATCGCCGTAGCAACGTCTTCCGTGGTGAGATTGAAGGCTTCCCCTGTAGGCGAAAAACCCGTCGGACTTACAAGAACGATATTTCCGCGCGAGAGCAGATCCTGAATGCTCTCAGCATCCACTTTGCGGACAACGCCTGTGTGCAGATAATCCACACCGTCAATGATGCCCATGGGGCGAGCCGTGACAAAGTTCCCCGAAACCACCTTGATTCGAGAGTGCTGCATCGGAGTATTGGGAAGACCTTGAGAGAAGGCCGCTTCGATATCAAAGCGCGTTTCGCCGCACGCTTCCTTGACGCACTCAAGTTCCTGAGGACCGGTGATGCGCACACCCTTATAAAACTGTCCTTCGAGTTTGCGAAGACTCATGAGCTCTTCAATCTGCGGGCGGGAACCGTGCACGAGCACAACGCGCATTCCCATGCTGGCAATGAGGCTCACGTCCATCACGAGATGATTGAGGAGCGTCCTGTCGGCAACGACTTCCCCGGCAAAACTGATGACAAAAGTTCGTCCGTGATGCAGATGGACATAAGGAGCTGCACTTCGCAGCCAGGAAACCCATTGCAGCCGCTCTCCGGCATCCGGTTCGCTTGGGACTATCGTTTCGTATTTTTCGGACATGGCAGTTTCCGAACGCTTTTTGTGAAAACTAAAAAGCATATTGGTGAAATTAGGTTGCCAAATTCTAAAGACTTAGAGTGCTGAGCGAAGTTTTACGTTTAACAAAAAAACAAGAGCATCTAAAGTTGAGGTGCAAGGCGAATCGGCGTTTCGGTAGACTTAGTCTGCACACTAAAACAATTGCAGAAACGAGACCTCAAGCGGTCTGTCAAAATCAAACTACATGAGTCAAAACGACAATCCATTCGGTGCACTCAAAAGCCTTGTTGAAAAAGGACAGATTCAAACTAAGGCTTGGGTGCCCACTTCTTCAGGCAGCAAAAAGCTTACGGCAGCAGCCTTGCGATACGCGGACGCGTCGGTAAAGAAGGCTTTTGAGGAAAGTACGCGCCAGCAGAACCGTAAAGAACCCGAGTCCGAGAAGCCGGCTGCCAAGCCGGAAACCAAGCCGGCGCCGCGCACACATCCCGTGCGTCGTGAGCCGCAGGCTGTGAAGATGCCGGAAAAACAATTGATCGAGCGAAAACACGAATCGAAACGTGCGAGCAGCAAAGCGCAGCAGGTCAAGGATCAATCTAAAGCACAGCCGATGCGGATGAAAGCGGAGAGGCGCCTACTCAAAACGGTGCAGCCGGATTTCGCGAACGAATCTTCTCGCCGCGAATTGATGCCCGTTGCCCAGACGCGACGTTCACCTTTTGTGCCGCCCAATCCGATTACGAAACCCGTGACGCTTGCTCCCGGTCTGCCTGTGAGCGAGCACGGAGACGAACTTGTCAAAGCCATTCGGGAAAATCCGGTCATCGTCGTTTGCGGCGAGACCGGTTCGGGCAAGACGACGCAGTTGCCCAAAATCTGTCTTTTGGCAGGACGAGGAACCAAAGGCTTGATCGGACACACACAGCCGCGTCGCATTGCCGCGAGTTCCATTGCCAAACGCATCGCGGCTGAACTTGAAAGCGAAGTCGGCGAAATCGTGGGCTACAAGGTTCGCTTTACCGACAAGACGATGCCGGGAGCGGCCATCAAACTGATGACCGACGGCATTTTGCTGGCCGAAACGCAGACCGATCCTCTGTTAAAGCGCTACGACACGATCATCATCGACGAAGCGCACGAGCGATCCATCAACATTGATTTTCTTTTGGGCTACCTTAAGAGGGTACTTGCCAAGCGAAAGGATCTCAAGGTCATCATCACCTCGGCAACGATTGATGCCGAACGCTTTGCCAAGCACTTTGAAATCAATGGCAAACCGGCACCGGTGTTTACGATCTCGGGGCGCACCTATCCCGTGCAGATTCGCTGGCGTCCGGTGGACGATACCGATGAGGCCGACGACAAGACGCTGATGGACGCCGTGGCCGATGCTTGTGATGAGCTGCAGATCGCCGGGCGCGGCGACATTCTGGTGTTTTTGCCCGGAGAGCGCGAAATCCGTGAAGCCGCCGAAGTGCTTCGTGCCCGTAATCGACCTGGACTGGTGGAAATATTGCCGCTGTATGCGCGGCTTTCGGCGCAGGAGCAAGAACGAGTGTTCAAAAGCGGTGGCGTCCGGCGCATTGTGTTGGCTACCAACGTGGCCGAAACGTCGATTACGGTTCCCGGCATTCGGTATGTGGTTGACACGGGACTTGCGCGCATCAAGCGCTACAGCTACCGCAACAAGGTCGAGCAGCTGTTGGTTGAACCCGTAAGCAAGGCTTCGGCCAATCAGCGCGCCGGCCGTTGCGGACGCGTGGCCGACGGCATCTGCATTCGTCTCTACGACGAAAACGATTGGGCCAGACGCCCGGACTACACCGATCCGGAAATCGTGCGTTCGAATCTGGCAGCCGTCATTTTGCGCATGAAGGCTTTGAAGTTGGGCGACGTACGTGACTTCGATTTCGTGCAGCCGCCTCCGCCCAAAGCTATTGCCGACGGTTACGCCATTCTGTCGGAACTTCATGCGTTGGAGAAAAACGGAGAACTTACTGACGTCGGTCGCATGCTCTCGCGCCTGCCTGTTGACCCGAAGCTTTCCCGTATGTTGCTCGAAGCCTCTCGTCGCGGAGCACTCAAGGAAGCATTGGTGGTGGTTTCGGGGCTTGCCGTGCAGGATCCGCGCGAACGTCCGCTTCCCGCGCAGCAGCAAGCCGATCAGGCGCACAAACGATTTGCCGATGAGTCAAGTGACTTCCTGAGCTATATCAACATTTGGAATTGGTTCGAGACCGAGCGCGCCAATAAGACAAGCAATCGAGAGCTCACCGAAAAGCTGCATCGCAACTTCATTTCTCCTCGTCGTATGCGAGAGTGGCGCGATGTGTGGCGTCAACTGAAGGAACTCACGGAAGAAATCGGCTGGAAGACGAGTGAGGAACCGGCCGACTACGAGGCCTTGCATGCCTCTCTTCTGACAGGGCTTTTGGGCAATCTCGGTATGCGTGATTTGTCAGCCGATCTGCGGGCGGCTCCTTATCTGGGAGCGCGCGGCATTCGCTTTTGGGTCTGGCCGGGTTCTGCGTTGGCAAAGAAGGCCGGTAAATGGCTGATGGCTTCCGAGTTGGTGGAAACAAGCCGCTTGTTTGCGCGATGTGTGGCCGATATTGAACCCGAATGGATTGAGAGGGCTGCCGGCCACCTCATCAAAAAGAGTTGGAGCGAGCCGCATTGGGAAAAGACGCGTGCCGAAGTGGTGGCACTTGAGCGCGGTACGCTTTACGGCTTACCCGTGTACACCGATCGCCGCGTGCAATTTGCACCGCACGATCCGGTCGTGGCTCGCGACATATTCATTCGTCAGGCGCTGGTCGAAGGATTGTACGAAACGCGTGCGCCTTTCTTTGCGCACAACAAGCGCTTGGTGCGAGAAATCGAAGAGATCGAAAACAAGACGCGTCGCCCGGACGTGCTCGTTGACGACGAGACGATCTACGCCTTTTACGACAAGATTCTGGATGCATCGGTCGTGGGCGGCTCCACGTTTGAAAAGTGGCGTCGTGTCGCGGAAAAAGAGAATCCGAAAGTTCTCTTCATGAAGCGCGACGATCTGATGCGACATGACGCAAGCGGCGTCACCGTGCAGTGGTATCCCAAGACCTACCGCGCTGCCGGTATCGAAATGGCGCTCACTTATCATTTCGAACCAGGTTCTCCCCGAGACGGCGTCACGCTTGCCGTGCCGATTTTCGCGCTCAATCAGATCGATGCTGTGCGCTGCGAGTGGCTGGTGCCCGGTATGCTCAAGGAAAAGGTCAGAGCGCTCGTCAAATCGCTGCCGCAGCGCTATCGTCGCCATTGTGTGCCGATCGACAAGTACGCCGACGGATTTTTCGAGAGAACGGGCGGTGTACAGGTACAGGCCAAAACGCTAGTGGACGCGTTGATTGCCGACATTCGAGAACAGACCGGGACGACTTGCGAGCGCACCGACTTTAAGCTTGAAATGTTGCAGCCGCACCTGTTTATGAACTTCAAGGTGCTTGACGAACACGGGCGGCAGATCGGAATGGGCCGAAATTTGGCCGAGCTTCGTGCCGAGTTCGGTACTCAGGCGCAGGAGACTTTCCGCAATGTGGCTCAGGCCGACGCTTCCGTTTCGGCGGACCTGACAGACAACATTACCAATTGGACGTTTGGGGAATTGCCGGAACTCATGGAAATTCGCCGCCGGGGGCTCACGCTGATAGGACATCCGGCTTTGGTGGACAAGGGAGATTCGTGTGCTCTGGACGTGTTTGACGATTTGCAGGATGCTCGAAAGGCGCATCGCGCCGGTTTGCGGCGGCTTTTTCAGTTGCAACTTCGTGAACAAGTGCGTTATTTGGAGCGCAATCTGAACGGATTGCAGCGCGTGCAGATGCAGTGTGCCGTCATTGCTCCGATCGCCAAGCGTTTTGAGAGCTTTGAAGAATTGCGTTCGGACTTGACGGCCGCAGCCGTCGAGACCGCTGCGATGCAAGGCGACTGGCCGGTCAATGAGCTGCAGTTTCAACAGAAAAAGGACGAGGCACGCTCGCGTCTGACGCTCATCGGCGGTGAGTACCTGCGTCTGATGGAAACCGTGGCGGCCGAACTCACGGGACTCAACAAGAGACTGCAGGCCGCGCGCGCCTTTCCGGAGGCGGTCAAGGATATCGAAAGTCAGTTGCAGGGACTCTTTGTGCCGCATTTCCTGCTGAACATGCCCTTTGAACGCCTCAAGCACTATCCGCGTTACGTCAAGGCGATCAATGTGCGTCTGGAGCGTCTGCGCAATGATCCGGCGCGTGACGCGGGGCACACTGCCGAAATCCAAAAGCTTGCCGTGCCCCTTGCTCGCGAGATGGCGGCCCGTAAGGGTTCCGTCGACGAGCGGTTGGAAAATTTCCGTTGGATGATTGAAGAACTTCGCGTGTCGTTGTTTGCACAAGAATTGCGCACACCGATGCCAGTGAGTGTCAAGCGACTCGCCAAACAGTGGGAAGCCCTAAGAAGGCTCTGAATTTGAAGAGCTCGTTGAAGACAGTTCGGCGCGAAGCGGTTATCCTTTCAGTAGGATACAGACGAAGCCCGACGACGAGGGTGCGGGCGGCGTTTGTGCGCTCTTAGAGTTGGAGGAGAGAAAAAGTGAAAACCATCGGTCTTGTGGTCGGACACCATTGCAACACGGCTCTTGAGATCAAGGCGGCGATTCTTGCTAAGGATGCATCCGTAACGGTATTGCTCGACGAAGGCGACTTCGTGGAGGCGCCCGCTGATGCGACGGATGCGCTCAAGGAAGCGGCACGCAAGATCAACAACTTCAATGCGGTAAAGCGACTGCAGAAAGCCGGCGCCGACGTGATCGGCTTTGCCTGCGGATGTCCTCATCGCTTCTTTGCGGAGCTGCAGACGGAATTTACTGTGCGTCTGATCGACCCTGCCTGCGATTCGGGCCGCTTGTCGGCCGCAGAGTACGCTCAGGCTCTTTTGACCGCCGACGTCACACCGCTGCCCAAGCCCTTTAAAGTGGGCATGATCGGTGGTCTGGGACCTGCCGCGACGGTCGATCTGTACGACAAGATTGTCAAGGCGACGCCCGCCAAGACTGATCAGGAACACTTCAAGCTCGTGGTCGAACAGAATCCTCAGATTCCGGATCGCACGAAGTGCTTGCTCGAAGGCGGTGACAACCCGACGCTTTCCATGTACAACTGTGCCAAGCGCCTTGAAGAAGACGATTGTGACTGCATCATTGTGCCGTGCAACACTGCGCACGCTTTTGTGGCTTTGATCGAACCCTTCGTCGGCATTCCCTTCATCAATATGCAGCAGGTGACGATGCAGGAGATTCAGGAGAAGTTCGGCGACAAGGCTGTGATCGGCTTGATGGCGACGACCGGTACGGTGCGCTCCGGGCTCTACGGTCAGAAGGCCGAAGCCATGGGAATGCCCATGTACGTGCCCGATGACGAACATCAGGCGCGCGTGATGGCCGCCATTTACGGACCTCAGGGCGCCAAGGCGGGCTTTACCGACGGCGTGTGCCGCGAGGATCTCTGCAGTGCGGCCGAGTATCTCGTCAAGACGCACGGCTGCAATGTACTGATTCTGGGGTGCACCGAACTGCCGCTTATCCTTGATGAGGGTTTCATGACGATTGCCGGCAAGGAAGTCTTCATCATTGATCCGACATCGGCTCTGGCCCGCCGCGTGGTGAAGGTGGCGCAGGAAGCAGCCGCCGAACGCGGCGTGCTCTGAACGCTCAAACGAAAACGGGAGCCATAGAAACTCCCGTTTGAAATCGTGAAACGGACGCAGCGGAAAAGCCGGCGTCCGTTTTGTCTTTGTGAACGTCAGATGCGGGTGTCCGGAGCATGCCATCCCAGAGAAGCCGAAACGGCGTTGACGGCGCTCAGAAGATGCCGTACCCAGTCGGGCTTGTGGCGCATTTCGATGCTCGAAGCGACGGTGACGGTGGCCACAATGCGGCCGGTTTTGTCGCGAATCGGAGCACCGATGCAGCGAATGCCCGTTTCCAGTTCTTCCTTGTCGTCGGCCCAGCCGAGCTCTTTGACGCGGTTGATTTCCATGATGAGCTTTTCGGGTGTGCAGATCGAGTGCTGCGTGCGCGGTGCCAGTCCCGTGCGGCTGATGTAGGCGCTCACTTCTTCGGGGGGCATATCGCTCAAAAAGAGCTTGCCGCCGCTTGTGCAGTGCAAGGGAGCCATGGCGCCGATGCGGCGCGCCAGACGAACGCCCGTGCCGGGAGCATAAACGTGCTCAATGTACATGATCGAGTCGTTGCGGCGGATCGCGAGGTTGATCGTTTGACCGGTGCGCTCGAACAAAAGCTGCATCACGCCGATCGCTTTCTCGCGAATATCAAGTCGATCGCGCACGAGGCTGCCGTATTCAAGGAAAGTCAGCCCCAGGCGCCAACGGCCGTTGTTCATGCGATCGACGAGGCCGTCCTGGCAGAGATTCCACAGAAGACGGTGCACGGTCGACATGTGAATTTCGGTCATCTCGGAAATTTCATGCAGACTGACCGGCGCCGGGCAATCGGCAAGTGTGCGCAGGATGCGGCGTGCTCGTTCGAGCACCTGCACTTGCTTAATTTTGTCCTTGGGGGAGGCTTTCGAAACTTCAGCGTTGTCTGATTTGGAAGGCATGGCTTAGCACTCCTTTTCGGGATTGGCGGTCGATTGCGTAAGAGCTTGCGCAACGATTTCAGCGATGTCACGTACAGGTTTGGGCGTTTCGTCCCGTCCGCAGGTTTGAGCCTGTGCACTCGTGAGCATGGTGAGGCAGTGCGGGCAGGAAACGGCAATTTCGTCAGTTCCGGTTTTGTTGAGTTGCTCAAGACGAAGGATGTTGATGCGCGAAGGCTTGTCCATGAAGATTTGTGCTCCGCCTGCGCCGCAGCACATGGCGTTGCAGCCACGTTTTTCGGGGTCCTTGAGCTTGACGCCGATCGTCTCGAGAATCGTGCGAGGATCGCGTCCGATTCCGTTGTGGCGCGCCAGATAACAGGCGTCGTGGAAGGTGACGCTGCCGGCTTGGGCCAGTTTGGGCGAAATGCGCTTCTCTTCGAGCAGTTTGGCGATGAATTGCACATGGCTCGTGACCGGGAAGGTGCCGCCTTCAAACTGCGGATACTCGTTTTTGAGCGTGTTGAAGCAGTGCGGACAGGCGGCCACAATCTGCTTGAAGTTGTACTTGGAAAGCGACTCGATGTTTTCGGCCGCTGCCGTTTGGAACAAGTATTCTTCGCCGGCTCGTCGGGCGAATTCGCCGTGGCAGCGCTCTTCACTCATGACGGCGAACTTGACGCCTGCGGCGTGGAAAATTTCCACCATAGCGCGCGCAATCTTCTGAGCACGGCGATCGTAACTGGCCGAGCAGCCGACCCAATAGAGCACGTCGTACTCGACGCCGGGCTTGGCGATTTCAACGTCAAGTCCTTTGGCCCACTTCAGGCGGCTTCCGGGATCCATACCCCAGGGATTGCCGACGCTCGAAGTGTTTTCCAGAGCCTGAGCCAGACCTTCGGGGAAGTCGCCTTCTTCAAGCGCCAGATGACGGCGCATCTGAACGATGATGTCGGGAGTCGGAATCTGAGCCGGACAGACCTTGGTGCAGGCGCCGCAAGTGGTGCAGCTCCAAAGGGCGTCCTTGGAAACAATGCCGTCAATCAGAGGCTTGTCGGCATCAATGCCGTTCATGCGGGCCTTGAGCGATAAGATGAGAGCCTTGGGATCCAGAGGTGCACCCGAGGCGACAGCCGGACACACGGAGGTGCAGCGTCCGCATTCGGTGCAGCCGTCGAAGCGGATGCGATCAATGCGACCGAACTGGCTGAATTCGGAAATGCCGAAACGTTCCTGCTCTTCAATGTCTTCGATTTTGGCAAGCGCACCGCGCGGTTCGGGTTTCTTGACGTAGATCGAAGTCGGGGTCTTGAAGAGGTGTGCGTAATAGGTCAGCGGAATGGAGGCGATAAATCCCAGGGAGGCCAGACCGTGAATAACCCAGATGAAGGTGTGGTAGACCTTGAGCGTTTCGGCGTCAGTGCCGATGAAAATCTGTGCGAGGGCGTTGCCCACGAAGCTCACGCCGGCCCACTGCGGCTGCTGAACGGCAAGACGCAGCGCTTCGAGTAAAAAACCCGTGAGAATGATGAAGGCGAGGCTGCCAAGCACCAAGGCGAAACGCCAGTTGGCTTCGACTTTGGGGTCGTGTGAAACAAAGCGGCGCCAAAAGCTAAAACCAAGAGCAATGAGGGCAAGAAGTCCTGCGAGATCAAGAACGAATTTGTAGGCAAGGTAGATATTGCCCGACAGGATGCGTTTGCCGAAGACAAGCCAGGCAATGTCCCAATCGATGGTAGCAATGGCGGTGCCGAAGAAAAGAAAGATGAATCCCCAGAACAGTACGAAGTGATTTTTACCGGCGGCGGTGTCGCGAATGCGTTTTTGCCAGAACACTTCAAGAAGAGTGCGGCCAAGCCGGGCGTTGCGATCGGCAAGGGGTTCGGGTTGAGTTGTGGCTTGACGTTGCTTGACGGCGCGCACGATGCCGGCGATGCAGAGCACGACGGCGGCAATGCCGATGACGTATACGCCGATTTCCGCCCACAGGGGAACGTTCCAGAAGGCGGGACGCAGCGGTGTAAGGTCTTGCATGACGTTTGAAAGTTGTTGTTATATGGCTAGCTATATTCGCATGTCGCTTTAAAAATTTTCATCAGGCGCGAGATGCGATTTAATCGAAGGTCGCTACGATAGCGCAAAAAAGAGCCCGTGTCTTCGGCCAAGAATATGAGTTGCAGAGGCCGGAAACGACTTTTTTGATCTCGGTTAAGGCAAACTCGATTTTTGAACAATTTCCACAGCGTGAAAAATGAATGAAAAAAGCCGCCCTTGCGAGAGAGCGGCTTTGTGAACGAAAAATCGAGTTGATCAGGCGTTCTGTTGCTTGCGCCAGCGTGCGATGGCTTCCACGCATTCGGTCACGAGTTCCGGACCGCGGTAGACAAAGCCGGAATAGAGCTGAACGAGACTTGCACCGGCCTGCATCTTCACGACGGCGTCGTCACCCGACATGACACCGCCCGAGGCGATCACGGGGAGCTTGCCCTTGAGGTGATCGGTAATCATGGCGAGGCACTCGGTGGAGCGGGCCATCAGCGGACGACCGGAAAGACCGCCCGTTTCGTTCCAGTTGGGAAGTCCCTGAACGGAGGAGTGATCGATTGTGGTGTTGGTGGCGATGACGGCGTCCATCTCGTGTTCGACGATGATGTCAACGGCGCGCAGGATGGCGTCGTTTTCGAGGTCGGGAGCAAGCTTCACGGCGATGGGCTTGTAGGGAGCTCCTTCCGTTTCGATGATACGGTTGCGTTCGTCGCGCAGAGCGCCGAGCAATTCGCGTAGCGGGGCTTCGGCTTGCAGCGAGCGCAGATTCTTGGTGTTCGGGCTCGAAATGTTGACCGCAATGTAGTCGGCACGGTCGTAGGACTTTGCCAGACAAATGCGGAAGTCACTGATTGCGTTTTCAATGGGGGTTACGGCGTTCTTGCCGATGTTGATGCCCAACACACCGCCGCGCAGGTGGAATGCGTCGGCGCTCTTGAGGTTGCGCAGAACCTGTTCACAGCCGACGTTGTTAAAGCCCATGCGGTTGACGATGCCTTCGGCAGGAATGACTCGGAAGCAGCGGGGCTTGGGATTGCCGGGCTGAGCCACGGGCGTAATAGTGCCGATTTCGACGTGACCGAAGCCAAGCGCACCGAAAGCGCTCACGCGTTCGCCGTCCTTGTCCATGCCAGCCGCCAGACCGATGGTGTTCGGGAAGCGAATACCCATGACTTCAACGGGATCTTCGGGAGGCGTGTGAGTAAGAAGCTTGTGCAAGCCGAGCGTGGTGATCCAATCGAGATTGGCCATGATGACATGGTGAGCGGTCTCGGGCTGCATCTGAAAGAGGATGCTTTTGGCGAGTTTGTATAGCATTGTTGCCTGTTGGAAGATTTGCCGTTGATGAAAAAAGGTGTGCGGCGCGCCGCTCTCCGTCATCCTCCTTATATAAGAGGCCGAACAATTGCATCGGTCGCGACCGTAACTCTTAATTTTACCGAGGCTGCTGAAATCGGGCAAAAAATCGGCAGAAAAGCGACTTGAGGAAGGAGTGCTAAGAGGAGGGATAATAAGGGACTCAGAAGCTAACGGCCTGAAATAAAAGGAAAAACATATGGACGGTCCAGAGGAGACGAGAGAAATTCAAGTTTTTTGAGAAAAAGACTTGACAACAAGAAGAAACCTCTTTAACATCCACAATCTCGCTAGTCAATGGCGAGATGAAATACGGATCGCGGGGTGGAGCAGTCCGGTAGCTCGTCGGGCTCATAACCCGAAGGTCGGAGGTTCAAATCCTCCCTCCGCAACCAAAATCCAAAAGGCTTCCGGCAGGAAGCTTTTTTATTGAGAGGCTATGTTTCTCAATATAGAGCGAAAAGAAAACAAAAAATTTTCGAAAAGCTCTTGACAAGATGAAATGAAGTTTTATAGAATTTCGATCTTGTCGCTGCTACGGCAGCAACGAAAAG
>ERZ1673738.130-NODE-130-length-149884-cov-22.106815_pt1 | contig 149884 bp, 89 predicted proteins | sample MGYA00580198_ERZ1673738 | MGnify/ENA primary metagenome ERZ1673738 (study PRJEB41218, sample SAMN15661784) | gut metagenome | host: Homo sapiens | place: Canada: London | collected 2015-08-20/2019-03-30 | study: EMG produced TPA metagenomics assembly of... | reverse complement strand
TATGAGCGATTACCCAATGCTCATTTCCAATAAATTACACTCTTTTCGTAACTTCCCGTTGCAAATATACGAAATGGAAAAGCACTTGTCAAGTCCTTCACCGTAACCCCGTTGATTACCAGATGATTTACATTTGTAAATCGGAGCCAGTATGCTGTTTCCTCATTTTCCGGTGAAATCCCGGTGAAGGATGTAAAGTCAGAAAGTTCACCTTAAGGCGTTGGTACAGAGGGCGTCTGAAGGATGCGAACCTTTCCGGGCAAAAAACTGTTTGTGGGAAGTTGGTGAGGGGAAGAACACCCTCCGGAAAACATTCACGCATCCTTTTTACCCGATATTCACCACGACAAGGCTTGTAAAACGGATGTCGGCACGTCCGGAAACCGTTCTCGGCAGATTGAAGAATCGTTTGGCTTAGAACGAGAAATTGTTTGGCGCAGAATGTACGGGCGGTTTTGTATGCTATTGGGTCTACATCTGTCAATGCAAATTTCTTTTCATCTTGTTTTTTTATCATTTATATTTTATGTCAAAAAATTGCAATAAACTAAACAGGAGTTAAATATTGTAAGCTTTCGTTATTGGTATTGTAAAAATCGAAATTTTTTCCATATTTTGCAGGTAAGTGGTAGAATATGTTTTATTCTTTGTTGACTTTGTGAAGTTGAAGTGAGAAGTTGGTTCCTTATATTAACTTAATGTGATAAATTGAACTGAAAATATGAAAAGGATTTTACTGTTAGTCAATATGACCCTTGGGTTGGGAGCTTTGGCCAATCACGCCGTAGCCAATATAACGCATGACGAGAAGCCCGGTTATTATAGTGATAACCGCACGGACTTGGAATTTAATGGGAATACGTGTGGAGTCATGGTAAACGGTTTCTTTGTGAAAAGTGACATCGGCATCGATTTCCGTTCCGTGGGACATCTTTGCCAAAGGCCACCCGTACCCTTTACCATAAAAGGAGTGGGGGAAAACGGATTGGACTCTATTGTGGTAGAGGCGGCTCCGAGTGAAAAGAATCCGGTCGTTATAAATGGAGTTCCATATTCTGATATTGTAAATTATGTACAAGAAAAGAAGACCAAATGGGTAACTTTGGAGGAAATAAAGAAACAGTATTTCCCGAAGGTTCGAGGAAAGTGCCTGTATATGGTTAATAAATACTTTATCACAAAGGATTGGGAGTCTTATAGATTGGATAAGGATTTCATATTGAAAGTGGAGGCATTGCCCTCTTCGGAATGTGAAATTTTTGAAGGCCAATCTCCCTTTACCATTATTAGGGTTTTTACGGACGTGATATCTAATCACAATCCGGGGCGCATCGGGTGATTTTGCGGATTAAAATAGGAGTAGGATGTATAAAAAGATGGGTTATGAAAAATAGTTTTTTCCCTTGTGGCATCATTATTGGTGTTTTCCTTTGTTGGTTTCCGTCTTATTCTGTCGCCAGGACTCAACTTCCTCCGGCATGTGTAGATTCAAAAACGGACCAAAATGGTTTCTTGAACGAATTGTCCACCGAGGATTTTAACAAGAGTGCTATCGGTGCTTTAGTGGACGGAGTGTTTGTAAAGAGTCTGATAGGAGTGAATATGGATTCTTTACGTACGTTCAACATTGTGAGTGGCGGCCCTTTGACCATAAAGGGAATAAAGACGGAAAATGATTCGATCGTAGTGGCGCAAAAGGATTTCCATAAGAATCCGGTACGGATTAATGGTATGGATTATACCCGTTTTGCTTGCACGTCGTTTGGAAAGAAAGTGGAACTCCTTTCTTTGGATGACATACGAAAGACCTATTTCCCTCAGATGGAGGACACGCCTTGCATGTATATGGCCAACAAGTTTTTCCTGATGAATGATTTGTCTTCTTACAAGTTCGACAAGGATTTCATCTTGAAAGTGGAACTGTTGAAGTCGACGGATTTCGAGGAGTTCAAACATGCCCCTTTGTTCCATATTATCCGGATTTTTACGAAAACCAGAGAGAACCTGAAACACCATAATGTCATGCGCTTAAAGTAAACCAAGCATGGAAAGGCAAGATAAAATACCTCTTCATGATGTCGCATTCCTGCTGATAGTCAGGTTTGACACTATTGTCAGATTGGAAAATGCCGTGCATGTGGCCCACTATTGTATCCTCCCAACCCCGTAGGAGGAGCTTTTCTGCCCAATCGGGAATCTTATATCCGAAGCGGTTTGGAAAATGAAAAATTCTATGGTTGGGGATGGAAGATGGGGAATGTTTTGCACGGTGGAAAAAAACGCCGATGCTTGTATTTATGGCATCGGCGTTTTTAGTTTAAAGGCGGGTCGGGTATTTATCCGAATTTGAACATGATGTCTTCTTCTTCGTCCGATACCCAGAATGTAGAGTCCTTTTTCTGAATGAAGATGTTGTTTTCACGGGCCAACCAACCGACGGCCAGTGCCGTGTCTTCTACACTGAGTCCTACCTTCCCTGCCAGGTCTTGCAGGGTGATTTCACGCGTTTCTTTCAGGATGCGCCAGATTTTTCCGGCATTGGTCCCAATTTCTGATTTGTACATAATTTATTGAATTAGTGTGGGTATAATGTACCCGCTGCTTTCTTGTACTTGACGTAACTCAGGTACAGTTGGTAGTGGGCGTTTACTTGGGTTTCGTATGCTTGCTGCCAGAGGGCTTGTGCCTCCAAATGGTCGGACAAGGATTCCAAGCCGACAGTATATTGGCTATGGCTTACTTTCCGGTTTTCTTCTGCCTGCTCCAAAGAGCGGTCCGCAATCTGGCATTCCATTTTGGCCTCGTCTAAGTTGTGTGCCGCCTGCGTCAGTTCGAGAAGCATTTGTTCGTTCAGATTTTCTTTTTCCAGCCGGGTTTGTTCCAGTTTGGCTTTGGCAGCCCGGACTTTGTTGGAACGTTCACCAAAATGATACAAGGGCAGGCTCACGTTCAGCAAGACGGAAAAACTGCCGTCTTTGAAAAAAGTTTCATCGTTCAGTTCAAAGCCGTGCATGTAGTTGAATGCGCCTTGCAATCCGACTTTCGGCATCAACTCGCTGCGGTTCAGCTTGATTTGTTGACGTGCCATGTCTTCCTGTTTGTCGAGCAGTGCATATTCCGGGCGTGCAGAGATGTCGGAGATTTGTATGTCCATCTGTTGCTCAATCTCAGGGAAATCTTCTGAGATACGGATTGGGGAATCCAACGGTTTGCCTATCAGATGGCAGAGGTTCATGGCAGCCAACCGGAGGGCGTTATCGGCTTTGCGGACGGCGAGTTCGCTTTCGTTGAGTTTGACTTGGACTTTGAGTACGTCGTTACGTGGTTTCAGGCCGTGACGGTGTGCGCTTTCTACATTGTTTAAAAGTTCTGTGAGGACAGTTTGGTATTTTTCTGCCACTTTTTTCATCTCTTGTGCTTTTACCATCAAGGCGTAAGCATCATCTGTCTTCACGATGACTTGGGTGGCCGTCAGTGTTTCGTTGATTTGTGCCATTTCGTTGCCCAAAACGGCCATCCGGTAGGCTGCTTGGATTTTCCCACCCATGTAGAGCGGTTGTTCCAATTGTATGCCGCCCAGGAACATCGGTCCGATTTCATAGTCGAGGCTTATACCCGGGAAGAAGGCGAATTGTTGGAGTTGTCCCGTGGCAGAGAAGATGGGGAGTTGGCCGCTTCCGGAACTGTATCCGCCGTCGGCGGTGCTATACAGCCCGGTAGCGTTGGCTGTCAAATTGGGAAAGAAATTTCCTTTATAACTTTTCATCGTGTAGCGTGCACTCTCCGTCTGCCGGAAAGAAGCTGCCATTTCTTTGTTATGGGTCAAAGCCATTTCCCTGCATTGTTTCAGGCTTAATGTCTCTTGTGCACGCGGTTGGGGGATGAGACATGTTATATATAGGATAGAAATGATAATCTTTTTCATGCTTCGGTCTGTTTGATGTGGAAGAATAAGGCATAAAGTACCGGAATAAATAAGAGGGTAATGAGTGTGCCGAACAGCAGGCCGCCCATAATGGAAGCTGCCAATGAGCCGAACATGGAATCCGTCAACAGGGGAATCATACCCAGAATCGTGGTAAGCGAAGCCATCATGACCGGTCGCAACCGGCTTTGTGCACTGTCGATGAGGGCTGTGATGGGTTCTACCCCCCGGTTGAGCTGCAATGTGATTTCGTCCATCAGTACGATGCTGTTTTTAATAAGCATGCCGATAAGTCCCAAGGTTCCTACGATGGCTACAAAGTTGAAAGTCTTTCCGGTCATGAGCATGACCGCTACGACACCGACTAATATGAATGGCAGGCAGCAGAAGATGATAAGCGGTTTCCGGTAGTCTTTGAATAACATAATCAGGATGGTGATCATGAGGATGATGGCGAAAGGGAAGTTACGGAACAAGTATTCCATGGACTGGTTGTTGGCCGCTTTTTCTCCTTGCCATTCCAAACTATAACCTTCAGGAAGGTCAATCTGTTCTATTAAGGGGGCGATGCTTTGCCAGGCCTTTTCCGTTTCTATTCCCGGAGCCGGTGAACATTGCACGCTTTGGCTGCGTTGTCCGTTGTAACGTGGTATGACCGGATCTTCCCAACGTATGTCTACTTTTTTGCTGATTTGCTTTAATGGCGTACTGCCCATCAGGCTTTCCACAAGTTCTTCTTTTGACAAGGTTCCGGATTTCAGTTTCACCATGGTTTCCTCGTTGAGAAGTCCGTTCAACGAAGGTAAGGAAGAAAACACCTGGGCGTTGTTCAGGTCTTCTATGGGGGTGCCTTTTTCGTTTAGGCAACGTAGGTAAATGTTGTCCCGATGAATACCTTGATAGAACGAACCGATGGGAATGCCGCTGGTCGCTGTAAGCAACGACATGCTGACATCATTCCGGCTTAACCCCAATGTACGTGCAGCCGGTTGGTCGTATTCAACCGTGAGTACTGGTATTTGCGGATCCCAGTTGGTGGTGATAAGTCTTATCTCCGGACTTTTTTCCATGATGACCCGTGCACTGTCGGCCAACCTGTGGAGCACGGCTGGATCCGGCCCCAGGAATTGTGCTTCGATGGGGTACTTCTTGAACATCAGATTGTAGCGTTTCATCTTGACGTAAGCGTCAGGATAATGGGCCGTCAAGTAGTCTTGAATCTCGTCCATGTGATTTTCCAACTCTTCCGGTGAGGTGAAATCGATAATCAGTTCTCCGTACGACAATGAGGGGTTGGCAATGCTGCGCACCAAATTATAACGGCCGGGAGTTCCTCCTACTGAACGGGTTACGTGCGTGATTTCCTTACGGCTTTTCAGGTAGGCTTCAATTTCTTCCAGGTCATGTGCCACGCGGGATGAGTTGGTACCTTCCGGTAATTTGTATTCCATATACATTTGATTGTACACCATGTCGGGGAAGAAACCTTGCCGCATGTAACCGTAGCCCCAGGCTGACAATCCTAACAAGGCAACCATGGACAGCACAAAACTCCAACGGTGGCGTAGGCCGAAAGAGAGTGACTTACGCAGAAGGGCATACGGCCAACCCTTGTAAACCCGTTTGCCGGAAACGTTTTGATCTGCTTCCGGATGAAGACGGCGTTCGGCCATTAAGGGCACATGCGTCAGGGCCAATACCCAACTTAATAATAAGGATACGGCCAAAACGATAAATAAGTCCCGCGTGTAGACACCTGCCGTGTCAGGAGACATGAAGATGGGAAGGAAAGCGATAATGGCTATCAGTGTAGCTCCCAATAGAGGCATTGCTGTTTGCCGTCCGATGGCTGTCATGGCTTCCATCCTGTTTTTCCCGGCCTTCAGGTCCACCAAGATGCCGTCTACGATGACGATGGCATTGTCTACAAGCATTCCCATCGCCAATACGAATGCTGCTAATGACACACGTTGCATGGTGCCGTCCATGGTTTCCAGAAATAAGAAGGAACCAAACACAGTGACGACTAAGCTGATTCCGATAATCAATCCGCTTTTGAATCCCATGGTCAGCATGAGGATGAACACCACGATAATGACAGATTCAATCAGGTTGATGACGAAGGTTCCTAAAGAATCTCCGACACGTTCCGGTTGATAGAATACTTTATGGTAGTCAACTCCAACAGGCAAGCGTTTGTCCTTTAGTTGGGACAGTTTCTTTTCGACGGCACTTCCCACTTTGACGATATCCGATCCCGTGGATGCAGCTATCAGGATGCCGATGGCACGTTCGCCGTCATAGAACATCTCATTCCGCGTGGGTGATTCGTAATCTTTTTCGATTCGGGCAATGTCGCGTAGGCGAAGTTGGTCGTCGTCATGTCCTTGTATGAGCATGTTGCCGATGTCTTCCACGGTTTGGAACTTGTTGTTTACCGTAACACGGATACGGTTGTCTCCATTTTCGTAATATCCAGTATAAGTGGTTTGGTTCTGTCCGTTCAAGGTTGCCAGTACTTCAGCCGGTTTTACACCGAGGTTGGCCATGCGGTCTTGCAGCAGGGATATGTTGATACATTCCGGCCGTTTGCCATATAGTTCCACACGTTCAATCCCTTTCAGTACAGCGAGTTCCCGTTTGATGAGTTCTGCATAGTCGGACAGCTCGCGATCGCTCAGACCGTCTCCGGTGAGGGCATAAAACATGCCGTATACATTCCCGAAATCATCTTTTACTATCGGTGCGGAGGCTCCGGCGGGCAACGTATTCCGTACGTCTTCTACTTTGCGTCTGAGAAGGTCCCAATACTGTTCCACATCGTCATCCTTGACGGTGGTCAGCAATTCCACTTGAATAAGTGAAAGGTCGTTGTAGGAGTAGCTTTCGATATAGTCGATGCCGCCCATGTTGCGGATGCTTTTTTCCAATACGTCTGTCACTTCTAGCTCGACCTGATGAGCAGAGGCTCCGGGGTAGGTGGTGACAATCATGGCCGTTTTGACTTTAATTTCAGGATCCTCCAGTTTGCTCATCTCGTAACACGACCATGCGCCGCCTGCTATGAGTACCGCAATGAAGAAATAAACCAGGTTACGGTTTTTGAAAGCCCATTTGCTGATGTCTGTCATAACAATCCTCCGATATTGGTTTTACTTGTGGCCGACAGTGGAGTTACAGTTTCCCCGTCTTGAATATGATGGATACCGGAAGAGACGATGAGGTCTCCAGGTTTGATTTGCGCTGAAGTGACTGTGGCTTTTCCGTCGGTATGCAGTCCGATGAGGGTGATATTACATTTACGTACTTTCTTTTGTGCCGTCTCATAAAGGAAAACGCTTGTTTTTCCATTTTCGTGCAATATGGCATTTGCAGGGATTGTCATTGGAGCTTTTTCCGTGGTGTCGCATAGGATGGTCACCATTGTGTTCATGCCAGGAGAGGGTTGGGGGAGAGACGTGTTTTCCCATTTCAAACGCATGGTGTATAATTGGTTGGCATTGGCTCTCGGGATGACATAGAGCGGTCGTAGGGTATGGTGCTTGCCTGGATAAATGTCGAAAGTGCAATAGTATTCTTTGAATTGCCCGCGTCGTATGTATTCGGCTGCAGGCAGATTGATTTCCACTTCCGGACGTTCGCTGCTCATCATGGTGAGTACGGGCATACCGGCTCCCACTGTTTCATGAGGTTCAAACAGGTGCTTGTCGATGTAACCGTCAAAGGGGGCATACAACCGGGTATAGGATAGTTGGTCCTTATGATGGTTGTATTTGGCTGTGATTTGTTTCAATCCATATTCTGCTTTGTCGTTGGCAGCCGGTGTGGTGCCTCCGTCTTTATATAAGGCCATGACCCGTTCAGCCTCACTCTTCACTTGTAGGTATTCAGCTTCCGTGGCATCCAGTTGTATTTGGTAATCCGTGGGGTCGAGGTCTGCCAGAAGTTGCCCTTTTCGTACCCGTGTTCCGTCCTTTACATATATTTTACGAATGGTTCCGCTGACCCTGAATGACAGGTTGGCATCTTCCGCAGCCTTTACTTTACCCGGGTATTGAAGGATGCTCTGTTCGGCAGCGGAAATCACGGTGTCTGTTTTGACAGTTTGCCGACGGCTGCTTTCCTGTCGCGTTTGTGAGCAGGCTGTGAATAAAAAAAGGATAAATCCTCCTATGATAACATTAAACTTCTTCATAAAAATGGTTCTTTGGTTCTATATGCAAATATATCTGGTTTGTCGGATATTTGAAAGTTCTAAAGGGCTTATTTTTTGTCTGATTTGTATGTTTTTAACTACCGATGTGACTAAAGTTTTTCAGAATTATATTTATTTTGTTCCAATGAACAGTTTTATTAATAATTAAGGATGGAGCAAGCTATGATTCCTATACGGGTAAGCCGTTTGTCCGATTGGAAAATATATGGTTCTCAGTGGGGGCGTTTGCGTTCCACGCTTGATCGATGTGGTGTGTTCTTTTGTCGTGCGGGAGAAGTGGAATTGGAAATAGACAATACACCTTATATAATAAAGCCGGGAGATATTTGTTTTTATGTGGCTTCGGCTTTGGTACGCGTATTGCGGGTCGGTGGAGAAATAGACGGTGTAGTGGTAGAGGTGGACGTGGATTATATTTTGCCTATCAGTAACAAAGTGTTGAATGTGCAGGACATTTTGTTCATGCGCGACCATCCTTGTATTACGCTGACAGATGCGCAGTGTCGGTATGTGGATAAACTTTTGGAACTTTATATGCGTAGGATAAAAGAAGGAGACGGGCAAGTAGGCAGTTCCAAATGCCGTTCCTTGAAAGTCGAGTTGATTAAGGCCGGTGGTCAAGCATTATTTTATGAATTGCTGATGATATACTATACCAACCGGCCGATGCATCCTGTACAACGGACACAGAAAGATATTATTTTTCAACGTTTCATTGTGGATTTGTTCAATCATTACCGGGCAGAGCGCGAAGTTCTTTTCTATGCGGAAAGACAGAACCTTTCGGCACGTTACTTTTCTTCGGTTGTGAAAGAAAAGTCCGGGCGTAGTGTTTTGCAATGGATCATACAGATGGTGATTTCAGAAGCCAAACAGCTATTGGAGTGTTCGGAGTTGAGCATTAAGGAAATTGCTGTCAGGTTGAATTTTTGTACGCAATCGTTTTTCGGAAAGTATTTCAAGCAATACGTAGGCGTGTCTCCGAAGGAATATCGTGAACGTTCCTTGGCTTTGTGAGATTTTGGTATACTTATTGTAAAACGGCTAAAAGAGGCGGATTTAACGCCTCTTTTCCGTTATTTCACGATGAACCATGGGTTCAATAAGTTTTCCTTGTTGTAATGTAACGGTGTCCTTTCATCCGTTAGGTATATATTTTTTCCGGAAGCCCTTACAATGGCATGTCCGGCTGCCGTATCCCATTCCATTGTGGGGGCAAAACGCGGATAGATGTCTGCCGAGCCTTCTGCCACCCTGCATATTTTGAGTGAACTTCCGCAAGAGATAAGGTTTACATGTCCATATTCGCTTTCCAGCTTACGGATGTATTCCTCCGTCTCAGGGGAAAGATGGGAACGGGAGGCTACGACCACAAAGCCTTTCGTGTCGGCCTGTTCCAAAGGCAACCGGTCTGCCTGTTCCATCAAATCGTCGGGAGAAAGGCCGGCGGAACGGGTATCAATATCTTCTATCCTGTAAGCCCCGATGCTGTCTTCCGAGAAATAGAGCGTACGGCTGACCGGTACGTAAATTACCCCCAATACGGGGATGCCGTTTTCTACCAGTGCAATATTGACCGTGAATTCTCCGTTTCGTTTGATAAATTCTTTTGTGCCGTCCAATGGGTCTACCACCCATAAGGTTTTCCATCCTTTTCGTTTGTCATAGTCGGTCAACCGGCCTTCCTCGCTCAATACGGGAATGGACGTGGCGTCCAATTCGTTCATGATACGGGCATGAGAACGTTTGTCAGCTATGGTCAGCGGGGAATTGTCCGCTTTGCGTTCGATGGCGAAATCTGCCTTGGGGTCATCGTAAATGTTCAGAATGTCCTTTCCGGCAAGCAGGGCTGCCCTGATGGCACAAGATAATAATTCGTTTTGCATGATGTTCCTGTTGTAGATGCTTTAGTAAAGATGGCAAAAGATGAGTGCACAATCTCCACCTTACAAAGATAACAAAAATCGGTGTAAAACTTGGGCTTGCAATACAAAATCTGTATGAAAAACGTTTATGAATGCCTTTTGAATGGGCTCGGAATGAAAATTCTACCACTCTTTCCAGAAAACCGGACTGAACAGGATCAGCACACTGAACAATTCCAGACGACCGATAAGCATAAGGAAAGACATGACCCATTGACACACGTCGGGCATGTTGCTCATGGTGTATGCCGGACCGTAGTAGCCGAAGCCCAAACCGGTATTGCCCATGGCAGAGAGGGAAGAGGTCAGGGCTTCCAGGAAGTCTATTCCGAAAAACGTGAGCAGGAAACACCCTGCAAAGCCACATAACAAATAAAAAAGCGTGAAAGTCGTGACGGTATTCAATAAGGGGAGAGGGACAACGTGTTTGTTGATTCGCACCGGCAGAATGGCATTGGGGTGAATAAGCCTTTTGAATTGGTTCTTGATGGCGTGAAACAGAATCATGATACGCATGTTCTTGATACCGCCGGCTGTGGAACCTGTACATCCTCCGGCCAGTATGGCAAAAATCAGGAGCACCCAGGTGAATTGGGGCCATAAAGTATAGTCGTCGGTCACGAGGCCGCAAGAGGTATGGATGGTAGAGACTTGGAAGAGTGCCTTGCGGAAAGCTTCTTCGAGTGGATATTGTCGTTGGAAGAACAGGCTAGCCGTGATGAGGAGTGTGATGACACATACGGAACCCAGGAACCATCGTGTTTCACCATCTTTGAAGAATTTGCTGAATTTGCCTTGCAGGCATAAAACCAACAGGGAGAAATTCAAACTGGCGATGACCATAAAGGCTGAGGTGACGTATTCAATGAAAGGAGAGTCCCAATAGGCTATGCTGTCTTGTTTGGTGGAGTAGCCTCCGGTTCCCATAATGCTGAACGAATGGCACACCCCGTCGAACAGGTTCATGCCTCCGAGGCAAAGTAAACCGATACATAAGCCGGTCAGGATGATGTACACGGTCCAGATGAGTTTGGTGGTCATGCTGATTTTCGGGTGCAGTTTGTCGTGCGTCACGCCCGTAGCTTCTGCGCTGAAAAGCTGTAGATTACCTCCGCCGAATATGGGCAGTAAGGCTATGGTGAAGCATACGATGCCCAAACCGCCCACCCATTGAGTCAGGGCGCGCCAGAAAAGCATGCCTTTGGGCATGGAGTCGATATGGTCGAGCACGGTGAAGCCGGTGGTTGTAAAACCAGACATGGTTTCGAAGAATGCACCTGATACGGACGGGATTTCACCGCTCATCAGGAACGGAAGCATACCTAAAATGGTAAACATCAACCAAGTGAGGGTTACGATACAATAGCCGTCCCGGCGTGTCATCCAGGTTTTGGCACCTTTACCATAAGCCGTCAGTCCTCCTCCGGTAATCAAGTTGATGCCCGCAGCGTATAAAAAATATTTATAGCTGTCTTCGTGGTATAGTAAGGAGACGCCCATACAAATGAGGAGCATGCCGCCCTCTACCCAAAGCAGGATGCCGATTACGTAGGCAATGAGTTTGGCGTTGATGATATTGTTGAGCGGTGCATGTCCGTTGTTTTCTTTGGATTGAAAGTCGTAAGTCGTTTGGTTCATATTAATAAGATGAATGGATATGGAATATAATATTGAATTATTGGGTAACGGGTTCACGGGCGTAATATCAACTCCCAGTCTGTGACATCCAAACGTTTTCCGAATTTGGTACCTACTTTTTCAAAAAAGGCTACTTGTTCAAATCCGAGTTTGCGGTGCAGGGCATAGCTAGCTTCATTTCCGTGGGTGATACAGGCAATGAGTACATAACAGCCTGATTTCCGGCATTCCTCAATCAGCCGTGACATCAGTTGTCGTCCTATGCCCTGGCGGGCAGACGAAGAAGAGACGTAGACGGTTGTTTCCCACGTATGGCAATAAGCAGCCCTTTCCTGCCACAAATGGGCATAGGCATATCCGATGACCTGTCCGCCCTCTTCGAACACCAAATAAGGAAACCGGGAAGAGATGTCGGCAATACGTCGGTACATCTCGTCTTCAGAAACGGCTTCAGTCTCAAAGGTAGCTACGCTATGTAGGATATATTCATTATAGATGTCTGCGATGGCTTTAGCGTCGCTAAGCTTTGCATATCTGATCATGACTGATTTTTATTTGATATGCAAAAATACGAAAAACGCCTGTCATTACAGCCTTTCGGGAGGATTTATTCGCCAAGAGGATACAAAAAACTCTGAAGTAACTGTACTTCAGAGTTTTAAGCGGTGCGTACGGGACTCGAACCCGTGACCCCATGCGTGACAGGCATGTATTCTAACCAACTGAACTAACGCACCTTTAAAAGAGGAATCAGGCGATTTCCTGATTGCGAGTGCAAAGGTAGATAAAACGAATGGATGAACCAAACTTTTTGGCGTTTTTTTCTCTGCTTCGTTTGTCTTTTCTGTCGTTTTTCCCCCGCAGACTCTGGTTTTACGCTTTCCTCTTTTCGTTTTTGCTGTCTTTATTCATTTAAATAAGTCAGAACCTTTCCGCTGAGTTGGAGCAAAGAGATTTCGCACATTTTGGTATCGTATTCCGAAACCAGAAGTCGTTCTTCCGCATCCAAAAGGCTTTGTTGGGCTTCTCGCATTTCAAATCCGGAGAGGTCTCCTTTCATGTAACGCAGATTGGCATATTCGTAATTTTCCTGGGCGGCCACAAGGTTTTGGCGTTCCATCAGCATCACCTGCCAGTTGTTGCGATAGGCTTGCCACAAGTCGCTCAAATCCGATTTCAAAGACAGTTTCAGATCTTCCCGTTCCAGTTCGGCGTATTCAATGGCCAGTTGTGCATTTCTTTTTTGCATTTTCCGTTTGCCGTCGAATAAGTTGAAACCGATGGTGATGCCGGCGTTCAGTCCCCAGTTGTCCCGCTTCTTTGTGGAGGAAAGCTCGTAGCGGTTTAAAGTGTATCCATATCCTGCATTCAGACGTACGTAAGGATAGTCGCGGGACATGATTTTCTTATAGTCGGCTCGTACGACTTCCGTATTATTGTCCGCCATTAGCAAGGAGGCGTTGGTGGCCAATGTGGCTTGCCATAATTCATCGTATTGCAAATCCGGATTGACATCTATCGCCGTATCTCGTATGCCGATAAGTGCCGTTACGTCATGGTTGGCCATCAGTTCGTTCAATTTTATCCGGGATGAGTTCAGTACTTCCCGTTGTTTCATGTATTGGGCACTGTCTGCGTTGAAGTCGACCTTGGCTTGCAAATAATCCAGACGCGAGAAATTACCGATGTGGTACCTGACTTCCACGATACGCATGCGTTCCTGCGATAAAGACATGGCATGGCGGAAGTTCTTCAAACGGATTTTTTCTTGTATGTAATTGTAATATTCGGCCGTAAGCGATGCCACATAGTCTTCTATCGTAATGCGGGTTTGCAGTTCCCCCTGTTCTTTCAGGAGCTGCAGTTGCTTGTAATTGGTCCACACGCTGAAACCGTCGAAAACAGTCCAGTTCAGGTCGATGCCGGCATCTACAGTCCCGTCATACGCTCTGCGCTCGGTGGTGGTAACGTTTGTGGAGCGGGGAGTAGTACGGGTTGACCCCAAATCACCATTGTAGGATGCACTGAGGTCTACAGTGGGCAACATTCCCGCATTGGCCCGCGTGGCGTTGTTTGCAGCCGTCTCTTGTTGGTTTTTTACCATTCGGATGGAGAAGTTGCTCTCCAGTCCGCGTGATAAACATTCTTGCAAAGTGACTGAACCTTCCGCTTCCATCATGTCTTGTTGGGCCTGTATAGGCAATGTGCACAAAAATAAAACAGGCCACAGTATCTTATTTTTCATTTTTCTCCTTTTTATTGATTCGATTGGTTGATATGTAACTATACACAGCCGGAACGATATACATGGTAAGGAAAGTGGAAACCACCATACCGCCTACTACGGCAATACCCATGGCAATACGTTGGTTGCAGCCTTCTCCTGTGGCAAAGGCCAGGGGGATCAATCCTAAAACGGTAGAAGCGCTGGTCATTAAGATTGGTCGCAAGCGTTGCAGGGCAGCATCGTGTACAGCCGTTACCTTGTCTTCACCGTTTTCTTGTTTTAAATTCGCGAACTCTACAATCAGGATACCGTTTTTAGCCACCAGTCCGATTAACATGATGATACCGATTTGGCTGAATACATTCATGGTGATATCGTTGAAGTACATGAATATCAGTGCTCCGGCAATCGCAAGCGGTACGGTAAGCATGATGATGAAGGGGTCTTTGAAGCTTTCGAACTGTGCTGCCAGAATCAAATAAATGAGTACTAACGCTAAAATAAAAGCGAACATCAGGCTAGAGGAACTTTCGCGGAATTCCTTCGAGTCACCGGACAATGAGGTGCGGAACGTGTCGTCCAATACCTCTTTGGCAATCTTGTCCATTTCGTCCAATCCTTGTCCGATAGTTTTTCCGTCGGCCAAGCCAGCTGAAATCGTAGCGGAAACGAAACGGTTGTAACGGTAAAGTTTCGGAGGGGCAATGCTGCTTTCCAATTCGATAAGATTATCCATTTGAATCATCTTTCCGTCGCTGCTTCTCAAATAAATGGCTCGTAAATCGGCCGGTTTGTTACGTTGCTGCCGGTTTATCTCGCCCAGAATTTCGTATTGCTTTCCATTCATATAGAAATATCCCATGCGCTGTCCGCTTAGTCCGTATTGCAGGGTTTCAGACAAATCACGGGTGTTGACTCCCATGATGTTGGCTTTGTCGCGGTTGATGTGGATGCGAATTTCCGGTTTACTGAATTTCAGGTCGACATCTGCCATTTGGAAAACAGGGTTCTCGTAGACTTTTTCCATAAATACCGGAAGGACTTTTTCCAACTTCTCGATGTTGGTCGCTTGCAAAACATATTGTATAGGCATGCTTGAACGACGCCCGCCGAATGAGGATTGTTGTTGCACGAAGGCACGTGCTTTGGTTTTCTTTTTGACGGCTTGCGACAATTTTTCGGCAGCCTCCATCTGAGTGTAATCCCGGTCTCCCATGTCTTTCAGGCGGATTTGTACATTTCCGCTTCCGCTGGATACACGGGCGGTCACAGCATCTGCGTCGGGGATTACGGAGTCTACGATGCTGTTGATGTCTTCCGTATAATCCCGGATGTATTCATACGTCACGCCTTCTGCTCCACGTGTGTTGATGGTAATCATGGAGCGGTCTTCCAATGGAGCCATTTCCGAAGGTATGGCTCCCCACAGATATACGATAGCTCCCAACATGAGGACAATGACGGGAAGTGTCCATATACGATGGCGCAGGACAACTTGCAAGGAGCGGCTGTACATATTGTTCATTCCGACGAAGAAGGGTTCCGTAATACGGTAAAAGGCATTTTTCTTTTTCTGTTGTTTAAGGAGCTTGGTAGCCAACATGGGGGTGAATGTCAGTGCCGCGAACGATGATATGACTACCGCTCCCGATATGACCATACTGAACTCCCGGAAAAGCCGTCCGGTCGTTCCCTCCATAAATACGATGGGGAAGAACACGGCTACTAGCGTGACCGTCGTGGAGATGACGGCAAAAAAGATTTCTTTGGCACCTTCTATTCCGGCCTTCTTAGGATTCATGCCCTGCTCTATGCGGATATAGATGTTTTCAGTCATCACAATGGCATCGTCCACCACAAGACCGACAGCCAGTACGACGGCCAACATGGTCAGTACGTTGATGGAGAAGCCAAACAAATACATGATGAAAAACGAACCGACAAGAGAGACCGGAATCACAATACATGGTACCAATGTGACGCGCCAGTCGCGCAAAAACAGGAAAATGATGATAATTACCAGGACGAAAGCTTCATACACAGTCTGTTTTACCTCATTGATGGAGGCGCGAATGAATTTGGTATTGTCAAATCCGTAGCTGTAATGCACATCGTCCGGCAGGTCCTTTTTCATTTGCTCCATGCGTTCATACACGGCGTCGGCGATGTTGATGTGGTTGGCACCCGGTTGAGGCACGACGACTACGCCGACCATTGGCACGCCATTCATTTTCATATAACTTTTGATGTCGGCAGCTCCAAGTTCTGCCCGGCCGATGTCGCTGAAACGGATAATTTGGTTTCCCTCGTGTTTCACAATCAAATCATCGAACATCTTGGCCGTGTTCATTAACCCCATGGTACGGATGTTCAGTTCTATGGTATTTCCTTCTATGCTGCCCGACGGCAATTCGACATTTTCATTGTCCACTGCATTTTTCACGTCCATAGGCGTGATACCGTAACCGGCCATTTTGATGGGGTCAAGCCACAAACGCATGGAATATTTTTTCTCTCCCCAAATGGAAACACTACTTACGTCGGAAATCGTTTGTAACTGTTCCTTGACGGTCAAGTCGGCAATTTCGCTCAATTCGAGCAAGGAACGTTTTTCGCTTTGCAGGGCAACCATAAGGATAGGAGAGGCATCGGCGTCGGCCTTAGATACGGTAGGAGGATCGCAGTCCCGTGGCAAGTAGCGTTGGGCGCGGGAGACTTTGTCGCGGACATCGTTGGCCGCAGTTTCCAGGTCGACCGAAAGTTCAAATTCTACCGTGATGCGGCTTTGCCCTTGTTGGCTGACACTCGTCAGAGAGCGGATGCCTGGAATGCCGTTGATATTCTGTTCCAACGGCTCTGTAATTTGGTTCTCAATGACATCGGCATTCGCCCCTGCGTACGAGCAGGACACCGATATGATCGGGTTGTCCACCGAAGGATATTCACGTACACCGATGTAAAAATAACCAATCATTCCGAATAACAGGATGATTACGGTCATCACGGTAGCCAATACGGGGCGGCGGATACTTAACTCTGATATGTTCATATACGTCCTCCTTCTCTTAATCTACACGGTCGAGTACAATGGGTAAGTCGGTGCGTAACTGCAACGTACCGGATGTGATTAACGTGTCTCCCACCTGCAATCCTTTTAATACCTGCACGCGGTCTTCTGTGCGTAAACCTACGGTCACTTCAACCGGTTGTGCTTTGCCTGATTTATATAAGAATACTTTGTCTTTACCCATTTCCGGTACGATAGCTTCGGCCGGGATGGCAATGGCGTCTTGAATTTCCTGTTTCTTGAGATTGATGCTGGCGTAGCGTCCCGGTGTAAGGCGTCCGTTGGGATTTTCATATAGGGCACGGACTTTCAGCGTGTGCGTGTTTTCATCAATGGCAGACTCCTTGGCATACACTTTTGCCGGGAAGTTTTGTAAGGAACCGTCTATGGTGAATGTCAGAGCCGTACCCGGATTGACTTCATTAACGTAACGTTCCGGGACGGAAAACTCTACTTTCAGTGGGATGATACGGGTGAGTTTGCTCACGATGGTGGTAGGAGAAGCGTATGCTCCCACACTGATTTGGCGTAAACCGATCACTCCGTCGAAAGGTGCCCGTAATTCCGTCAATTCTATTTGGGCTTTTACGATGTCGATTTCTGCTTTTAAGGTTTCGAGTTCCGTACGTACTTGTTCGTATGCTTCCTGGCTTACTGCATCGTGCTGCAATAGGGTACGTTGGCGATATACTCTGTCATTGGCCAGTTTGAGTTGGGCTTGCAAGCGTTTTAATTCGGCTTGTAATTGCCTGTCGTTGACTTTGGCTAATAACTGTCCTTTTTTCACATGGCTGCCTTCTTTAAATCCAATCTCAACGACTTGTCCGGATGTCTCGAATGAAAGGTCTACTTCTTCGTCTGGTAATAGATTGCCGCTGACTGTGAATTCATCAGTGAGTTTGCCTGTACGGATTTTTATGGCATTGACATTTAAGATACTTTTTTTAGTCTTGCCTCCTTTGTCTGTTTTGTCGGCTTGGGCTAATTCAGGATTCATTTTGGGTAATTGCGAATAGATGCCCCAGACGGCTAAGCCGCAGGCAATAAAGGCTACAAGCCCCCATTTTACTTTTTTATTCATTTATGTTTTTCTTATATGTTGCTGTTGGGTTATTTTGAGCGAAACAGTAAGTAGGCGCATTTGCCAAAGATAGTAGTGGTAAATGCACAAATCTTATCTTTTCATATATATCCCTGCATATAATAACAGTATTGCCGGTTTCTATGTGCAATTTGTTGGGTTGTATATATAAAGTATCGCATTTGTCTTTTTAATAAGATGGGATAAAAGTACAAATAATTTCGGTAAGGAAAACTTATTCATACTTTTTTTTAAATAAAATAAACAGTTTCAGGAAAAACTATCGCTAATGAAGACGCAAGGGATTATTCAATCTGAACGTATAAGAAATCTCCGACTATTTTCGATAGCCGGAGATTATCAGCGGTGCGTACGGGACTCGAACCCGTGACCCCATGCGTGACAGGCATGTATTCTAACCAACTGAACTAACGCACCTTTAAGAGCGGAAAACGAGACTCGAACTCGCGACCCCGACCTTGGCAAGGTCGTGCTCTACCAACTGAGCTATTTCCGCAACTTTATGGTTGTGGGTGGAGATGGATTCGAACCACCGAAGGCGTAAGCCAGCAGATTTACAGTCTGCCCCATTTGGCCACTCTGGTATCCACCCGCTCTTGGTGACTCCGACAGGATTCAAACCTGTAACCTTCTGATCCGTAGTCAGATGCTCTATTCAGTTGAGCTACGGAGCCGTAAGAGGTGGTGGGCGTTGACGGATTCGAACCGCCGACCCTCTGCTTGTAAGGCAGATGCTCTGAACCAACTGAGCTAAACGCCCCTCTCTCGCATTGAAAAACATTCAGGTTTTTAAGTTTTGCCTGTGTTGTTTCTCGTTTGCGGTTGCAAAGGTACGCACTTTTTTTAATCCGGCAAACATTTGAGGAATTTTTTTTCGATGTTTTTTTGCATGTATGCTGTGATGTTTTTTAAGAATCTAATTCTTATAGGGTTATGAGGATTGTCTTTTTTGTATACAGAAGTGTAGAAAGGACGGTCTTCTACTTTCTTTTAGGGGGACATTCGTTTTTGGAGTATTTTATATAACTTTGCCGGCGTTTTTTTAAAATCAAAAGTAATGAAAAAAAAGTTTATTTACGTCGGGGCATTGTGCCTGTGGGGTACAAAAAGCCTCGCCCAACTCAACGTCCAGTTACATTACGACCTGGGTCATGGGATGTATGGCAACGAGATTTCTTCGCGCCAGCATCTGACAGCAACCGTTGAGAATTTCTCTGCCGACAAGTGGGGAAGTACCTATTTCTTTATGGATGCCGATTTCGGTGACAATGTTTTGCGTGGAGCCTATGGCGAGTTTTCCCGGGAAATCCAAACTAAGAAAATGCCGGTGGCATTCCATGTGGAGTACAACGGTGGTTTGAGTTATGGAACCGGAAAGGGAGATGGTTATGCTTTCGGTGATGCCTATCTGGCCGGCGCGGCTTACAACTGGAATAGCAAAGACTTTGCCAAGGGATTTTCCGTACAGGCCATGTACAAATACTTGGCTAAGAACGGCCCTTATTGTCATAGCTGGCAGTTGACAGGCGTTTGGCGAAACCGTTTTGCCGGAGGCTTGTGTACGTTCAGCGGTTTTGTCGATTTGTGGTACAATAATACCGTGAACGGGAATCTCATCCTGATGTCGGAACCGCAATTTTGGTTTAATCTGGCTGCGTTGAGAAGGGTAAGTGACGATTTCAAGTTGAGTATTGGTACGGAGGTTGAAATCAGTAATAATTTCGTGTATACGGAAACCGGACAAAACAACCGTTTTTATGCCATACCTACGATTGCATGTAAGTGGGAGTTTTAGACTTTTGGGGCTGAACAGACGTTTCCGTATGTTGAGGAAGTTTATATAAAAATAGGAAAAGGAGGAAGGCATAACCCAAAAGCCCTTCCTCCTTTCCTTTTTTCCGGGTGCTTTATTTTCCTTTCAGCATCTCTTCCATACGCAGCATTTCGTCCCGATATTGGGCGGCTTCGATGAAGTCTAACTTCTTCGCCGCTTCCTGCATGAGTTTTCGGCTGCGTTCTATGCTCTTTTCCAATTGGTCGCGCGTCATATATTCCATGATAGGGTCGGCCACTGCCATTTTTTCTTCCGGTTCGATATAAGCACGGGGTTCCGCGTGAGCTTCCGCATTGGCACTGATAAGGTCGGTCATTTTCCGGCCTTTCTTGATTTGTTGCGGAGTGATGCCATGTTCTTCATTGTATTTAAGCTGCTTTTCGCGCCGTCGGTTGGTTTCGTCGATGGTTTTCCGCATGCTGTCCGTGATTCGGTCGGCATACATGATGGCCTTGCCATGTACGTTACGGGCTGCCCGTCCTACGGTTTGTGTGAGCGAGCGATGCGAACGCAAGAAGCCCTCTTTGTCTGCATCCAGGATAGCTACTAAGGAAACTTCCGGAAGATCCAACCCTTCACGGAGTAAATTCACACCGACTAGCACATCGAAGCGTCCGGCACGGAGGTCATCCATAATTTGCACACGTTCAAGCGTGTCTACGTCGCTATGGATAAAATTGGTGCGTATGTCGTGCTTCATGAAGTAATCGGTGAGTTCTTCCGCCATTCGTTTGGTCAGCGTGGTGACCAAGATTCTCTCGTCTTTCTCGATGCGTTGCTGTATTTCTTCCATCAGGTCGTCCACTTGGTTCAGGCTTGGACGCACCTCGATGACGGGGTCGAGTAGTCCGGTAGGGCGGATAACCTGCTCCACTACGATACCTTCGCTCTGTTGCAGTTCATAGTCGGCCGGAGTGGCAGATACATAAATGACCTGTTTGGCCAGTTGTTGGAACTCTTCGAATTTCAAAGGGCGGTTGTCCATGGCAGCCGGAAGCCGGAAACCGTATTCAACCAAGTTCTTTTTGCGGGCGCGGTCTCCGCCGTACATGGCATTGATTTGCGGTACGGACACGTGGCTCTCGTCGATAACAATCAGGAAATCCTCGGGGAAGAAGTCCAACAGGCAATAGGGGCGTGTACCGGCCTCACGCCCGTCGAAATAGCGCGAATAGTTCTCGATGCCGCTGCAATGCCCCAATTCGCGTATCATTTCCATATCATACGTGACTCGTTCGTATAATCGTTTGGCTTCATACGGCTTTCCTGTCTCTTCGAAGTAACTTACTTGTTTGTGCAAGTCGTCTTCTATCTGGTGTATGGCTTTCGCCGTACTTTCTTTTGTGGTCATGAACAAGTTGGCCGGATAGATGCGGTATTCGTCGAAACTCCCCAAGCGGAGGCAGCTTACGGGGTCTACCTCTTCTATGGCATCGATTTCATCGTCCCAGAATGTCACGCGCAAGAGATTGTCGGAATAAGCCAAGTAAATGTCTACTGTATCACCTTTGACCCGGAAGCACCCACGTTCCAGATTCAAGTCGTTCCGGGTGTACAGGCTGTCGACCAAACGTCGGAGGAATACGTTGCGGTCTAACAATTTGCCTCGTTTTAGTTCTATCACATTGTCATAAAAAGCCGCCGGGTTCCCCATGCCGTAGATACAACTGACGGATGAGACGACCACTACGTCTTTCCGTCCGGACAGGAGGGCGGAAGTTGCCGCCAACCGCAACTTGTCTATCTCGTCGTTGATGGCCAAATCCTTTTCTATATAAGTGTCGGTAGACGGGATGTAAGCCTCCGGTTGGTAGTAGTCATAATACGACACATAATACTCCACGGCATTGTGCGGGAAAAAGCTTTTGAATTCACCGTATAATTGTGCGGCAAGTGTTTTATTGTGGCTGAGAATCAGCGTAGGCTTGTTGATGTTCTGGATCACGTTGGCTATCGTGAAGGTTTTACCCGACCCGGTCACGCCCAACAGCGTTTGGGCCGGCACGCCCTGCAAGACTCCTTCCGTGAGTTGGGCAATGGCTTCCGGTTGGTCTCCGGTAGGAGAATAATCGGCGGTCAGCTCGAATTTAGGCATATTATGGCTTGGATATTTTAAGTTTCTTCAAGCTACAAAAATAGGTATTTTATCTCTAAAAAGCCGTTTCATGTGCTTTTTTTGCATTTAAAAACTTCCTTTCTTTGCAAAATTCGATGCTTTTCCATAATTTTGCAGTTCAATTGTACAATATGAAACGGATTTTTTTATGGCTGTCGGGAGCGATGTTGTTGTTGGCTTCGTGTAACCAGTATAACAACGTGATGAAGACTGCAGATTACGATTATAAGTACGAGGCTGCAAAGGAATACTTTGTCAAGGGGCAATATTCCCGTTCGTCCGTATTGTTGGGGGAGCTTGTCACTTTGATGAAAGGGACTTCGCGTGGGGAAGAATGCCTTTATATGTTGGCGATGTCGGAGTTCTGTGACGGTAATTTCGATGTGGCGCATTCCTATTTTAAGAAATACTATCAGTCTTATCCTAAGGGAGTTTATGTAGAGTATGCCCGTTTTTATGCGGGGCGTGCCCTTTATGAAAGCGTGCCGGACACGCGTTTGGACCAGAGTAGTACGATGGCTGCGGTGAAAGAGTTTCAGGATTTTTTAGATTACTATCCCTATACGAGTCTGAAAGATCGGACACAGGAGATGATTTTTGCTTTGCAAGACAAGATGGTGGAGAAAGAATTTCAGGCCGCTAAGCTATATTACGATTTAGGTTCATATATGTATAACTGTTCGTATGGAGGCAGTAACTATGAGGCGTGTATTGTGACGGCTCGTAACGCCTTACTGGATTATCCGTATGCCAGTCCGGAACGTCGCGAGGAGTTTTCCATTATGATATTGCGTGCCAAGTATCAGTTGGCTTTGCAAAGCGTGGAAGAGAAGCGGTTGGACCGTTATCGTGATACCATAGACGAATATTACGGTTTCATGAACGAATATCCCGAATCTAAATACTTAAAAGATGCGCAGCGGATTTTTGCGCAGTCGGAGAAATATGTGAATAAGAAATCTTAAGGGTAAAAGAAACAAGTAAATCAATTATATAATTATGGATTATAAAAAAACAAATGCGCCTACAAACACAGTGACCCGTGACATTATGGATCTGTGTGACGAAACCGGTAATATCTATGAAAGCGTAGCTATCATTGGCAAGCGTGCGAATCAGATTTCTTTGGACATTAAGAATGAGTTGTCCAAGAAATTGCAGGAGTTCGCCTCTGTAAGTGACAATTTGGATGAAGTTTTCGAGAACCGCGAACAGATTGAGATTTCCCGTTTTTATGAGAAATTGCCGAAGCCGTCGTTGATTGCCACGCAAGAATTTGTAGAAGGGAAAATATATTTCCGTAATCCGTTGAAGGAGAAAGATACGATAGAATAAGCGGATATTTATTTTTATAATATTGTCGAACGGTATGATTCAAAGAATCCAGTCTGTCTATCTTTTCTTGGTTGCGGTATGTGCGGTGGTATGCTTGTGCATGCCCGTAGGACATTTTCACCAAGACGGTATCGGGATAGCAGATTTCTATAATTTATGGCTTACGATGGCCGACGGGGCGCGAGTATTTGCTCCGTGGGCCATGTTTGTACTGTTGGTTTTGGCAGCGTTCACTTCGTTTGCAGCCATATTTTTGTTTAAGCGCCGTATGTTTCAGGTGCGCTTGTCCGTGTTCAGCAGCCTTATCTTGGTGGGCTACTATATCGTGTTCGGGGTTTTCGTTTACGTGTTTAAATCCCGTTATGATGCTGATTTCACCCTTTCTTGGACGGCGGCCTTTCCGGCGGTAGGATTGATATTAGACTATCTGGCTTTCCGGAACATTATGAAGGACGAATTGATTGTCCGTTCGCTTGACCGTTTGAGATAGGGAAAAGAGGGATAAAATAAAAAGAAAGTGCGTTGGAATGGATGGCTTCATTTTAACGCACTTTCTTTTTTTTTACTTTTTGTCTGAAGACCGTCGCGTACGTACAATATCGAATAGGTAACTGGCTTTTACCACGATAGTGCCATTGGCCGACCGGCCGAACACGTCTTTCTTGCCATTGCCGAATATATCGCTTAATCCGTAGTAGTAACGGCCTTCCAAAAGGAAATGTCCGATTTTGGTATTGACCTCAAGACCAGCACCGGCTGTGATGCCATATTCAAATTTGTTTTTTACCGGCATGTCGTATTGTTGGTTCACTTGTCCCGGACGGAGGTTCAGAGTCGAGTCGTTGAAAAGCCCGCCTTTGTGTCCCTTGTCGCCTAAATAAAAGCCGACTTGTGGACCGGCTACGACATAAAACAAAGCACCTTTTTTTTCGTATCCCCAACCCATGCGGGCTAACAATGGAATTTGTATGTAGCTGATATCCCGCTTGTAGGTATCGTTGGACGTTTCTATCAATTCTTCCCATCCCAAATTGGTATAATTAACCTCCAGTTGGATGGAACACAAACTTTTGAAATACTTTTCGCAGGTATATCTGGCCGTGAAACCAAAAGTCGGTGCCCCTTTGAATTTTTGTTGGATGGTAGGGTTGAACATGACTTGGTTCAGCGTGTATCCTGCATTGAAACCGACGGCCAGGTCGTTACGCGGTTCACCGATTTGACCGTACACTTTAGAAGTCCCGATGCAGCAGGTCGCTATCGCGATGAGGAATGCTTTTCTCATTTTTTCAGTCGGATTAGTTCAATGCTGTGGGATGGACTGTAGTGGATAAATTCGATTTCACGGTTAATAAAGCCGCTCCAATTACTGATGCGTTGGAAGTCGAAACGATGTTGATAAGTAGTCGTGACGATTTGCGAAAGATGTTGGTCGAAAGCTTCTCCATACGTAGATATGCCTTTCAGGAAATAAATCGCCGTGTCGAAACCCAACATACCGAAACGTGGCCACGACATGAGGGTCGGCGTGTGGAATGCCTTTTGGTAAGCATTCTCAAATTCGTCGGCGTTGCCGTTCAGCGGATTCCTGAAAAAGGAAGAATAGGCGTATGTGTTGAATTGGTAGAAGTTCTCCAAATGATTGTTGGCGTACGTCTGCCATTCTGGATACCCTACCAGTTTGATTCTGTATTCGGGGTTCTTTTTAGTGAACTCTTTCAGCTTGGGAAACAGTTGGTTTAACAGTTTGATACTGGATGAGTTGGGAATGATGACATTGTCTTTGTATTGGGTCATTGCCTCCATCCACTTTATTTCATCGTCGTTAAGTCTCAGGTGGTTTGCCTTGCTGCCGTTTTGTTGTAACCGTTTCCGTGTTGCATCGACGAATGCAGCTGCGTCTTTGTCGTTTTCAGTGCCTTCCAAGAAAATGACGTTCTCTTTTCCGAAGAGTTCCGTGGTCAGCCGCGCAGCTTCCGCAAACTGGTATGATTTGGGAGGGTTGATGGCGTAATAATATGGATTTTCATATACATTGTCGCCAAGGGAAGAAAAAGGTACTACCAACTTGATGTGATGGTGTTGGCAGAATTTGCTGAGAGGTGCAATCTGTTCCGGGTACAAGGGACCGATGATAAAGTCAAGATGGTTGAGAGGGTGGTTGTTTACGATGGCTTGGATGTCACCCGGGCTTTTACCTGAATCGTAGGCGAAGATATCTACTGACGTTCCGGATCTCTTCATGTTTTCTACCGCCATCAATACCCCCCTGTAGAATTCAATCATCTTTTCGTTTTCCGGCGTGCCTCCTTTGAAAGGCAATATCACCCCTAAACTGATTTTTTTCTGTGGGGCAGACACTGTTTTCTTCCCCATCAATTCTTCATTGGTTGGGATAACTTCTTTCGGCTTTTCCGGTTTAGGAAAAGGGATACAGACGAAGTCTCCTTTGCGGAGTTTATAACCAGGCTCGTTCATTTCCGGATTTGCCGCTTTCAGTTCGGCTTCCGTCAGATTGAAATTCCGGGCGATGCTGTACAAAGTTTCCTTGCGTTTTACCTTGTGCATTTCCCGGCATCCGGATTGTGCTACTCCTTGTGGTTGGGCGGTTTCCTTTGCCGGGGCTATATTCACGGGCATGGTGGAAGCCGGGATACGGATGACCATTCCCGCCTTGAAGTTTTCGGCCGTAAGTCCCGGATTGGCTTTGCAAATATCGTCGGCACTTACTTGGTAAGTTTTAGTCAGTTTGTAAAGTGTTTCTCCGGCTTGAATCGTATGGAAACATTTTTCTTGCGTGCCGTTTTGCTGTTGCGGGATTGTCAGTGTTCCTCCGGCTTTGATGCCTGTCGAGGCTGTCGGGTTCAGCTTGAGGATAGATTCGGGAGATACCTGATAAGTGCGGGCTATGGAATATACCGTTTCTCCTTGTTTGATGGTATGTACAAATGTTTCTGTTTCCTGCGCACGAGCCGTCAGTTGTAAGGAAAACAGGGCGATTACGACATATATAAATCTTTTCCAGTGTGCCATTTCTTTTTTTCTGATATTGCGGACAAAATTACATAAAAAAAGTGGTTATGTCAACGGGAAACATTATTTTTGCACAAATATTCAGGCATGAAAACTATTTTGAAGTATTTGTTTTTAGGTTTATTCTGTGCTGTTCCTTTTTCGCTTTCGGCACAAACGGTTTATCCTACGGCCAATCCGGCTGCGCGTTATACGACCGCTACGGGTGAAGAGTTGGAAGATGCGTCCGAACCCCAGTCGGCTCCGTTAGCGGGGCATTTTACTTCCAATGTGGAAGATTTAGGGGATTATATGGTACGGTATGAGTGGCGTGTGTATCGCGAAGGACAGGAGAATGCCCCGATAATAGATCGTTTCGATGAGAATCTGGAGTACACTTTCACCGAAAGCGGTACGTTTTACGTGCAATTTTATGCCACTTTCGTGCATGGCAACGACACTATCGTGTTCCCCGAAGAGGGAGCGGCAGAACCGTTTGTGGTCTCCATCAGCGAGTCCGTTTTGGAAATGCCGAACGCTTTCTCTCCCAACGGGGACGGTTACAATGATATATATAAGGTAAAGGAAGGCTATCAGTCCATCGTCAGCTTCAAAGCGGTCATTTTCAACCGGTGGGGACAGAAATTGTACGCTTGGGATACTTTGGATGGCGGATGGGATGGGAAGTTTCATGGTAAGACCGTCAAAGACGGTGTGTATTTCGTGGTAGTCAATGCACGTGGAGCCGACGGAAAGGAATATAAGATAAGAAAAGATGTGAATGTGTTGACCGGTTATTCGGGGACGGGCACCAATGGAAATGATTAATAGGATGATGGATAACGAAGCAGAAAAAATAGAAGTGTTCGGTGCGCGAGTGCATAATCTGAAGAATGTGGATGTGGAGCTGCCGCGCAACAGTCTGACGGTGATTACCGGGTTGAGCGGGAGCGGGAAGTCTTCATTGGCTTTCGATACGATATTCGCCGAAGGGCAGCGTCGCTACATAGAAACATTTTCGGCATACGCACGTAACTTTTTGGGTAACTTGGAGCGTCCGGATGTGGACAAGATTACAGGGTTAAGTCCTGTGATTTCCATCGAACAGAAGACAACCAATAAAAATCCCCGTTCTACCGTAGGGACCACTACCGAAATCTATGATTTCCTGCGTTTGCTGTATGCCCGTGCGGGAGAGGCTTATTCCTATTTGTCGGGCAAGAAGATGGTGCGTTATACCGAAGAGCAGGTGATAGACTTGATTATCAGGGATTACGAGGGACGGCGCATTTATTTGTTGGCTCCCATGGTGCGTAACCGTAAGGGACATTACAAAGAACTGTTCGAGACGATACGCCGCAAGGGGTACTTGTATGTGTGCGTGGACGGTGAGATTCGCGAGATAGCCCATGGGATGAAACTTGACCGTTATAAGAACCACAGCATAGAAATCGTTGTGGATAAGCTTTGCGTACAGCAGAAGGATGACAAACGGTTGCACGCCAGTGTGGCCACGGCCATGCAGCAGGGAGAAGGGCAACTTATGGTTTACGATGCCGAAACAGAGACCGTACGTCATTACAGTAAACGTTTGATGTGCCCCGAAACGGGTTTGTCCTACCGTGACCCGGCTCCTCATAACTTTTCTTTCAACTCTCCGCAAGGGGCTTGCCCACGGTGTAAAGGATTGGGCTATGTCAGCCTGATAGACATGGATAAAGTCATTCCGGATCGTAACCTTTCGGTGTACGAGGGGGCAATCCAACCTTTGGGGAAGTATAAGAACAGCATGATATTCTGGCAGATAGATGCTTTATTGGAAAAATACGACGCTGATGTGAAGACACCGGTCAAGGATTTGCCGGAGGAAGCGTTGAACGAAATATTGAACGGCAGCATGGACCGCGTACGCATCAAGTCTCAACTGGTGCACACCTCATCGGATTATTATGTGACCTACGAGGGATTGGTGAAATACATCCAAATGATGCAAGAGAACGAGACTTCAGCTTCAGCACAGAAATGGGCAGAACAGTTCTCCAAGACGGTGACTTGTCCGGAATGTGGAGGACGCCGTTTGAACAAGGAAGCTTTGCATTTCCGTATGGCAGACAAGAACATTGCGGAGTTGTCGGCGATGGATATCGGTGAATTGTATGATTGGATGTTGCACGTGGAGGAAAGGCTGACCGACCGGCAGAGAAAGATAGCCCCGGAAATTTTGAAAGAAATCCGTTCGCGCCTGAAGTTCCTTATGGATGTAGGCTTGGATTATCTGTCCTTGAACCGTTCGTCGGTGTCATTGTCGGGCGGCGAGAGCCAACGTATCCGTCTGGCTACGCAGATTGGTTCCCAACTGGTCAATGTCTTGTATATCTTGGACGAACCCAGTATCGGTCTGCACCAACGGGACAACCGTCGCTTGATAAACTCGCTGAAGGCTTTGCGTGACACGGGAAACACGGTGGTTGTGGTGGAACATGACGAAGAAATGATGGAGAGTGCAGATTATATCATTGATATGGGACCGAAAGCCGGCAGGTTGGGTGGCGAGGTGGTCTTTCAAGGCACGCCGGAAGAGATGTTGAAGCGAGATACGTTGACTTCACGTTATCTGAACCATACCTGTTCCATTCAAATTCCTGGGCAACGTAGGAAAGGCAACGGACACTCTTTGTGGTTGAGAGGCGCACGGGGAAACAACCTGAAAGGTGTGGATGTAGAGTTTCCTTTGGGTAAGTTGGTTTGCATTACGGGAGTGTCCGGAAGCGGAAAGTCCACGTTGATTAACGATACTTTGCAGCCCATCCTTTCGCAACATTTCTACCGTTCATTGCGTGACCCTTTGCCTTACGACAAAGTTGAAGGTTTGGAATTCGTGGACAAGGTGGTCAGTGTGGACCAGTCGCCCATCGGGCGTTTGCCGCGTTCCAATCCGGCTACCTATACCGGGGTGTTCAACGATATCCGTGCGCTTTTCGTCAGCCTTCCCGAGGCGAAGATACGAGGTTATAAACCGGGACGTTTCTCTTTCAACGTGAAGGGAGGACGTTGCGAAGCATGCGGTGGAAACGGATATAAGACCATTGAGATGAATTTCCTTCCAGACGTGTACGTTCCGTGCGAGGTATGCCACGGAAAGCGTTACAACCGTGAGACGTTGGAGGTTCGTTTTAAGGGCAAATCCATAGCCGACGTTTTGGATATGACAATCAACCGTGCAGTGGAGTTCTTCGAGAACCAGCCGGTGATTCTGAATAAAATCAAAGTCTTGCAGGATGTGGGTTTAGGATACATCAAACTGGGGCAGCCCTCTACCACGTTATCGGGTGGCGAAAGCCAACGCATCAAGTTGGCCACGGAACTGTCCAAGCGCGACACGGGGCAAACCATATATATATTGGACGAGCCGACCACCGGATTGCATTTTGAAGACATACGCGTGTTGCTCGGCGTATTGAACCGTCTGGTGGACAAAGGCAACACCGTGATGGTCATCGAGCACAATTTGGATGTCATCAAGTCGGCAGACTTTCTCATCGATATGGGACCGGACGGCGGCCGTGGTGGCGGCGAGCTTTTGTTCGAGGGTACGCCCGAGGATTTGGTGCGTTATGGGAAAGGTTATACAGCCGCATATTTGAAGGAGGTACTTTATGGCAAAGCAAAAGGTTAACAAGACCAATGTGGCACGCTTGTTGGACAAGGCCAAGGTCGCATACGAATTGATTCCATACGAGGTGGACGAATCGGATTTGAGTGCCGTGCACGTGGCCGCCCAGTTGGGCGAAGATGTGGAACGGGTGTTCAAGACCATCGTGCTGCATGGCGACAAGACCGGTTATTTTGTTTGCGTAGTACCCGGAGAACATGAGATAGACCTGAAAAAAGCGGCCCGTGTGAGCGGCAATAAGAAATGCGAACTGCTGCCGATGAAGGAACTTTTGCCTACGACCGGTTATATCCGTGGCGGATGTTCCCCGATAGGGATGAAGAAACATTTTCCTACCTACGTACATGGGACGGCAGCACAGTACGATTATATTTACGTCAGTGCCGGGCAGCGCGGTTTGCAGGTCAAGTTATCGCCCCGGGATTTGTTGCATGAGGCAAGGGCGGAATATGCCGATTTGGTTGCGTTGTGATGGTTTGATTGCATGGAGTTTAAAAGGTGTGGCCTTGAAGGTATTTCCTGGCCTCGCTTATTAGGGACATTTATTGAATATCCCTTGATAGGCCGTTTGGGCACATTCATAGATTCTTGTCTGGTTTATATGTCTGGTTAGTAGGTGATGGCGTGCATGTTTTGCGTTATGAGGCTGTCGCACGGGCATCCGTCAAAAGCCGATGAGGCTATGTGTTCCAGACTGGATGGCAAAGATACATATTGCAAGTTGGAACAATTCCAAAATGCAGAACGGTCAATCTTTTTGACCCCTTCAGGAATTTCTATGAGGTTCAGGTTTTTGCATTGGCTGAATGTACCGGAAGATATTTTCTTTATGCCTTTTTCCATAAGAACCCCATTTAAAGAATTGCATAGGCTGAAAGCAAATGCTCCGATTTCTTTTACGGAGCCGGGGATAAATACTTGGTATATTCCTTCGCAACCGGCAAAAGCGTTTTCCCCGATTTTTTGTATGTTATCAGGAATCGCTACGAATGTAGGTAAAGGCATCCGGCTGAAAGCTCTTTCTCCGATTTCGACAACATCTTGGGGTATGTCCGTTGTGATACAGCCGGTTATAATCTTATGGGTTGCTGTTTCTATGATGGCATTACAATCGTTTCGTGAGTCATACACAGGATTCCTTGGATCCACAGAGATGGAAGTACAAAACCTACATCCCCAAAATGCTCCATTATGGATTTTGGTAATGTTAGCCGGGATAGTGATACTTTTAATCATGCTATTGCCGAATGCCGAAGAACCGATTTCTTTAATGCTTCCTACAATGCGGGTTTTTCCACATCCGGAAATAATCTTGTCGGTTGCAGTTTCCACAATAGCGTTACATCCGTCACGGGAGTCATACGTTTTGTTCCGGCTGTCCACAGTTATACTGTCAAGCAAGAGACATCCATGGAACTGGTTGCCTTCTTCAATGAAAGAGACATTTTGGGGGATATGGATGCCACGTAGGTTGATACAGTCAGCAAAAGTGCCTCCACCGCTAAGTGTTTCCAAAGTCTGTGGCAATTTGATGTATTTCAAACGAAGGCAATTTCTGAATATTCCGGATTCCATTTCTACAACTCCTTCCGGAATAGTGATACTGTCCAGTTTCAGGCATCCTTTGAAAGCTTCCGCGCAAATACGTGTCATCCCTTGTGGGATTTGGGTGGTATGGCATCCTAAAATGAGGTCTGTTTTATGTTCAATGATAGCATTGCATTGGTTCCGTGAATCATACCTTTCGTTCTTTTCATGCACTTCGATGGTTTGTAAGTTCGGGCATGAGTGGAAAGCCGTATTTCCTATATAATCTATAGTACTGGGTATATGGATGGATTGGAGTTCGGTGCAATACGAAAACGCGTTTTCTCCGATATAATCTATACCTTCGCTGATAATTAAGTGTTTTATGTCCTTGCAACCAATGAATGCGTTGTCTTCGATCCCTTCTACTTGATATTCGTATCCGTTGTGTATTACTGTGTTAGGAATGACGAGTGTGTCATTAGACAGTAAAGGATGGGTTCTTGTACTCCTGTCAATACAGGTAATACTTACGGTGCTATCTCCAGTGGCGATTATGACAAATTTATCTACGGTACATTGAAATATATCATAGATGAAGTGCTGTTGAGCTTGAGCCGGAACAAAAAGCAAAGCCATGAAAACCCCACATAAACGGGATGAATGCAGTAAAAAGTGCATTATTCTTATTTTTCCCCTTTTGATAAAAATAGAAAATATGTCATTTTCCGGGAATCTATGCTTTCCGTACTTATCTTTATATATAACTCCTGAAAAGACTGTGCTTACAGAAACCATGCTGATTGCAGCAAATGTGTAGATGAACGTTTTCATTGTATAAATGATTAATTTGTTTTTCATCAAGGAAAAGAAAATAAAAAGATGGGAATTAATTGTCTTTAAAGCATTAGGGCATTTATTCAATGCGCACGGAAAGGGTGCTGGCTCCGTATCCGCACCAATAGCCTTTTCCACCTCGGATATTGGATTCCAAGTCGTTCGTGTAAGGGAAGAACATGTTGGAAGACAGGTGGTTCAGGTTGGAGTAACTTTTCCAGAATTCGTAAGAGGCTTGGTCTATATGGCAGAGTTTGACTTGCACCAAGTCACCCTTTTTGAAATAGGCGGATGCGTTCCTGTCGGCTTCCGTATAGACGGAGGTCCCGCAGTATACGTCGGCTGCCACGTGCGTGGGGATGACTTCATTCGAGAATACTCCCATGAAAGACAAGAGGAAAGCCTTGTCTTTTCCGTGCCTTTTGCTGAACAGTCCGTAGTAGTTCCTTTCGTCGGGATTGTCTTCAAAAAAAGCTTTTATATAGAATAAGGTGTCGCTTTCGCTGCGGATGGCACGCAGGGAGTCCAGTTCGACGGGGTGGGGGATGGTCGTGACGGCCGTGGCTTTTTGCCCCCGGTACTCGGCGGTCAGCGTGTAAGTCTTTCCGGCCTGTCCGGTCATTTTGAATGTCGTGTACTTATAGGGTGGAAAGAAGTCATTGTCATATCCTCCGGTCAGCACCACGCTGTCTGTCCCGTCAGAGATGGTTACTTTCCCCCAACGTACGATGTAGTTCTCGATATGCTGCATACCGGCATCTATGGCATGGGTTTCGCCCAACAAGACCACGGGGTATCCACCGTCCTCAATCCATCCCTCTACGACTAATTGCGTTTGGAGTTCCGCGTCTTCTTCCTCCATGCAGGCCGTAAGTGTGGCACATGCCATAAGTATCAGGCCGAGTGTGTATATGCAATATGGTTTCATGGCTCAGAATTTTAAAGTATAACCGATGGAAGGCAACATGCGGCAAAGGGAATACACATGTTTGTAGCCGAAGTTCTCTTCCTGAAAGCCCAGGTAACTGAACAGTACATTGCGCCGGGCATATAAGTTGTAAATGGAGAGGTTCAGGCTTTGCTCCCTGTGTCCACGAGGAGAGAAGCGATAGGTCAGGGCGATGTCCATGCGGTGGGTGGACGGCAGGTTGGCGCCGTTGTACTTTCCGTATTCGCTCACTATGTTGTTGTTGATGACGTACACGCTTTTGGCTTTGGTGTAGGGCGTGCCACTGGCGTATACGAAATCTCCTCCTAAGCTCCAGTGCCGGTTGAACCGGTAGTTGGCTACTACGGACAAGTCGTGGAGGCGGTCGAAAGTCGAGTTGAACCATTCTGTCGGACTAAGTTCGGGAAAACGGCGCCGGCTGCTCCCTATGGCATAACTGACCCAACCGGAGAGTTTGCCTCTGTTCTTTTTCAGCATGAGATTCAGACCATAGTTATAGCCTTTCCCATGTATCATATTGTTTTCTATGTGGTAGACCTGCGTGAAGAAATCCAATATGGAACCTGAATATTCGTGCTGATGGCTCAGCTTCTTATAGTAAACTTCCGCACTGATTTCCATCATTCCTTTTTGTGACCGGAAATAATAACCTAAGGCGATGGAATGAGCCTGTTGGGGGCATACGGAAGGAGACGAAGAGGTCCAATAGTCTACGGGCAACCCACCGTTGGAGACGGACATCTGATGAAGGTATTGATGGTACAGGCCGTAATGTACAGACAAAGTATGGGAGGACGAGGGATGGTAGTTCAGGGTGATGCGCGGGTCTGGCGAAATGAAGCTGCGGCCATGGCTGTGGTAGGATGACAATCTCAATCCTCCGAGTACCGACCAGGAGGGGCGGATGGAAATGTCGGCCTGAAGGTAGGCATTGGCTTCGTGGGCATCTTCGAGGAATTTGGGTGTTTCGTTTTCGATGAACGAACCGGAGACTTCGAACTGCATGGGACGGAAATGGTAATAGTTGTATTCCACACCTCCGTTCCATTGCAGGTTGCCCCGTGTCCATTCCAAACGGGCGGCGTAACCGGCTTGCGTGATGCCGGAGGACAGGTTGAGGGATACGGAACTGATGCCCATATCCAACGTGTTGCGGTAGCGGCTGAAGGTGGCGTTTTGTTGGAGGATGAACCGGGATGAATGGTGTTGCCAGTGCAATGCGGCAGCTGTGTTCTGCCAATTCAGCTTGTTTTCGTCTGCAAAGTCTTCCTGCAACAGGTTCATGCGGTCCTGACCATGATATAAGCTAAGGCGTATTTTATCATGTGCTCCGGCTTGTTGCACAAAAGTCAGGTTATAGTCTTGCAGGCCATAGCGGAGTTTCATTTCGTCTATTTCCAATAGGTTGCCATAGAGCAGGTTCAGGTAGCTTCCGCGTCCGGATAAGTAGAGCGTGGAATGCTCACCAACAGGGAGCGTCAGCGTACCTTCGCTCTCCATGAAACTGACGGTGGCGTCAAGGTGGACTTTATGGGCTATGGAATCGGTAGGATAGAAAGAAACTTCTCCGCCCAAACGGTTGGAGAAAGCGGCATCGTGACGGTTTTTGACCAATGACATGCCGCGGAAGTGAGAGGCGTTGAATACGGAAAACAGGCCTAACAGGTGGGAAGCGTTGAATATCGGTGTCCCGTCCATGTTCAATATGCTTTGGGAAGCCGCACATCCCTGTATGTGGATGCCGGAGGTATAGTCGTTATTGGTGGCTACTCCTGGAAGAAGTTGCAAGCTGCGTAAGGGGTCTGCACTGCCCAATACATGAGGCATGTCTGCCAGCGATTCCATGTTCCAATACAGGCGGCCGTTCCGGTCATCCGACAACGTGCGGGGGCTGTAAGCTTTCACCTCCACTTCTTCCATCCGTTCGCTTTGCAGGCTGTCTGCGAGCGAGGCACGTAGATTTTGGTGGAACCAAACGAGCAGGAACAAAATGCTTATGGTTTTGTACATGTTGGTATGCCGGACACACGTGAAAGCAGGCCGACAACGGATTCCGACGAAGTGGAAACGCGAGCCAACCTGCCATGGTCAAACTAAAAAAGTATATTATAAATTCTCGAAGCGTCCGAACAATTCTTCATACACGGCAATCAGGGATTGGAAACGTGCAACCGTGAAGTACTCTCCAAACGTGTAAGTCGTGCCATTCTCGAAGTTCAATACCGGTTCAGCCGACCATTCACCGGAATAATAGTAGCCTCCGGGATATGAATAATCGTAATGGACGGTTTGCCATGTCAGAGGTACGGAATAGGTACTGTTCTTGAAGAACATCGCAGCTTGTACGTATTGGTTGGCGGCATCGACAGCCCTTTGTGCCTTTACGCGGGCAGCCTCTTTCAAGCTTTCCAATGAGCCTACCGTGTCACCTTGGTAGTAATAATAATACCCATCGTAGTCGAAGGCGTCTACCAGTCCGTTGTTGTTGTCGGCAGTGATGTTCAAGCTTATGTCGTCCATGATGTTGCAACCCAAGATTCCGTTTTTCAAGTTGGCGTTTCCGTCGAAATATCCGGATTCGATCAAATCGATGTCAGCCAAATTACGCCCGTTCACGCTGCACGACATGGTAATCAGGCGTTCGTTTCCGCTGTAAAGTTCCGATTTCACGGCCGCCTCGCTGTTATTGTCGAGCAAAGAATGGGTGACTTTATAACCGGCATTGGTGGCCTCGAACGTTGCATTTGCGGAATATTGTTTGCCGGCATAGTCGCAGGCTTCCGTGTTGACGGTAAGCTGGATCATAAGCTCTCCATTGAGTTTTATGGTTCCGGTTATAGTAGCCGGAATCTTAATGGTTTCAGAATATACATATCCGGTAGAATCCTTACGTGCGAACTCGAACTCTTGGCCGCTACCTTTCAGTTCAGCCACACAGTCCTTGCCTTCGTATTTGAACATATAGATGGCCGAATTGTTCATCGAAGCGTCCGAAATCTGATCCCATTCTTCCGTGGTCTCGTTCCATTGCCATTTGCCATGGAGCTGGCTGATTTCGTACACGTCGCCGATAGCTCGCTTGGAGGCTAATGCGGCAATATCGCCTTGTGCGCTAAGGCGCATGGTGCGCATGAGGCTTCTCCAACCGTAATCCGGATGGTTCGGGTAGTCGGGTAGTATGACCTCGTCGTCCTCGTTGAAGAACGTGTTCTCGCAATATTCCAACAGCGAGATGGTCGGTTTGAGGCGTTCCACGTCAATCTTTGCCGCCAATGCCTTGCCCACACGGTCTATCTCTTCTTGTGCCTGCTCTACGGTCGTGACGGGGACGTTTCCATTTCCACCACCGCCGTCGCCCGGGCCACCGTTGTCATCGTCGCTGCAAGCTGTTGTCATACACAACACCGCGCCTAAAAATAAAGAATAGAATAGTCTTTTTCTCATTGTTTAGTTGGTTTAAGTGGGAAGTTAACGGTTTTTCTCGCATGCGTACGGGAATGCTTCCCTTCATTTCCTTGTGCATGGATGTGTTAATTTCATTTGCAAATATAGTGGTTTTAATAAAAGGAGAAATGTATTTACTTGAATTTATATTATATTAACATATTGGTGCGGCTCTGAAATACACTCTTTGGATTTCTTTTCTTTTACAACGTGGTAAGAGGGTTAGGACATTGGTGCACGGTTCTGCGCCAAACGGTTTTTCAGTCTCAGCCGATTGATTTTTCAATCACAGCCAATCGAATTTTCATTCTGCGGAGATTGATTTTTATTTTGCAAGTATTTGGAATATAATTGTTTATGATGTATGGTTTGTCGAATGGATGGGACTTTTATATCCTATTCTTGAGAGGAATAAAACCGGACAAACAGAAGTAAAAAAACAAAAGCCGGTATTTTTCGGCGAACCTCCAAATACCGGCTTTTTCCTGTTCCGAAAAGATTTATTTCTTAAGATTGGCCTTTTCCAGTCCGTATCCGTATTTCTTGTCTGCGGATTTGAGAAAGAATGCCACCAACAAAGAGAGAATGGCTATACCGGTGAAGATACACATCGGGAGGGTATAGTCGTAAAGATTGGTCGTTTTGCCGTTCACTATTTCCTGCCCCGTGATGCAATAGTTTTCGAGTACGCTGCCGATGAGGGCCGGGATGCCCCATAAACCGATGTTCTGGATGAAGAATATCAGGGCGTATGCCGTACCTAATTGTTTGACCGGGAATATCTTGGCCACGGAAGGCCACATGGCGGACGGGACGAGGGAGAAGGCGATGCCCAGAATAATCATCAGGATGATGGCTACCCAAGAGGCGTGAATGAAAGGAATGGCATAGATGGCATGCACGCAGATGAGCATGAAAGCTCCCAACATCATAATGGAAGCTGCCTTTCCTCTCCGGTCTATCATTCCACCGAACACGGGAGTCAGGAACAGAGCGCCCAAAGCGGGAAGGCCCGCAAAAGTACCGGCGATGTCTTCGGATACGTTGTATTTCGTCACCATCAATTCGGTAGCGAATTTCTGGAAGGGGAATACACAAGAATAGAACAGGACACACAGGAGGGCAATGAGCCAGAATCCCGGATTGCTGACTACGGCCACCACATCCTTGAAGGAGAATTTTTCATCATCGCCGCAGGAGGTGTCGATCGTGACCTGGCGGTCGAGCTTGCGGTCCATGAAAGTGAAGCACAGGAAAGAAACCAGTCCGCCGACGAGCAGGATGGCACCGATGAGCAACGGAGTGTCGAGGTGCCAGTTCTTGGCTACGGGGATGGCTACTGCGTATGCCACTTGCGAGCCGACGCGGGCCAAGGCGACCTGTACGCCCATGGCCAAAGCCATTTCCTTGTCGTGAAACCATTTGGCGATGATTTTTGTTACCGTTATGCCGGCCACTTCGGCACCGACACCGAATACGGAATATCCGGCCGAGGCCATGAAGACATCCAGTTTGTAACCGAACAGCATCTCTTCGGTTCCGCCGAAACGGGTGATGGCAGCGTATTCACATATCGTGCCGCCTACCATCAGGATGGCGGACAGCATGCCGGTGAAGCGGATACCGAATTTATCCAAAATCAGTCCGCCCCAGATGAGCATGAGCAGGAAAACATTCAGGAAACTGTAGGCTCCCGTGAAGAAGCCGAACTCACCGCTTGTCCAGTGCAGTTCGCCTTCGAGCATGCTTTTGAGCGGAGCCATGATGTCGTTTACGTAGTAAGCGGCCATCATGGTGAAAGCCACAACGAAGAGGGCAGACCAACGTGCCCACGTCTTGTCATTTAATTTTTGATTCGAAGTTTGGTTCATGACGTTTATCGTTTAATTTATTTTTTCAACCAACGGTCCAGCCAGCGGAAGAAAGTGCGCTGCCACAATATGCCGTTTTGGGGTTTCAATACCCAGTGGTTCTCGTCGGGATACAACAGGAGTTCGGCGGGGATACCGCGCATGACGGCGGCACTGAAAGCCGATTGTCCCTGTGAGCTGAGGATGCGGTAATCTTTCTCGCCGTGGATGCAAAGGATGGGCGTGTCCCAACGGTCTACGTAGAGGTGGGGACTGGTGGTGAAGGGATTCACCTTTTGCTGGTCGTCCACCTTTTCCGCGTTGTCCGGGTCGGCACTGATGCCCTTACGCCACGGACCTGCGCCGAGGTCCCAGTTGGGAAACCACATTTCTTCCGTTTCGTAATATTGCTGTTGCGTGTTGAAGATTCCGTCGTGCGAGATGAAGCATTTGAAGCGTTTGTCGTGGTGTCCGGCCAGATAGTACACGCTATAGCCTCCGAAGCTGGCCCCCACGCATCCCAAGCGGTCTTTGTCCGCATACGGTTCTTTGCAAATGTCGTCGATGGCACTCAGGTAGTCTTGCATGCACTGGCCGCTGTAGTCGCCGCTGATTTCCTCCAACCACTCCATGCCGAAGCCCGGCAGGCCGCGGCGGTTGGGAGCGATGACGATATAGTCGTTGGCTGCCATGATTTGCAGGTTCCAACGGTAGCTCCAGAACTGGCTGACGGGACTTTGCGGACCTCCTTGGCAGAAGAGGAGCACGGGATATTTTTTGGCCGGGTCGAAATGAGGCGGGTAGACCACCCAACAGAGCTCCTTCTTGCCGTCAGTGGTAGCGACCCAACGTTCTTTGACTTCACCCATTTTCAGGCGTTCCTGGAAATATCGGTTTTCCCGGGTGAGCTGCCTGATTTCCGCGTTTTTTTTCTTTTTAAAGGAAAGGCTGTAAATGTCATCCGGCGCACTGATGCTGTGACGGGTGACGATGAGGCTTTTGCCACATAAGGCCAGTCCGGCTCCATAGTCGAAGTCTCCGGTGGTCAGCGGTCTCACTTCGCCTTTGAGGTTGGTGGAGTGTACCATGCTGCGTGCCTGCCATACGCCGGTGAAATAGAACGAGCGGCTGTCGGCTGCCCAACAGAATCCGTCTACTCCGGATTGGAAAGCTTCCGTAACGTAAGTTTTTGCCCCCGTCTTCAGATCCAAGACGCACAGTCGGGTACGGTCGCTTTCGTAACCGTTTCGTGCCATGCTGAGCCACGCCACATATTTCCCGTCGGGAGAATAGGCCGGGTTCGTGTCGTAGCCCACGTTACAATCCCGGTCCAAATGGTTTATGGCTTGGTGTTCCATGGAACGCGACGGGTCGATTTCAGGCTCTTTGTAGTCGGCCGGTTTGCATAGGTTCTCGGTTTGTCCGGTCGCCGTATCGTAGCGGTAGATGTCGCTGTCCGTACTGATAGCGTAGTCCCGGCCTGTCTTTTTGCGACTGGTGTACACGATATAACGGCTGTCGGGACTCCAGTTGAACTGTTCACTGCCTCCGAACGGTAACATCGGGCATTCAAACGGTTCGCCGTTCAGGAGGTCGATGCCGTCACCCGCCCGTCCGTCTTGGACATCCGTCACGAAGATATGGGGTATAGTGGTGACATAACGATCCCAATGTTTGTAGTTGAGGTCGGTGATGACCATACCGCTGGATAATGGCAGGTCGTCGTATTTTTTCTCGATAGAAGTATAAGTGTCTACAGAATGGACGATGATGACTTTTTTCCCGTCAGGGGAAAACTTGTATCCTTCCACGTCCTTATGGCAGAAACTGACTTGACGGCGTGACGTGCCGTCCAAGGCCATTTCCCATATCTGGCTACTGCCGCTGTTACTGCTCAGGAAGGTGATTTTTTGTCCGTCCGGAGTGAAGGCCGGTTCGCTTTCGTTGTCGGCCGTAGTGGTAAGCAGGGTCGGGTTCGCGCCGTCGGCATCCATCAGGTAAAGAACGGTATGGCTCTTGTTCTGCTGTACGCTGTAATAGCTGACGGTATACACAATCTTTTGGGCATCCGGCGAGACAGCAAAAGTGCCAATCCGTCCCATGGCCCATAATGCCTCGGGAGTGAGGCGGTCTCCGGTAAGTGTAATCTGGTTTTTTCCGATGATTTGTCCGTCGTTGGCTCCGGATACCGGACTGGCGGAAGCCAAGGTAAGGGCTGCGGTCATGACATGAATGAGATTCATAATAGATGTGAGCTAAAAAAAATGAATCATTCCGGACAGTTGTGGATAGCCCGGAATGATTCTTAAGGATGTATTATTATTTCTTGTTTTGAGCTTGTTTCTTTTTCTGTTCTTCCAAGATGGCTTGCTGCTGTTTTTGCAGTGCTTCCAACCGTGCGGCCATTCCCGACATCTTTTTGTTAGGGTTTGCTTTATTGGCCTGGTAGTTAGCTTCGAGCTTGGCCAAAAGCTTCTTGTCATCGGTGGTTTTGCGCAAGAACCACATGATAAGGATGCTAGTCAGACCGGAAAGGAAATAGTAATAGTTCAATCCGGACGAGTAGTTGTTGAACATGAAGAAGAAGGCTACAGGCATGATGTACATCATGTATTGCATGAACTTCATTTGCTGTGCTTGTTCACCGGTCATGCTGTTCTGCTGTTGGCGCATGCTAATCCACGTGTTGACGATATTGGTCAGGCAGAACAACAAGCAGAAAATGCTGAGATGGTCTCCGATGAGCCAGATGGGCTTGTCCCATCGTATCACGTCATCGTATGCAGAAAGGTCGGAAGCCCAAAGGAAACTTTCCCCACGCAATTCGATGGCATTCGGAACGAAGTTGAACAGGGCAATCCAGATAGGCATCTGTAACAGCATCGGCAAGCATCCGCCCATCGGGCTGACCCCGTACTGGCTATAAAGCTGCATGGTTTCCTGCTGCTTCTTCATGGCGTCTTCCGGTTTCGGATATTTGGCGTTAAGCTCGTCAACCTTCGGTTTCAGCACACGCATCTTGGCAGAAGACAAGTAAGACTTGCGTGTGGTGGGGTAGACCAATACTTTCACCAATATTGTGAGCAACAGGAGGACAATCCCCATCGAAAGCCCCAGGCTGCTCAACCAATCGAAAATGTAGATGATGAAGAAACGGTTGATCCACTTGAAGAGCGGCCAACCCAGATAAACAAGGTCTTCCAATTCCAAGTCTTTGTCACTGGCACTGAGCTTGTTTGTGTGTTGCAACAGATGGTAATTGTTCGGAGCGAACAGCATCTGCATTTGAGTGGGGGTCTTTCCGTTGGGATCGAAGAACGTTTTCATGTCGGCCTCGTAATCTTTCAGGTAACCGCTGGCTTTTTGCTGCGGCGTGCTGCTGAGGTGAGCTTCCGTGAAATCCTGATGTGCTATCAGTACACAACTGAAAAACTGGTTCTTGAAAGCGACCCAGTCCAAGGGCTCTGCAATCTTTTCGGATTCGGCACTGGTTTCACTCAGATAATCCGTTCCCTCGTTCTTTATTTTATACGTCAGGGAAGAATAACGGCTTTCGAAATCGAAGCCTTTTTCTTGTTGGCGTGCTATTTCATTCCATGCGATGTCCAACGTTTTCATGGACGGTGCGAAGAAATTGCCCAAGCCGTTGGCCCGGATGGTAAAGTCGACCATGTAGGAATGGGGCAGCAACGTGTAATCGAAATCCAACGTACCTCCAGTGGAAGCCTGTAGACGCATGGTGAGGGTCGTGTCGCTGACGTTGATGGGGGTGAAGAAGAAGTCGCCGGAGTTGATGTTCTCCATCTTACCGCCCAACATGAATTGCATGCGTGCGTCTTTCTCGTCGAACAGTGTCACCGGACCGCCCTGTTGGTTCTTATATTCTTTGAGTTCAACTTTTTGGACGGTGCCCCCGCGTGTATTGAACGTTAACTTAATCAGTTCGTTTTCCAATACGACATCCTGTGCTTCCCCCCTCCTGTGAGCGTAAAACAATGACGTCGTGTCTAAAGCTACTTGTGCTTGATGTGCGATTTCTGCCTTTTCTTTGGCTTCTTGCGCCATCTGCGCTTTTTGTTGAGCCACGGTAGCGATAGAGTCCTGTCGGCGTTGGGCTTCCATTTCCGCTTCGTTCGGGCGACTGAAATAACTGAATCCGATAAGTACTGCCGCAATGAGGATAAATCCTGTAAGCGTGTTTTTGTCCATATTCTTGTTTATTTGTCTTTAGATTGCTTTTGGGTGCTCAATGAATTCTCAATGGCTGCCTTTACGAATGAAAGGAACAAGGGATGCGGTTTGAGTACCGTACTGCTGTATTCCGGATGGAATTGTGTACCGATGTACCATTTCAATGCCGGGATTTCCACAATCTCCACCAAATTGCTGTCGGGGTTGGTGCCTACGCATTGCATGCCGGCTTTTTCATACTCCTTAATATATTGGTTGTTGAATTCGTAGCGGTGACGGTGGCGTTCGGAAATCTGCTTTTGTCCGTATGCTTCAAAAGTCTTACTGCCCTCACGTACATCACATTCGTAGGCTCCCAGACGCATCGTACCTCCCATTTGGGTGATATTTTTCTGTTCTTCCATGATGTCGATGACATTGTGCGGAGTCTTTTCGTCCATTTCGCGGCTATTGGCATCCACATATCCTAATACGTTACGTGCAAATTCAATAACCATCATTTGCATGCCGAGACAGATGCCGAATGTCGGAATATCGTGGGTGCGGGTGTATTCGGCGGCAACGATTTTGCCTTCGGTGCCTCGTTGTCCGAATCCGGGACAGATAACTACTCCCGCCATACCTTTCATTTGTTCTGCCACGTTTTCACGGGTCAGTTTTTCGCTATTGACGAAATGCGTCTTGACTTTATAGTCATTGTAGGTTCCGGCATGTGCGAGTGACTCTAAAATGCTCTTATATGCGTCTTGCAAATCATATTTGCCAACCAGGGCGATGTGGACAATTTCCGTAGCCTTGTTGCGGCGGTCAAGGAAAGAGCGCCATGGGCCGAGTTGAGGAGTTTCACCTACCGGCATATTCATCTTGCGTAAAATAATGGCATCGAGCTTCTGGGCTTGCATGCTCAGAGGAACCTCGTAGATGGACGGCATGTCCAAGCTTTGAATGACGGCTTCTTCGTCCACATTGCAGAAATGAGCCACTTTCTTGCGGATGTCCGCATTCAGTTCATGTTCCGTACGAAGTACCAAAATGTCCGGTTGTATACCTAAACTTTGCAACTGCTTGACCGATGTTTGGGTCGGCTTGGTCTTCAACTCTTTTGCAGCCGCCAGATAAGGGACGTAGGTCAGATGCAGGTTGATGGCATCTTTGCCCAATTCCCAACGTAATTGGCGGATGGCCTCCAGGAAAGGCAGGGATTCGATGTCACCTACTGTTCCCCCGATTTCGGTAATTACGAAATCAAACTTGTATTTTTTACCCATCAATTTGATGTTCCGTTTGATTTCGTCCGTGATATGAGGTACGACCTGGATGGTTTTACCCAAATAGTCCCCTCTGCGTTCTTTTTCGATAACGCTTTGGTATATCCGGCCGGTAGTTATATTATTGGCACGGGTCGTCTGGATTCCGGTGAAACGTTCGTAATGTCCTAAATCCAAATCCGTTTCCTGACCGTCTACGGTAACATAACATTCGCCGTGTTCGTAGGGATTGAGCGTACCCGGGTCGATGTTGATATAGGGGTCGAATTTTTGAATGGTAATGTTGTATCCACGAGCTTGCAACAATTTACCCACAGATGAGGATATAATGCCTTTGCCTAATGATGAGGCTACTCCGCCAGTAACGAAGATATACTTTGTTTCTCCCACAATGTTATAATTTTTGGATTAGAATTCAATTATAATACAACTATTAAGTTGCAAAATTACAAAAAAACTTTGAGTTCCGTGGGACTTTTCCTTTAAAAAAGATATATCTTTGTGTCGACAAAAGGAAACGTGGATGCGAATAAGGTTCTTTTTTATCTTTATAGTTGGAGGATGTATATGGAGTACGATGGTCGGGGCGCGGATAAAACGTGGGAACATGGTGGACACGTTGGCCATGAATGCCATTGTGGATAAATATACAGCCATGTTGAACACTCTTGTCATGGTGACGGATAGTCTGCAACCGGATTCAAACGTAAGATATACTCCATATTATTTCCGTTTGTTTGCACCGGGGACACTTTATAATGCACCCTTAAAGCAGGAGTTCGGCATAACATGGGAACCCTCTCTTCCGGGGCGTGAGAAAGACGTGCCTGCTTTATTGGACGATAAAGATGCGGGCCAGTTGATATTGGAGGAGGAGAACCGGATGTTGATGTATACATATGTAAATTCTCCTTGGCTGATACGAATCACGGAAAGCGATTTGGTTAAAGCCGGTGGTTTGCAGAAAGAAGTCTTGCCGGAACTTCCTCCAGTGTCCCATTTGGTGGAAAATGAAATCAATGTGGACTTCACACAAGATGTGGACACCGTGCGTTTGGCAGTACGTCGTCCGAACTTTTGGAAATTCAAAGGAGATTATTCGTTTCAGTTCACCCAAAATTATTATTCCGAGAATTGGTATCAAGGCGGCGATAACAATTATACGATGTTGGCTTTGGCAACCATGGAGGCAAACTTCAATAACAAACAAAAAATACAATGGGACAACAAGCTTGAGATGCGTTTGGGATTTCAGACTTCAAAAACGGACGAGAAGCATAAACTCAAGACTAATGATGACTTGTTGCGCTTGACCACTAAAATAGGATACAAGGCTACCAAACATTGGTTTTATACCTTGCAGGTCCAGGCATATACTCAGTTTTATCCGAGTTTCAAGGCAAATAGCGATGAGGTCTCTTCCGATTTCCTTTCTCCGTTCAACTTGGTCGTTTCTTTAGGTATGGATTATAAATTGGAATTGAAACGCTTTAAGGGTTCTGCCAACTTGTCTCCCGTAGCTTATAACTTTCGTTCGGTAGAGCGCAGGTCGTTATTCGGTAATTTTGGATTGGAGTCGGGACGAAGCATGTACAATAATTTCGGTCCGAATATTACGGTGAATTATAGTTGGGAAATATGGAAAAACGTCAAGTGGGATGCCCGTATATATTGGTTCAGCAACTTGGAGCAGACTGATATTGAATGGGAAAACACGTTTACTTTCACGATAAACAGGTTCTTGAACTCCAAACTGTTTCTCTATCCTCGTATAGATGACAGTTCGGAGAATTATCGAAATGAGGATAAAAAGTTTTCTTATCTCATGTTCAAAGAATGGTTCAGCTTGGGGGTCAACTACTCGTTTTAATAGAGCCTTTGCCTATAACGACTTGTTAATACTTTCAATATAGTTCAGGAGTTCCGTACGTCCCGTTTTGTTTTCGGATGAGGTTATGAAATAAGGGGGCAGTTCTTCCCATTGTTCCTTTAAGGTTTTAAGATAAATGTCAATATTGGCTTTGAGTTTAGTCGGCTTGGACTTGTCGGCTTTCGTAAAAACAATACTGAACGGGATTCCGTTTTCTCCAAGCCATTCAATGAATTCCATGTCTATTTTTTGAGGCTCGTGCCGTGAATCAACGAGTACGAATAAATTGGTCATCTGTTCTCTGCGCAGTATATAAGAAGAGATGATTTGCTGCAACTTTTCTTGTTCTTTTTTGCTTATTTTGGCATAACCGTATCCTGGAAGGTCTACCAGATACCATTCTTTGTTGATTAAAAAATGATTGATAAGCAATGTCTTACCCGGTGTGGAAGAGGTCTTTGCCAACTTTTTATTATTGGCCAGCATGTTAATCAAACTGGATTTGCCCACATTCGAACGGCCAATGAAAGCGTATTCAGGAGCATGGGTAGAAGGACATTTCCCGACCGAAGAGTTGCTGATGACGAATTCTGCTGATTTGATTTCCATGTCAGTTTGTATTTTTTTTGTTGGCAAATATACGCTTTTTATTTGGCTTTTGGTTATCTTTGCACAAATTTATGTATTTTGATTGTAGATGAATCAACAATATCCTTCAGTATTATTAGAAAAGGCCGTAAATGAATTTGCGAAGTTGCCGGGGATAGGTTCGAAGACTGCCATGCGGTTGGTTCTACACCTGTTGAGGCAAGATGTACAGGCAGTTGAGAGTTTCGGACAGTCGTTGATTACGTTGAAGCGTGATGTGAAATATTGTTCTATATGTCATAATATCTCGGATACGGACGTTTGTGAGATCTGTTCGGATATGCAACGCGACCATTCCACGATATGCGTGGTGGAAAATATTCAGGACGTGATGGCTATAGAGAATACACATCAGTACAAGGGTGTTTATCATGTGCTTGGCGGAGTGATATCCCCGATGGACGGGGTGGGACCTTCTGACCTTCAGATGCAAACTCTAGTGGAACGCGTGGAAGACGGGGGGGTACGAGAGGTGATATTGGCTCTTAGTCCGACAATGGAGGGAGATACGACCAATTTTTATATTTACAGAAAATTGGAGAATGTAGCTGCACGTATCAGCGTGATTGCACGTGGGGTTGCGCAAAATGATGAACTGCAATATACGGATGAAGTAACGTTGGGACGTTCTATTGTGAACCGCGTAGTCTTTACGGGACAAATGTAGGAGAACAGAGAGATGGAGAATATTATTATAAAGAAACTCCGGTTGGAGTTTTGTTTTATTTTTATATTGGCGGCCGTACTTATAGGGCTGTTTGAGTGGGACGTTTGGACTGCCGGATGGGCTGTAGGAAATGAACTGGCAGATTACTATATCAATCTGACGGGAATCATCATGGTTATCGTATTGGTGCCTATGGCTCTGAAAATGATGTCGTTTAGAGTGGTGAAATCTTCTTATTCCGTAGGCTCTCCGCAACGGTCCGGTTTGAAATATAAAAGATGGAGTGAAGTTCGTATGGCTATGTTAGCTGTCACGGGATGGACGAACATCGTATTTTATTATTTGACATTGGACTCGACCGGTTCTATTTGTGCGCTTATTGCAGCTTTGGCTTTATGTTTTTGTTGGCCTTCCCGTGAAAAGTTTGAGAATGAAACGGGGTTGGAATTGAATCATGACGGTGTAAAGACAGAAAACCAAAGAAAGGCATGAAACTTTCAATCGTAATCGTCAGCTACAATGTGAAGTATTACTTGGAGCAGTGCTTGTGCTCTGTGGCACGGGCATGCTATGGACTGGATGCTGAAATCTGGGTGGTAGATAATGCTTCTTCCGACGGGTCGGTGGAATATATACGTTCTCGTTTTCCGGATGTCCATTTTATAGAGAATCAGGAAAATGTAGGTTTTTCCCGTGCGAATAACATGGCTATAAGGCAAGCGACGGGCGATTATATTTTATTGCTTAATCCGGATACAGTGGTAGGAGAAAACACATTGTCCGGATGTTTGCAGTTTATGGATGCTCATCCGGAGGCCGGTGCTACGGGGGTCGCTATGTTGAAGGATGACGGTGGTTTTGCTTGGGAATCTCGTCGGGGGCTACCTACTCCTTTTACGTCTTTTTGCAAAATGACCGGTTTGTGTGCGTTGTTTCCTCATTCGCGGCGTTTGGGACGTTATTACATGAGGTATTTGGATAAGAACAAGACCAATCAGATTGATGTCATCTCAGGTGCTTTTTGCATGGTGCGCCGTTCTGCACTTGATAAAACCGGACTTTTGGATGAGGACTTTTTCATGTATGGAGAAGATATCGACCTTTCTTATCGTTTGTTGCAATGTGGCTATAAGAATTATTATCAACCGTTGAGGATCCTGCACTATAAGGGAGAAAGTACGCATAAAAGCTCTTTCCGTTACGTGCATGTTTTTTATAAGGCTATGCTTATCTTTTTTGATAAACATTATCGTCGTTCGAATCGTTGGTTGACACCTTTTATCCAATTGGCTGTTATTGTCCGGGGAATCTTGGATTTGTGTATGCACCAGAAAGAGCGTTTGTTCGGATGGGCAGGAACAGGACGAGACCGCGAGGCTGACAAATCATATTTGTTTTTGGGACGTCCGGAAGCTGTAGAGTCGCTATGCAGATTGGGGCTTGAAAACAACTTGAAAATAGATTTTGTGGTAGCGGATGAATCGAACAAGCCAGACGGCCATCTTGATCCGTCTCTTTCGGTGAAGGCCTATGATTATGTCATATATGATACCGGGGCATATAGTTATGAGAAAATGCTATACCTGTTGTCTCTCGGGGCAGGACATACCCGGATACGGATAGCGACTTACTCTATGGATACATCTAAGTTGATAACGATGAATAACGTATATTAAAAAACGAAATACGATGATGTTTGCAGCAGATAATATACGGTTGCGTGCACTTGAACCGGAAGATTTGGAGTGGTTATATAGTATTGAAAATGATGAAGAGTTGTGGCAATGGGGGAGTTCGAATGTTCCCTATTCCCGTTATTCCTTAAAAACATATATAGCAGAGTCACGCCACGACATTTATGCCGATGGACAATTGCGTTTGGTTATAGAGACAGAGGATGAGCATTTGGTTTTAGGCTGTGTGGATTTGATGGACTTTTCTCCTCGGCATTTACGTGCGGAGATAGGAATCTTGTTATTTCCGGAGTATAGGGGGCGGGGAGTTGCAACCAAGGTATTGGGGATGCTTGTTTCTTATGCTCGCGAACATTTGTATATGCACCAACTTTATGCTATAGTTTCCCAAAAGAATATGAAAGCGCAACATTTGTTTGAGAGGTTCGGTTTCAAACGTGTATCTCTGTTAGCGGATTGGCTAAGGGACAAAGAAGAAGATTACGTATCAGCCTATGTCTATAGTTTCCGGTTGTAGTTTTCGTTTCGGCAAGAGCTTTAGTTTCAAAAAGTAGGTTTAGTATTTGAAAAAAGTTCGGAAGCTATTTGGCAAATTGAGATAAAGTTTTTACCTTTGCACTCGCAATCAGGAAATCGCCTGATTCCTCTTTTAAAGGTGCGTTAGTTCAGTTGGTTAGAATACATGCCTGTCACGCATGGGGTCACGGGTTCGAGTCCCGTACGCACCGCAACAACATTTTAAATCCCTTGAAAGTCAATCACTTTCAAGGGATTTTCTTTTTTGGGGGCTCAATCGGGAGACCAATCTGATAACAAAATCCAGGACGAGTTCAAGGATATCTATTGGATTTTAATCCAAGAACACCCGGAACTTACTGCAAGGGGATTTGTCGGTGTGGTTCATGGATGAATACCATAAACTACTTTCAGGGGACGTCCTGATGGGTGGTTAAAGCAAATCCTTAAATATAAGGAACCGAAAGCCAAAGCTAAGAAACAGGATAAAGATGAAAGCCGGAAGAACCGGGCAGAGGATAATCTGGATAATGTTGGTTGTTAAAGACGGCGGGCTGCTTCCATTATTTTACAAACTTGCGCACATTGTATTCTATCAGATATATGGCAATTTTCATCCCCAAATAGATACCGCAGGCAAGAGGTACGGTAAATGTAATGAAAGGGTTACCTACCGGATAACCAAACAACGCATAAATGACTGAGAGGATAACAAGTGCTTTTTCAAAGTAATAATAAAACCATAAGAAAGGTGTCAGACAAAGTTTGTCATGCCATTTATACAACAATAGTCTGTGACTTTTTTTCTGCAAATATGAACCGGATAAAAGTACAATGCACATTAGCGCAATGATTGTTCCGCTGAACCATGTGCCTGTAATTGTTTCTGTAAACTGGATTTTCAATATCAGTAACAGGCAGATGGCTATATTGGAGGCTTCGTTCAATAAATAAATCTTTGTCTGCATATATGTACTACTTAATGTTATGATTCGTTTTAAAAATACGTATGCGGTTAAATTTATAAAGATACAAACTATTTCTTATAGAGCCAAAATTCAGAGGCAAAGTCAAGCATGAAGTGCGTTCTTCCCCCAGGAAGTTTGCAAAAGGGTATTCATCCTTTATTCTGTGAAGTGCTATATAATAGTATGTTAATGTGTGTTTTGAAGGATGAATGATATTTTTTGAAAAACTCAGGGGGAAGGAATACGCGAAAGAGAAGAATAATACAGGGAAGCCCGTCTTAAAATAAAAGAGACCGGACTCAAAAGTATATTTTGAGCCGGTCTCTTCCTCCAACATCATTCAGGAACATTGAATGAAGTCAGGGACTCCTCAATCCACCATTGGAAATTCAATGGTTTCACTAACTTCGTTCCAGTTTTCGATTGTGAAGTCCCCGGTACTACCCCCAGATAAAATATCTCCTATCACGATGTTAAGGGTTAGACGCGTGTTTGCTGATAAAGTTGAATTCAGGTTACGTGACAGCTTGTGTACGCTGCCATCTTTCAACGTGATGAGTAATTCCAACGGAGGAGTTTCTGAGGATGGGAATACCATTACAGTAGCATTACTCATTTCCGTTCCGTCTTCCGAACGTTTCAGGTCAAATTTAATCGTCTTTGTCATGTCGGATGCTTCTGCTGTATAGAAGTTGATTTGGTTTGCGATATTTCCGATACGCACCTGCATGTTTGTAATGTTCGAACTGAAGATACCATTGTTTTTCTTCTTGACAATGACTTTCATACCGGCGATGACACGTTTAAGCGATGCTTTTAAGTCTTCTTCTCCTACTTTAGCCTCTTTCACAGCATATACGAGGTCATATACAGGGCGGTAAGTCCCGTCATTGTTGCTCCATAAACTGAAGTAAAGAGAGGATAAGTCTACGCCAATGCTGAAGCCTGGTGTATGGATAGCCGGAGTGTCATAAATAGGTTCCTCATATTTAGGAGTACCCCAGTATACCATGTTATATGTATTCATAGGCAAGTGGAGTTCCCGATTATGTTCACCTTCAAGGATATGCCCGTCTATGATATGGTAGTAGCCATAGAATGGTGTAAGATTGCCATTGACATAGTTTCCGAAATAGGTAGAAGTTCCTGAAATACAGGGGTAAATTTCGATGACGCCAGTCAGTGGGCTTTGATTAAGGGATTCATCAGCGACCGTGGCACTGATTCTTGGGGTTATCATCCTGGTTTCATTGAGAATTTTGTTGTGGTCATCGGATGAACATGATGCAGCCAGAACAAGGAGGCTTAATGCTCCCATCATAACATAATTTTTCATAACCATGTTTTTTTAGAGTGAATAAATAAAGATTGGAAACAGAGGAAATTTGGGGATTAGATTTAAATACACTTCATAAAAGAGGAGTATACCAATAGGGCGGTAAAGTGAATTATGGCCTTATGGAAAAATAATCGGTTGTAAAAAACTTATTTCTTTAATCTTAAGTTGTAAAGATAGGTATTTAAGAGGTATAATCCAAGTTAAAAACAGCCAATCTATATTTCTAAAACGTAATGAAGCTATTTTATACCTTGAGCAAACAGAAAAACTTGCATTCTAATTATATTCTAATTTCGTCTAAGTCCTTTATAATGCCTTTCACCTGTTATTCTGGTTGGAAGATTCTATTTTTGCACAAAAATTGAAAAGTAGCATGAAGGGATTACTGATTATCGGCTTGGCTTTTACTGTCTGTGATGCTTTGTATGCCGAGGAAGGCATGCCGGGGCTTTCGTTGCGGGAAGCGGAAAAGTGCTTTCTGGAACATAATGTGCAGTTGACGGCTCAGAGATATAATGTAGACCGGGCACATGCACAGGTGGTGCAAGCCCGTTTGTTCGACAATCCGGTCATTTCGTTGGAGCAGAATGTATATAACCGCTTGAACGGGAAATATTTTGATGTGGGCAAGGAGGGAGAAGCTGCGATAGAGATAGAGCAGGAGATTCCGATAGCGAGGCAGCGTAGTAAACGTATCAAGTTGGGGGAAATCAACCGTGAAGCGGCCGAATACCGTTTTGAAGAAGTGTTGCGTACCTTGCGGAGCGAATTGTACCGGAGTTTTGTGGATACGTATTACCAGTCACGTTCCATCAGGGTGTACGATCGTGAAATAACTTCGGTAGGCAAGCTCTTGCAAGCGGTAAGGGAGCAGGAGGGAAAAGGAAACATGTCCCGGATGGAAGTGTCGCGCCTGGAACTGTTTCTTTTGTCTTTGCGGAAAGAACGGCAGGACGCAGAACAGAAATTGGTGGAGATGAGAGGGCGGTTGAATTTGTTGTTGGGTGCTCCGGTCGGACAAGACCGGGAACTGGTATTGGACGAGAGCATATTGGAAAAGGTAGACCTGTCCGCTGTTTCGTTTACCGATTTGGGCACGATGTTGGATTCGCGTCCGGATGTGCGTGCGGCCCGTGCCGGAGTGCGTGCGGCAGAAGCGAATGTGAAATTGCAACGGGCGATGGCAGCTCCCGAGTTTTCGGTGAGAGGGATGTACGACCGTGCCGGAAATTTCATCAACGACTATTTTGCCATTGGTGTCACATGCTCCGTGCCGATTTTCAACCGTAACCAAGGAGAAATCAAATCGGCCAAACTGGAATTACTTCAACAAGGCAAAGAGGAGGAGTATGCTGTGGATAAGGCGGAAATGGAACTTTATTCGGCCTGCCATCAATTACGGAAGGCCGTAGAGCTTTACCGGGCATTCGACGGCCGCATGGAACAGGATTTCGAGCAACTCATGGAGGGCGTCAACGAAAACTTTTACGAGCGCAACATCAATATGTTGGAATTTATCGATTATTATCAGAGTTATAAAGAAGCTTGCCTGCAATGCTATGCGTTGCGGCGGGATGTGTTCGGGGCAATGGAGAACCTGAACACGGTTGTAGGACGTACGATATTTAAACTTTGAAAAGCATGAATCGTATATTTTTTCTTATAAGTTTAGGAGTGTTGGCAGGGGCTTGTTCCCGTTCTACACAGGTGGCCGGTACGGAGGAGCCGGGAATATTCCTTACAGACAGTTTGAAACGTGTGGTGTCTGTCGATACGGTCCGTTGCCGGCCGGTGGCGGATGAATTGACGTTGACCGGCCGGGTGGCTTTCAATCCGGAAAAGGTGGCGCAGGTTTATCCTATATTCGGAGGGACGGTCGTGGAAGTACGGGCCGAAATCGGGGATTACGTGCGCCGGGGAGACGTGTTGGCCGTCATCCGTAGCGGCGAAGTGGCCGAGTATGAGAAACAACGCAAAGAAGCGCAACACCGGTTGGCTCTTGCCCGCCGCAACCTGCATTCCGTGCAGGATATGGAGGCATCCGGAATGGCTTCTGAAAAGGATGTCATGCAAGCCCGCAAGGAAGTGGGCGAGGCCGAAGCCGAGGCTGAGAGGTTGGCTGAAGTCTTTTCGATTTACCATGTGTCGAGTGGGGCCAATTATCAGGTCAAGGCTCCGCTTTCCGGGTTCGTGGTGGAGAAGCATGTCAATCCCGAAGAACAGTTACGCTCGGACGACGGTGAAGAAATGTTCACGATTTCCGGATTGGAAAACGTATGGGTGATGGCAGACGTATATGAAAGCGACATCAGTAAGGTAGGCGAAGGCGATTCGGTGCGTATCACCACGTTGGCCTATCCGGAGGATGTCATTGCCGGGAAGATAGACAAGGTATATAATATGTTGGACGAGGACAGTAAGACCATGGGCGTGAGGGTGAGGTTGGACAATCGCGATTATAAGCTGAAGCCGGGCATGTTTACCCAGGTCCGCGTCTGCGGACGGGGGACGGGCAAGGAACGGCTGTGTGTCCCTTCGCAAGCCTTGGTCTTCGAGAATGGCCGCTATTATGTAGTTACGGTGGCATCGGACGACCGTTTGGCGGTGAAAGAAGTGGAGGTGTACCTGCACTCGGATGAGGTCTGCTACCTATTCTCTGGGTTGACGGCGGGCGAGCGCGTCCTGAACCGTAACGTGTTGTTGGTTTATAATGCATTGAATGCAGGCTAGTCGGGAGGAAGGAGTATGTACAAGTTCATAGATAACATCGTGGCTTTTTCGCTGAAGAACAAGTTCTTCATATTTTTCTGTACCGCCGTGGCTGTGATAGCGGGGATTGTGTCATTCAAGCATACCCCTATCGATGCGTTCCCAGACGTGACCAATACCAAGGTGACGGTGATTACCCAATGGCCGGGGCGAAGTGCCGAAGAAGTGGAGAAGTTCATCACGATACCTATCGAAATCGCCATGAATTCGGTACAAAATAAAACGGATATACGTTCCACCACGCTTTTCGGACTTTCGGTTCTCCATGTGATGTTTGAAGATGACGTAGATGATTTCGTGGCGCGCCAACAAGTGTATAACCTGTTGAATGATGCAGACTTGCCGGACGGGGTGACACCGGAGGTACAACCGCTTTACGGTCCGACGGGGGAGATATTCCGCTATACGTTGCGCAGCGAGAAGCGGGACGTGCGCGAATTGAAGACTTTGCAGGATTGGGTGATAGAGCGTAACTTGCGGGCCGTCTCCGGTGTGGCGGACATCGTGAGTTTCGGTGGCGAGGTGAAAACATTCGAAGTAAGCGTCAATCCCCATCAACTGAAAAACTACGGGATTACGTCTTTGGAGCTGTTTCAGGCGATAGCCAATAGCAATATCAATGTGGGTGGCGATGTCATTACGAAAAGTTCGCAAGCGTATGTCGTGCGGGGTATCGGGTTGATTAACGACATGGAAGAACTGCGTAACATCGTGGTGAAAAATATCCACGGCATCCCCGTGTTGGTCAGGCATCTGGCCGAGGTACACGAGGCATGCCTGCCCCGTTTGGGGCAAGTGGGGCGTATGGCCGAAGACGATGTCGTGCAGGGGATCGTCATCATGCGTAAAGGCGAAAATCCGGCCGAAGTAATCGACGCACTGAAAGCCAAGATAGATCATATTAACAAGGAGGTCTTGCCGGAAGACGTGCAGATCGTGACGTTCTACGACCGGGAAAACTTGGTGAATCTTGCCGTCCATACCGTGTCGCGCAATCTGGTGGAAGGCATCTTGTTGGTGACATTCATCGTGTTGATATTCATGGCCGATTGGCGTACGACGGTGGTAGTGGCCGTGGTGATACCTTTAGCCCTGCTGTTTGCTTTTATTTGTTTGCGGCTCATGGGCATGTCGGCCAACTTGCTCTCCATGGGAGCCATAGACTTCGGTATTATTATCGATGGGGCGGTCGTCATGGTGGAAGGGATATTCGTGGCACTCGACCGGAAAGCCAAAGAAGTGGGGATGCCTGCTTTCAACTTGATGTCGAAAATGGGGCTTATCCGGCAGACGGCCAAAGAGAAAGCCCGCGCCGTGTTTTTCTCCAAACTCATTATTATCACTGCGCTGATACCTATCTTCTCCTTCCAGAAAGTGGAAGGGAAGATGTTCTCCCCGTTGGCATACACCTTGGGATTCGCTTTGTTGGGAGCTTTGTTGTTCACGTTGACCTTGGTTCCGGTCATGTCGTCCATGTTGCTGAAACGGAACGTGCGCGAGAAGAACAACTTCTTTGTGCGTTTCATCAACGGGAAATCCGTGGCCTTCTTCGATAAATGCCATGCCCGTCGTAAAATGTCCGTCGGCATTGCTGGTATCGTGGCCGTGGGCGGTCTGTGGATGTTTACTTTGTTGGGGACGGAATTCCTGCCCCAGTTGAATGAAGGATCCATTTATATCCGTGCCACTCTGCCACAGAGCATTTCGCTGAACGAGTCGGTACAACTGGCCAACAAGATGCGGGCCAGACTGGCCGCTTATCCCGAAGTGAAACAGGTGCTTTCCCAAACCGGGCGGCCGAACGACGGTACGGATGCGACGGGATTCTATAATATCGAATTCCACGTGGACATTTATCCCGAAAAAGAGTGGGAGAGCGGATTGGACAAGATGCAACTGATCGAGAAGATGCAGGAAGACCTTTCGATGTATCCGGGCATAGACTTCAATTTCTCCCAACCCATTACGGATAATGTGGAAGAGGCGGCTTCGGGGGTGAAAGGTTCCATTGCCGTGAAGGTATTCGGGAAGGATTTGTACCGTTCGGAAAAGATTGCCATGGAAATCGACAAGATTCTCGGTACGGTCGAAGGGATTGAGGACTTGGGAGTGATTCGGAATATCGGGCAACCGGAGTTGCGTATAGAATTGGACGAGGGACGTTTGGCACGTTACGGGGTATCCAAAGAGGATGTGCAGGCTATTATCGAAATGGCCATCGGCGGAAAGTCGGCTTCGTTGTTGTACGAAGATGAACGCAAGTTTAACATCATGGTACGTTATAAACCGGAATTCAGGCAGGACGAGGAAGAAATCGGGAAAATACTCGTGCCGACAATGGATGGGACGATGATACCCATCAAGGAATTGGCGGAAATAAGGACCATTACCGGCCCGTTGTTGATTTTCCGCGACAATCATGCACGCTTTTGTGCCGTGAAGTTCTCGGTGCGTGGCCGGGATATGGGAACGGCTGTGGCCGAAGCACAGGAGAAGGTGAATGCCTCCGTCCGTTTGCCAGAGGGGTACAGTTTGAAATGGACCGGGGATTTCGAGAACCAACAGCGAGCCACGAAACGTTTGTCGCAAGTGGTCCCGGTAAGTATCGCCATCATTTTCGTCATCTTGTTCATTTTGTTCTCCAATGCTCGGGATGCCGGTCTGGTACTGTTGAATGTACCTTTTGCAGCTGCAGGAGGTATTGTGGCATTGTGGGCTACTGGGTTTAACTTTTCGATTTCGGCCGGTATCGGTTTCATCGCCTTGTTCGGTATCTGTATCCAGAACGGCGTGATTATGATTTCGGATATCAAGCATAACCTGAAAGAACGGTTGGCATTATCGTGTGCCGTGAAAGAAAGTGTGCGTTCCCGTGTCCGTCCGGTGGTCATGACGGCTGCGATGGCCGCCATCGGTCTGATGCCGGCAGCCGTAAGCCATGGCATCGGTTCGGAGTCGCAACGCCCGTTGGCCATAGTCATCATTGGAGGTCTGGTGGGAGCTACTTTCTTTGCCCTGTTCGTATTTCCTTTGATTGTAGAGTTTGTCTATGGTAAAATGTTGTATGATAAGAACGGAAATCTGAAGCAAAGGAGTTTGTGACATGCAAAATCCGTATATTTGCAGATGAAATCCCATGGATGCGAAGATTATGGCAAAAATACTATTGGCGGAAGACGAACAGAACATCGCTTCGTTCATCAGGCGGGGCTTGCAGGAGTTCGGGCATGAAGTACAAGTGGCACACGACGGAGGCACGGCATGGGCTATGTTACAGGAAGGAGTTTTCGATTTGCTTGTGTTGGATGTCATTATGCCGAAGATGGACGGGCTTGAGGTTTGTCGGCAGTTCCGTTTGAAGGAAGGATACCATACACCGGTCATCATGCTGACGGCGTTGGGCACGACCGAGGATATCGTAAAGGGGTTGGATGCCGGGGCGGACGACTATCTGGTGAAACCGTTCAGTTTCCAAGAACTGGAAGCACGTATCAAGGCTTTGTTGAGGCGGGGAAAAGAACGTCCGGACAGGCAACTTTGGTGCCACGACCTCGTGTTGGATTGCGACACCCGTCGTGCACGGCGCGGGGATACGGTGATAGAACTGACTGTCAAGGAATACCGCCTGTTGGAATACTTCATGACCCATCAAGGGGTGGCGCTTTCTCGCCTGACACTCTTGAAAGACGTGTGGGACAAGAATTTCGATACGAATACCAATGTGGTGGACGTTTATGTGAACTATCTCCGGAACAAGATAGACCGTGAATTTGAGGTCAAGCTTATCCGCACGATTGTCGGAATGGGATATATCATGGGGGTACAGTAAAGCCGGGAAGGAAGAAGGATGAAGATCGGGTCGAAGATAGCTTTGTTTTATACCGTAATAACCGTCGGTGCCATTGCGCTGATTGTATTGGTGTTCTATTTCTTTACATTGAGATATATAAATAAGGTGTATGATTCGTATCTTTCGGAAAAGGCTTATCTGACGGCTCAAAAGTATTGGGAAAAGGATGAGGTGGACGAATCCCGTTACCGGGAAATACAGCAGAAGTATGACGAACTCTTGCCCCAGGCTTATGAAATCTTGCTGAATGCCGACAGTGTGACGGCCGTGGCAGACACCTTGGCGAAGTACCTCGACCGCCACCAACAGGCTCGGCTTTTCAAACATGAACCGGTCACGTTCGTTTATGGGCATTTGCGGGGCGCGGCTCTTTATTATCCGGACAATGAAGGAAACTTTGTCGTTCTGGTGATGGCTTCCAACCATTATGGGCAGGACATACAGAAACATATATTGATGTTGGCGTTTCTCTTGTTGGCGGTGAGTTGCGGCTTGGTCTTCCTCATCGGGAAGCTGTATGCCAACCGGATTCTCCTTCCTTTGCAGCATTTACTGAAGGATTTGAAGCGCATACGTATCAACAATCTGGATGTCCGGTTAGAGACTTTCGGGAATAAAGATGAATGGGATGAACTCATTCGTGCGTTGAATGAGATGTTGGATCACCTGGACGCGGCTTTTCAGGCCGAGAAGGCTTTTATCAGCAATGCTTCGCATGAATTGAACAATCCGTTGACGGCAATTCAGGGCGAATGTGAAATCTGTTTGCTGAAACGACGTTCGACTAAGGAATACGAAGAGGCTTTGCAGCGCATCGCGGATGAAAGCCGACGTATCAGTATGCTGATAAAACATTTGCTGTTTCTTTCGCGGCATGACGAGGATATTCTGTGCAGCGGGGTGGAGACGGTTGAACTGGCCGTTTTGTTGCAGGACTTGTGCCGGCAGTATGGACGGGTGCGGTTTGATGTTACGGGAATTGGAGCCGGGAGCGAACTGCGGGCCGATTCTCATCTCCTTCGAGTGGCTTTCCGGAACATTATAGATAATGCTTGCAAATATTCCCAGGAGGATGTGGAGGTCCGGATGGCACGTATGGAGGACGAGGTGAAGGTGGAAGTTCTGGACCATGGTATCGGTATACCGGAAGATGACATCAGATATATTTTTAATTCGTTTTATCGTGCCGGTAATGTTCGTGAATACCATGGACAGGGCATCGGACTGAGCTTGTCGATGCGGATTCTGAAGGTATACGGTGGCCGGATTTCCGTTGATTCGTGCCAAGGACAGTATACGAAGGTGACGGTAATTTTTAAGGTTTCGACAAAAACGAAGTAGGCCTCGTATCCGGAGGGGCCGTCACTGTTTTCTTGAATGTTTCTTCCAAAAACGCAAAAAGAGACTGTTTTTTGCTGTTTTTTTCCGATAATGTTTCATTTTAAAAAGTATAGATTACATAACCGAAAATGAATCTCGGGTAAAATTTGTTACTTTGCAGCGTGGTGAAGTGATGAAAAACTATTTAAAATATAATAAAGGAACATTATGGATAAAATTTTAGGGAAAGTGCCGATAGGCGAGAAGATTGGTTATTCGTTGGGAGATGCCGCAGCCAATCTCGTTTTTCAGATGATGATGATTTATCAGTTGAAGTTCTACACCGACGTGTTCGGGCTTGAAGGGGCGGTAGCTGGTACCGTGCTTCTGATTGCGCGGATAGTGGATGCCTTTGTCGATCCGGCTGCCGGCATCTTGTCGGACAAGACACAAACGAAGTGGGGGAAGTTCCGGCCTTGGGTCATTTGGACCGCTCTCCCGTTCATGGTCTTTTATGTGTTGGCTTTCTACAATCCGGGAATAGAGAATAAGGCGTTGGTCGCAGTGTATGCCGGTATTTCATACGTGTTGCTCATGTCTCTCTATTCTTTTAATAATACGCCTTATAGTTCGTTGGGTGGTGTGATGACGGGGGATATGAAGGAGCGTACGAGCATTACTTCTATTCGTTTCGTAGCTGCCACCGTAGCACAGTTTGTGGTGCAAGGGCTTACGCTTCCTTTGGTACATAAATTCGGTCGTGGCTCGGGGGCGGACGATGCACAAGGATGGCTTTCTACCATTACGATTTTTGCGGTGGTGGGATTTATCTTTCTGGTCGTGGCCGGTTTTTCGGCTAAGGAACGTATTGCTCCACCTGCATCCCAGAAAATGGATGTCAAGAATGACATTAAGGGATTGTTTGCCGATGTGTCATGGCGCTCCATGTTTATTCTGACGTTGTTCGTGTTCATCACTTTGGCCATGTGGGGATCTGCCATGTGCTATTATTTCCAACATTATGTTGACCCGCAGGCGTTGGGGGCTTTTCTTGACAGGCTTGGATTGGTGAAAGAAGAAGGTGCCGCGTTGGGGGCAGGGATGCAGATTTTGGATTCTTTCAGCTTGTTGGCTACTCGGGGCGCAGACGGTAGCATTCCCTCTGCAGAGTCTTATTCCATCGGGCTTTCCGTATTCAATATGGCCGGTGCACTCGTGCAGTTGATAGGAGTGATTACGCTTTCTGAGTTCCTGGCGAACCGTTACGGCAAGAAGTCTACGTTTATTGTATGTTTAGGACTGACGGCCTTGTTTACGGCGGCTTTCATGCTTCCGGACAAGGATGATGTGGGGCTGATTTTCACCTTGGGTATTTTAAAGAGTTTGGCGTATGCGCCTACGGTACCATTGCTTTGGGCCATGATTGCCGATGTGGCCGACCACATGGAATATGTGAGCCATCGAAGGGCCACAGGGCTTTGTTTTTCCGGGGTGGTGTTCGCATTAAAAGCCGGGTTGGGCGTGGGAGGAGCCGTGGCCGGTTTGATTCTCTCTGTATTTGGTTATGTAAACGATGCTGCTGCCTCCCAATCGGCAGACTCGTTGTTCGGTATCCGGATGGCCTCAAGTATAGTGCCCGGTTTGTGTTTCGGTGTGGGAGTGGTGGCTCTTTTCTTCTACCCTATATCCAAGACGCTGAACGAAAAGATGCAGGCTGAATTGGCACGGAGAAGGACGAATGATGGTAAATGACGTTTTATTAATTTTTTAAATAGGTCTATTATGAAACGAAGTGTTTTTTTACTGGCAGCGGTAATGGCGACCATTGGGGTTTTTAGTCAGAAAGCTACTACCATGCGAGAAGCTTTTGCAGACAAGTTTCTTATCGGAACAGCCTTGAATACGCGGCAGGTGGTGAACCGTGATAAGGCTTTGCAGGCTTTGATTAAGGATAATTTCAGTGCTGTGGTGGCAGAAAACTGCATGAAAGCCGAAGTGCTGCAGCCGCAAGAAGGTGTCTTTAACTTTAAGGACGGGGATCGTTTGTGCGATTTGGCGGAAAAAAATGGGCAGGTGGTTACTGGCCACTGCTTGATATGGCATTCTCAAGCCCCTCGGTGGTTTTTCAAGGACAAAGACGGTAAGACTGTGAGTCGTGAGGTTCTTGTACAGCGGATGAAAGACCATATATATAAGGTAGTGAGGCATTACAAAGGACGTGTCAAAGGTTGGGATGTGGTCAACGAGGCCGTTGAAGGCAACGGTGAACTACGTAAGTCGCCTTTCTACAAGATTATTGGGTCGGACTTTATCCGTTTGGCTTTCCAGTTTGCCCATGAGGCAGATCCTGATGTGGAGCTTTATTACAATGATTATGGGATGGATTCACCTCGTAAACGAGAGGCTGTGGTACGTATGGTCAAAGACTTGAAAGCTCATGGTTGCCGTATAGATGCAGTGGGGATGCAGTCACATGTGGCATTTAACACCTCTCTTGGTGAATATGAAAAAAGCATGGAGGCTTTTATCAATGCCGGGGTCAAGGTCTTGGTGACAGAATTGGACCTTAGTGTATTGCCTTGGCCGAGAGGGAACTATGGTGCCGCTATTGAGACAAATTTTGATTATAAGAGAGAAATGGATCCTTATACTGATGGGTTGCCTGCGGAGAAAGCGAAAGAATTGGATGATTTTTATATAAAGCTTTTCGATATATATTTACGCCACAGCAAGGACATCGGAAGAGTAACGTTCTGGGGAGTGACTGACGGGGATTCTTGGAAGAATAATTTTCCAGTGCATGGCCGTACGGATTATCCTTTGGCTTTCGGTCGTGACATGAAGCCCAAACCCTTTGTGCGTACCATTATTGAGATGGCACAGTCGGGGAAGTATGATTGATGAGGTGATTTTAGGAACAAGTAGATTGTATATAATATAATAAGGTGTAACCATTCATTAAATATTTGTATCATGAAGAAAAGATATTTGATACCGGGCGATTATATGGCAGACCCGTCGGTACATGTGTTTGAAGGCAAAGTGTATATTTACCCCTCCCACGATTGGGAAAGTGGCATACCCGAGGACGATTGGGGGGCGCATTTCGACATGCGCGACTATCATGTATTCTCGTTGGAAGATGTGATGGAAGGAGATGTGACAGACTATGGTATGGTTCTTGACAAGACGGACGTACCTTGGGTGAAGCGTCAAATGTGGGATTGCGACTGTTGCGAAAAGGATGGGAAGTATTATCTTTATTTCCCTGCCAAAGACCATACGGATATCTTCCGTTTGGGAGTGGCTGTCAGCGACACGCCTTACGGGCCCTTTGTACCGGAGCCGGATCCCATCAGGGGAAGTTATTCCATAGATCCGGCCGTATTCAAGGATGATGACGGTCAGGTGTATGTTTATTTTGGGGGACTGATGGGCGGTCAGCTTCAGCGTTATAAGGATAATAGTGCTTTGGAATGTGCGGAGTTTCCGGCTGATGGTGAACCGGCCATACCTTCCCGTGTGGCACGTCTGGCGGAAGACATGAAACAGTTTGCCGAAGAGCCGCGTCCCGTGGTCATTTTGGATGAGGACGGAAAACCTCTGAAAGCAGGCGACCATGACCGCCGTTTCTTCGAAGCTTCATGGATGCATAAATACAACGGGAAGTACTATTTCTCTTATTCTACAGGAGATACGCATCTTTTGTGTTATGCCATCGGTGATAACCCATACGGTCCGTTTGTTTACCAGGGGGTAATTCTTACTCCGGTTGTAGGATGGACTACCCATCACTGTATCGTGGAGTACAAAGGAAAGTGGTATTTGTTCCATCATGATTCGATGCCGTCGGGAGGGCGTACGTGGTTGCGTAGCCTGAAAGTCTGTGAATTGCGTTATGACGCAGATGGAAAAATCGAGATGATAGAAGGAATGGATGATTAACGGTTTGGGCAGGATGAAAAACTGGTTGTGGATTATAGGCTTGTTTTTCGTGCTTTCGCTCCATGCAGAGGATGGCCATCGGCTATGGCTCCGCATGGAGCGAAATGCGCTACCGGCTGATGTCAGTCTGTCGGAAAGTACGGAACGGACGGCAACTTTGGATATTGCGTCTCGTGAATTGAAAGACTTTTGGAAAGGGGAGGGGCGTGTGCTTCTTCGTGTCTCTAAGGATGGGGTTATGAGGGATGGTTTTACGATTTGCAGGAAAGGTCTGGACGTGGAGCTTTCTTCGGCATCCGACAACGGCGTGCTTTATGCCGCCTATGATTTGTTGCGTAGACAGCAGGCCGGAGATTTACTGTCGGATGGTGTGGCTGTGACAGAAAGACCTTCTTACGACATTCGCATCCTGAACCATTGGGACAATCCCGATGGGACGGTAGAGAGAGGTTACGCAGGACGTTCGATATGGAAGTGGGACGAGCTGCCCGAAACGGTTTCCCCATTGTACGAGGAATATGCTCGTGCCAATGCTTCTGTCGGCATTAACGCCGTGGTGCTCAATAATGTGAACGCCAAACCTCAGATGCTTTCCACCGGAATGCTTCGTAAAGTAGCGGTTATTGCCGAAGTGCTGCGCCCGTATGGCATAAGGACTTATTTGTCGGTGAACTTTGCTTCCCCGAAAGCCCTTGGGGAACTGTCTACGGCCGACCCGTTGGACGAGGATGTACAACGGTGGTGGAAGAAGAAGGCTAAAGAAATCTACCGTCTGATTCCCGATTTCGGCGGTTTTTTGGTCAAGGCGAACAGTGAAGGGGAACCCGGCCCACAAGATTACGGGCGGACGCATGCCGATGGGGCCAATATGTTGGCCGACGTGCTCGCTCCCTATGGGGGATTGGTGATGTGGCGGGCATTTGTCTATCAGGCGGAAAGTCCCGACCGGGCATGCCAGGCATACGAGGAGTTTATGCCTTTCGATGGGCAATTCCGTGATAACGTGATTGTACAGGTGAAAAACGGGCCGATAGACTTTCAACCCCGTGAACCTTTCAGCCCCTTGTTCGGTGCCATGCAACACACACAGGTTATGCCGGAGTTCCAAATAACCCAGGAGTATTTGGGGCAGTCCATTCATACGGTATTTTTGGCAACGATGTGGAAAGATTGTTTGGATGCCGAAACTTATCGGGTTGGGGGAGGAACTGTAGCAGATGTCACACAGCATCGGGTCGGCATTCATTCCCGGTCGGCCGTGGCGGGAGTGGCCAACATCGGGGATGTGGTCAATTGGACCGGAAACGATATGGCACAGGCTAATTGGTATGCTTTCGGTCGTTTGTGTTGGAATACCGAACTGTCGGCGGAACAGATTGCCGAAGAGTTTCTGAAGCAGACTTTCTCAACTGATGAACATTTCATCGAACCGGTGCGCCAGTTGCTTTTACGTTCATGGGATACGGCGGTTAGCTATATGATGCCGTTGGGGTTGCACCATATATTTGCTTTCGGGCATCATTACGGACCTGAGCCATGGTGTGCTCCTCCTGATACACGCCCGGATTGGTTGCCGAAGTATTACCACCGGGCCGATACGGTAGGAGTTGGTTTCGATCGCACGGTACGAGGGTCGAAGGCCGTTTTGCAATACCATGAACCGTTGGCTACGCTTTACGGAGATTTGGAAACATGTCCGGAAGAATATCTTTTATGGTTTCATCACGTGCCTTGGGAGTATGTGATGCGGAACGGTTTGACTTTGTGGGATAACCTCTGTTACATTTATAACAGCGGAGTCGAAGATGCCCGGGAGTTTGTGGATTTGTGGCAGAAAGTTCAACCGTATGTCGACACGGAGCGTTACGAAGCCATACAGATGCGATTCGAGCGGCAAGCACTTGATGCGGAATGGTGGCGGGATGCTTGCCTGCTTTATTTCCAACAGTATTCCCGTCGGTCGATTCCGGCCGATTGTCCTCCTCCGGTACATGATTTGGAGGAATTGATGGAATTCAGGTTACATTTGGACAATTATACGGCAGCTGATATGGATAAATTACCATAATTCATAGGAAATGTTACAAAGAACATAGAGAATGTAACATGAGGGCATTAATGCTTTTTTGAGTTACAAAAGCGGGAAAGACCTATCCAACGGGCTTTTTCGCTTTTTTTGTAGGTATGTAACAAAATAAAAGGAATATGATACATGAGCGAAAATGACTTTCAGTTTTATGCTGTAATTTAGCACCAGATAACGAGAGTTTCGATTTATTTTTAAATGAAGTAATAACACTAATAAAATAATCTAATATGAGTGCAAGGAAAAACAGAAGAAGATTTGCTCCTTTTTGGGCTGGCTTGGCATGCTGTGCCTTGGGTTGTGTCTACTCCTGCAATGATGGCTACGATTTGATAGATGAAGATCCGGCGTGGCTAGGCAGTAGTATTTACGACTATTTGAAGTCGAATGGGAATTACACCAATGTAGTGAGAATGATTGACGACCTTGGTTATACTGAGGTTCTTGCCCGTACGGGTAGCAAAACTCTCTTCGTGGCTGATGATGATGCCTACGCACGTTTCTATAATAGTGGGAAATGGGGCGTGAGAAGTTACGAGGAGTTGTCCATGGCGCAAAAGAAGCAGTTGCTTTATGGCTCAATGATTAACAATGCTTGCCAGGTAGCTTATTTGTCCAGTTCCACAGGCCCGACAGAGGGAGACTGTATGCGCCGTTTGACTTCGGCATCGGCATACGACACTGTTCCCGTACTTCGGCCGATTGATATGCCGGATACAAAGTATTGGGCATATTACAAAAATTCAGGTAAGACAATCCCTTGTTTGGCAGATATGACCACGGCGCCTATGATCCATTTCATTGAGGCTTATTTGCAGAACCGTCGTATTTCCAATGACGATTGTAATTTTCTCTTTAATTACGCCACGGAGCGTAAGCCGGGTGATGCCAATGTGAATGGAGTGATGATGGTAGAGCAAAACATTCGTTGTTCTAATGGCTTTGTACATAAGATGGGAGATGTGATGACCCCGCTTCCTAATTTGGCAAATGTCATAGCAGGAATGCCGCGTGCACAACAATATTCTAAGATGTTGGATCGTTTTTCAGCACCTTATTATGATGAATCGTTGACGCGGGAGTATAACCGTTTGTATGGCACCAGTTATGATTCTGTTTTTCAGAAACGTTATTTTTCAGAGCGTTCACAAGGTGGATCGCCTTTGAATTTGACGCAGAAGGAAGAACCGGTGGAGGCGATGCTGAAATTCGACCCGGGATGGAATGCCTATTACTCTGAATTAAACGCCAGTGTCTCTACGGATGTCCTTTTGCAACAAGACATGGCCGTCATGCTTGTGCCAACTGATGCCGCGCTTACGGAATATTGGGAAAATGGTGCCGGAAAAGTATTGAAAGATAGATATGGGACTTGGGAGAATGTGCCAGACAAGGTGCTTTCGAAGTTATTGAACGTAAACATGCTTAATTCTTTTTCCAATTCTGTTCCCAGTAAATTCAGCACAGTGTTGAATGATGCGAATGATGAACTGAAGATTAAAAAGGAAGATGTGGATAGCGTGTTCTTCGCTTGTAACGGGGCTGTCTATTTGACAAATAAGGTGTTCAGTCCTGTGGCTTATATATCCGTATCGTTCCCGGCATTGGTCAATGAAACGATGAATATCATCAATTGGGCTATCGACCAGTATGATTATGATGTGTATTTGAATTCGCAAAATTCTGTTTATAGCTTCTTTATCCCGACAAATCATGGTTTGTTGACTTACGTGGATCCATGTTCTTTTGGTAAAAACCAAACACAGATTTTTGAGTTCCATTACGATGAGAGCGCTCAGACGGAAACGGAGAAAGTACGTGCTTTCATTTTTAATTATGACATTGAGGCAGGAGTAAAGCTTGATTCTATTGGCGAGGCTTCTGTCGGGCAGGTACGTGACCGCTTGACGGATATATTGGAAACGCATATCGTGGTGGGAGATGTCGAAAGTGGGGAAAAGTTTTATCGGACAAAAGACGGAGGTACGATTCTCATAGAGAATGCCGGGCAATCCAATATGACAGTGGCCGGTGGATGGCAATTGGAACATGGTGAAAAATTGCCTGTTGCACAAATTTACCCGGAAGAAAACGGTAAAGCTTATATATTGGATGGGGCACTCATACAGACAGCCCGGAAATCAGTTCCGGACATTTTGAAAGAGAACGATGAGTTCTCGGAATTTTATAAATTGATGGAAGGGTCATCCATAATGTCAAACCTGATTTCTATAGGAAGCAGTCCTGACGCACCTTCTTATGCTTGTCCAAGTCCGAGTATAACGTTGTTTAATACATTCCATTATACGGTTTATGTGCCGACGAATGCGTCGATACAGGCTTTGCATAATGAAGGCAAGCTGCCGACTTGGGATGAGGTGGAAGAGGAACAAGACGAGGATGAAAAAGAAAGGATGACGGAGCAAATAGAGAAATTCCTCAAATACCATATCCAGGACAACTCGTTATATATCGGACAGGGGAATATAGAAGAGGCTGATTATGAAACCTCTGCTTATGAAATCAATGGGGCTGACAATACGATTTCTTACTGCCGCTTGACGGTAAAAGGTGATGGAAGCCACCTGTCAGTAACTGATGCGGCAGGAAACAAGCGCAATGTGTTGACAAATGGAGGGCTTTACAATCTGATGGCTCGTGAATACCAGTACAATACCAAAGATGTGGCATCTGCCTCTGAGATTTATACTTCTTCTTATGCGGTGGTGCATCAAATCGACGGGCCGTTGATTTGGGAGAAAGAAACAGAAGAAGGAAGTATGGAATAAAATGTTAAACCAAGTAATACTATAAATGAATGAAAACCCTATATCGACATATTATGTTAGGTGCGTTTGTCGCTTTGCCTTTGATGGGTTTTGCGCAAGCACCCGGGACGATGATTAGTGGTACTGTCTCTGACGATATTGAGCCATTGATGATGGTGAATGTGGTCGAAGTAGACGAGGCAAACCGTATCGTGGCTCATGGTGTGACGGACATCAATGGAAACTTTTCTTTCCGCATTGTGAATCCGAAGCATCGTCTGAAGATTTCGTACGTAGGCTATGCCACACAACTTATCCCTATTAAAGGGACACGTTACAATATAAAGTTGAAGAGCAACCTGCAATTAAAAGAAGTGGTTGTGAAACAGAAACGTGTAATACAATCCAGTGGTTTGGCCATACCGGAACGTGAAGTGTCGGTGGCTCATCAAACTATTGATGCTAAAGAATTTGAAGGATTGAGCCTGACGAGCATCGACGAGGCTTTGCAAGGTCGTGTGGCTGGTTTGGATATCGTGTTCAATTCCGGTGACTTGGGTGCCGGTACGACCATGCGTTTGCGTGGAGTCAGTTCTATCAACGGTAATACCCAACCTTTGGTGGTAGTAGACGGTAATGTGTTTGAAAGCGATTACTTGTCCGGTTTTGATTTCGCTTCGGCCACAGAGGAGCAGTATTCTGAGCTGTTGAATGTCAATCCGGACGACATCGCCAGTATTACGGTGTTGAAAGATGCCGCAGGTACGGCCATTTATGGTTCGCAGGGAGCAAATGGTGTGATTGAAATTAAGACAAAGCGTGGGGTCAGGGGGAAGACGAAAGTGACTTATTCCTATGCGGCTACGATGACTTACCAACCCAAAGGCATGCGCATGCTGAATGGTGACCAATACACCATGTTGATGAAAGAAGCATATTATAATCCGGAATTAAGTGATGCCGCGTCCGACATTCCGGAGTTTAATTATGACCCGTCGTTTGCAGAGTATGAACATTACAACAACAATACGGACTGGGTGGATGCGGTGACTAAGGTGGGTTGGTTGCAAAAGCATTATGTGACGCTTTCCGGTGGAGGAGAGAAGGCTGCGTTCCGTATCTCTGCCGGTTACGACCACCAGACCGGTACGGTCATTGCCCAGGAGCTTGACCGTTTCACGACTCGTGTGGCCTTGGATTATTTTGTGAGCGACCGCATCAAGATTGTGACGAACTTTAACCTGACGTATCAGGATAACCAGAAGAACTATAGTGATTTGTTGAATATTGCTTACCGCAAAATGCCGAACATGTCTATTTACGAGCAGGATGCTTATGGTAACAATACCCCAAATTACTACCACATGTTGCCGACAGCTTCTTCCACGTTCCGTCAGAATGGCGACCAATACAGTTTGGTGAATCCCGTGGCTTTGGCATACGAGGCCACGAATGAAGAGACATTGTATAGGATGCAGCCCGAGTTCCAATTGCACTATAACCTTTTGGGGTTGGATGATTCCAAAATGCAATTAAAGTACGAAGGCAAAGTGCTGTTCAATATAGAGAATCGGTATACCGACAAGTTTTATCCTTCCAGTTTGGTAACGGCCGGGTGGACGGACAAGAATAACAACAAGGCTACATCGGAAGCGCATAAGGGCAGGGCTATCACGACGACCCATCGTTTGACGTTTATTCCTCATTTCATGAATGCCGACCATTCTTTCATGGCGATGGCGCAGTTCCAGTTGATAGACGGTGATTCCAAACAGCAGTCTAATTCTGTGTATAACCTTCCAACAGGGAGCATACAGTCTCCTACGGCCGATGGCTTGATTTCTGGAATGTCTACTGGGGCTGGCCAATGGAGGAGCATTTACATGACATTCTCAGCTCATTATGCCTTTAAGAGCCGTTACATTGCGGACTTCTCTGTCCGTCGTGACGGTACGACCAAGTTTGGTGACAACAAGCGTTGGGGTACTTTCCCTGCCTTGTCGTTCCGTTGGAATGTAGTGGACGAACCATGGATGAAAGGGGCACAAAAATGGTTGTCCATGCTTTCTGTCCGTCCGGGTTGGGGACGTGTAGGAAGCCAGCCTGGGGCTGAATACCTCTTTTTCTCGAAGTATACGGCGACGGATTCCTATAATGGAGCCAATTCCATATACCCGAGCAATATCCGGTTGAGTAATTTGCAGTGGGAAGAGAAGGAAACATGGAACGTGGGTTTCGATCTGGGACTGTTCGATAATAGGGTTACGGCTGATTTCAATATCTATACCCAAATGACATCCAAACTTTTGATGACTAATGTGAACATTCCTTCTTCTTCCGGTTTCCCGTCTCTTTCTTGGACCAATGTCGGGAAAATGCGCAATAACGGTTGGGAATTCAATATCAATGGTACGGACGTGGTCAAAGTCGGTAAGTTCAGGTTGGGTTTCAATGTGACGTTTGCCAACAACAAAAACGAAATTGTGGAAATGGAACCCACGGCATTGGCTAACCTTAATAAGGACTTCGACAATAATAATGGCTCATACTTGACCCGTGTCCAACTTAACAACCCGTTCGGTGCCATATATGGTTTCCGTTATAAGGGCGTATACCAATATTCCGATTATTCGGAGGTTGAGGTGCCGGGTGTGAGTGGACCGAATGCTCCTGTGGCTCGTGACGAGAACGGTAATGTGATTCGCGATAAGGCCGGGTTCACCATTCCGATGGTATTCGGGTATGACAAGATAACGAATACTGAACTGTATGAGTTCCAGGGAGGAGATGCCATTTACGAAGACATCAACCATGATGGGAACATCAATGAGTTGGATATCGTTTACTTGGGTTCTTCGTTGCCTAAGATTACCGGTGGATGGGGACTGAAGTTCTCTTATGGCCGTTGGTCGCTCAATGCGCAGTTTAATTTCCGCGCGGGGAACAAAGTTGTAAATCGTGCCAGGATGGATGCTGAGTCCATGCATAATAACAACAATCAGGCCGCCTCTGTCAATTGGCGTTGGCGTACGGAGGGACAGTTGGCAGAGATTCCCCGTGCTTTATATAACAAGGGCTTCAATTATTTGGGAAGCGACCGTTTTGTGGAGGATGCGTCTTTCATGCGTCTCAACTATCTTTCTTTGGGTTACTCTCTTGACCCCAAGTTGTTGAGGAGAATTGGTGTGGCTTCGTTGAGCATCAATTTGAATGCCAGTAATCTGTTTTGTCTGACCAATTACTCCGGTGCAGACCCCGAGGTTGGATATGGCGGAATGGGGGTGGCCACGGATGGAGCCAAGACACCGCGTTCGCGGCAGTTTACGGCACGCGTGCAGATAGGTTTCTAATATTTAAAATGTTTACGTTATGAAATTCTATATAAACAAACAAGTTACAAAGTTGTTCTCTGCGGCTTTATTGGCCTCTTCGCTGACGGCTTGCGATGATTTCCTGAGCATTGTTCCTCTTAATGAAGTGGTGTTGGAGAACTATTGGACGGAAGAAGCCGATGTGACCAGTGTGGTGAATTCTTGTTATGCGCAGTTGGAGTCGGGTGATTGTCTGAAACGGATGTTGGTATGGGGCGAGTTGCGTTCCGATAATTTGACTACGGGGGCAGGTGCTCCTCAAGACATCCTTCGTATAGCTGAAGAAAATTTGTTGGAAACGAATGGTTATGCAAAGTGGGAATCGTTTTACCAGTGCATTAACCGTTGCAATACCGTAATCCATTATGCTCCACAGGTACAAGAAAAGGATCCGAATTACACGGAAGCCGAGATGAAGGCTAATATTGCGGAAGTTACGGCCATACGCAGTTTATGTTATTTTTATTTGATTCGTACGTTCCGTAATGTCCCGTTGGTGACCGAACCATCTATTGACGATTCGAAGAACTACCGGATTCCGGCTTCCAGTTTCGATGAAGTGTTGGCCCATATCATTGCTGACCTGGAAGCCGTGAAGAATGATGCGATACGGATTTATGGTGAATATAGTGATGATAACATAAACCGTATCACCCGTTATGCCATATATGCCATGTTGGCGGACATGTATTTGTGGCAGGGGGATTACCAACGTTGTATAGAGTATTGTGATTTGATTATTGATTACAAGAAAGGTCAGTATGATGAGTTGCTTCAGGAATATTCTTCCTTTGTAAGAAATGTTGAGCTTTATGGTGATTTCCCTTTGATTTCAGAGGCTCCTAATGGTTCCTCTTATGCAGGTACGTCATTCTCGGAAATTTTTGGGAAGGGGAATTCCTTTGAAAGTATTTTCGAATTGATTTTTGTTGATAAGGAAACACGCGAGAATCTTTTGACGAAAGATTTGTTTGGAGCATACAATAGTTCTAACGTGGGGCAACTTGCAGCGTGCCCGTATTTGAATGCCCAAGTGGCGGAAGGTACAAACTCCTATTTTAAGCGGACGGACTGCCGGGCTTTTGAGAACATGTCCGGAGAATCCACGGTGAGCATTCGCAAATATGTGGTCGAAGGGGCTGAATTCCGTACGAATACGACGACCGGAACGGCACCTACGGTAACTGAATATAGGCGTACGGCTAATGTGGCAAACTGGATTGTGTATAGGCTCACGGATGTGATGCTGATGAAGGCGGAAGCAGAAGTCCAGCTTGCAGGCAATGTGGCAGATGGTTCCACGTTGACACCGGAACAGGAAGCGCGTTACCGGTCAGCATTTTCCTGTGTGTCTGCCGTATGGAAGCGGGCCAATAATAAGCGTGTTGCGACTACGGACACGTTGGTTTTTGAGGATTATGGCACGTCGCGCTTGGGCATGGAGAATCTTGTGTTGGAGGAGCGTCAGCGTGAATTGATGTTCGAAGGCAAGCGGTGGTTTGATTTGGTACGCCTTTGCCGCCGTGAAGGTTCCAACACCCGCATGTTGGATAAGGTTATGCAGAAGTTCAGCGAGAACACGGCTGCGCTCCGTATCCGTCTTTCCGCAGAAGATGCCCTTTATTACCCGTACCATGAAAATGAACTGAAGGCCAATCCTTATTTGGTACAGAATCCGGCTTATAAGAATGATAATATAAACACAACTGAATAAGAATTATGAAAAAGATAGATAAAATATTGATACGGTTCGTGTTGGCATTTTGCGCCATTCCGGCTTTTACGGTTTCTTGTTCCGATGAACCTTTGCCAGAGAACTATTATACGTTTACGGGAGAGATGGTGACTGACTATCTTCAGAACCGTTCCGGTGAATTCAGCGACTTCATAGCCATTCTCCAACGTTCTGGTATGTATGGCATGATGGCAGCCTACGGGAGCTATACTTGTTTGGCTCCGAATAATAAGGCCGTGGAGCGATATCTTCATGAATTGGGTATTCAAAGTGTGGACCAACTTACAAAGGAACAATGTGATACCTTGTCATGGAACCATATTATCAACCAAGCCTATTTCACTACGGACTTGATAGACGGGAATATTCCGACGGCAAACATGAATGAACGCTATCTGACGTTTTCTTGTGATTCGGATGCCTTGAACAACAATAATGTGATTTATTACATCAACAAGAGTGCACGTTTGATTGTACGGGACGATTCTGTGGAAAACGGTGTGGTGCATACGCTTGACCGCGTAATCGTGCCCCAGTCGTTCCTGTTGCCGGATTTGTTGGCGGAAGATTCCACCATCTCCATTTTCAACGAAGCACTTGTGTTGACGGGTTTGTGTGATTCGTTGAAGCAGTATATCGACCCTACTTATTTCTGTAGTGAAGATTCTGTGAATCAGGATATAATCATCCATACTGGAGGTTCGCAATATGCTATGCGTTATGTCGGTACGCGGATGAAGCGTTATACGGCATTCGTGGAGACTGACGAAGTCTATGCAGCCAACGGAATACACGATTTGGATGATTTGAAAGCACATGCCAAGCAGGTGTATGACCAAATGTTTCCTAAAGATGCAGGATTGTATGACGACGATTGGACGAACCGTAAGAATCCCTTGAACCGCTTCATTTCTTATCATTTGTTGCCATATTACGGGGCTTATAACGATTGGACCGTGTCGGGTGACATCAAAAATATATGCGCCAAGACGGATTTGATTGATTGCACAGACTGGTATGCCACGATGTTGAAAGGTACTATCATGAAGATGAGTACACCATCCGACGGGCTTTTTATCAACCGTAAGGGAGTGGGGCCACGCTATACGGTTCGGGGTACTAAAGTACTTTCTCCTTCAGAAATCGGTGACGTGGATCAACAAGCTTTGAATGGTATATACCATTATGTCGACCAAGTTTTGGATTATAATCAGGAGACGCGCGATGTAGTTTTCAATGACCGTATCCGTATTATGGCGGCCACGCTTTCTCCGGAGTTTATGAATTGCGGGGCGCGTGGAAATACGGAACGTGCCACAGGATTTAAGATGGTCGAAGGTTGGGATTTCCATGGCAAGACCCCGACCATGACTTTACGTAAGCGTGACGTATGGATGGTGACTTATGCGGATTGTATCGACATGGTGGGGCAATTTGACGTGACGTTCAAGTTGCTTCCGGTACCCAAAGAGGGAACTTATGAGGTGCGTTTTGCCTATGGTTGGGGTGATATGCGTGGAAAGGTACAGGTATATTTTGGTACGGATCCGGATGGCTTGTTACCAATGGGATTGCCCATCGACTTTACACTTTGGCCTATCGATCCCTTGATTGGATGGGTGGCAGACACTCCGGGCGACGAGGAAGGTAATCGTGCCATCGACAAGGCTATGCGCAACCGTGGTTACATGAAAGATATGGATTCTTGGGCGCAAGGCGGAGCCAACATCCTGAGGGCGCAGCCGATGAAATTACGTAAGATTTTGACTACGGAGAATATGAGTCCGGAAAAGGATTACTACATACGGATTAAATTGGTAGTGGATAACCCGCAGGCCGAGTTGCCTATCAATTATTTCGAGATTGTGCCGAAGAGCATCTATGCCGGGGTGGAAGCCGAGGACACCCATTAATGTGAGGTGATATAGGGTAAATATAAAAAAACAGGTATATGAAAACAAATAATAAAATACAGATCTTTGCGGTAGCGGCAATGGCCTTGGCGGCTGTGGCGTGTACCGATACGTGGGACGAGCATTATGGTAATGAAAGCCGCCCTGTGTCCGAAAAGTCCCTTCTTCAAGTGATGGAGGAACAGGGGGATTTGGGTGATTTTCTCAAGGTGCTTCGCGCCACGCATGTGTTTAGCAATAATAAGCCGACAAAAGTGACGTACGCAGATTTGTTGGCCAGCGACCAGACTTTTACTGTTTGGGCTCCCAAGGACGGGCTGTTCAATGTGGACTCTTTGTTGGCGGAATGCCAGACTGTGTCGGGCGATTCTATGTGCGGGCAGCACTTTGTACAGAATCATATTGCGCATTTCATAACTAACAGCACGGACGAAAAGCAGGTCCTTATGCTCAATAACAAATACCTTGATGCAGTTCCAGGTTCTTTCCAAGGTGTGTCGTATGCTTCGGGGAGAGTTAATGGAGCAGCGAAGAACGGAGTCTTGCACGTGCTTTCAGGTGGAGTACCCTACTTATATAATATATATGAGGCTTTGACCACTTTGTCGGGATATTCCGGTGTCGGTTCTTTCTTCAAAGGTTATGAGAAATTGGAACTGGATGAAAATGCCAGCATACAAAGCGGTATCGTGGATGGCAACATCGTCTATTCCGATTCCGTGATGAATATTACTAACATATTGTTTGGCTGGTTTGACCGCATAAACGAGGAAGACAGTAGTTTTATTATGTTGGTACCCGAAAATCGGGTGTGGGATAAGGTTTACAACGAGGCGCTGTCTTATTTCAATTACGGCAGCGTGAATCAGGCGGATTCTTTGCAGCGTTTGTATGCCCATCAGGCCGTTATCCGGGATTTGGTGTATAACCGTAAATATGGTTGTGCGCACATGGAAGATTCCGTATGCTCCATTGCATATAGCAAGTATGACGAGGAGCGGAGGCATGTCTACTATAATCCGTTGGCTTCCGGGGGTATCTTTTCTTCCGATTTCGTGCGTGACACGATGGCTTGCAGCAACGGGGCAATCTATAACTTGCATGAATGGCCGTTCAAGCCAGAAGACATATATTTCTACCCGGTGAAGACCGAAGCCGAGTATGAAAGCATGATGACGGACTACAAGGATTGCACCTATGCGTCACGTTTTTCTGCCGCAGACAGTATTTCCGATGGGTATCTGGTGATTTCTCCCCGTACGAATTCATCCAATTGGACTATGGAGTTCCAGATTCCCTCTGTGCTGTCAGGAACGTATGACATTTGCGCGGTCGTGTTGCCTCGTACTGTATATAATGCTACCGACCGTAATTTCCGCCCATGTAAATTCAAGGCTTCCATTGGTTACGAGACGGTAGACGGCATAGAGCAAAGCTTCGATTTTGAGGACGAGGTGAAAAACGACCCATATCGGGTGGATACGGTGAAGATTGGTACGTTCACCATTCCCGTATGTAGTTACGGCCAGCCTAATGCCAAAGTGCATTTGACATTGGAATGCAGTATCAGCCGCATGGAGTCCGGACGGTATAACCGCGAGATGTATCTTGATTGTTTATATTTCAAACCCAATAGAGAAGAATAGTGCCATGAAACATATTTTATCAACATTTTGCCTGATGGCCGCCGTGGCAGCTCCGGTGGCGGCTCAAGAGGCGGATCAGGAATCTGCCCAGGCTACGGTACGGGATTCTGCAAAGATGGTAAAACCCATGTTGCCGGAAGTTCCGATGCGCGAAATTAAAGGACGTGTCTATGATAATGCCACTAAGCAGCCGACAGCCGGTATCAGCGTCTCAGCTTTCAATGACGCACGTTATGCGGCTATGACCGACGAGAAGGGGGATTATGTAATCCGGGTTCCGGAATATGTTACTTCCTTGTGGATGCGCGGAGACGGTTACAACTCCCTTCAAGTGCCGCTCGGCAAAGGGGATGGTTCGGTGGATGCCTATATTTTCAGCGATACCTTCAATCCGGTCTATACGGCTTCAGGGGCAGCTACGAGTGAAAGGACAGTAGCTGTGGATTATAACACGAATGAAATCAGTATTGACGGTCAGATTCAGAATAAGTTGGGTGCCGATATACATTCCATTACGCGTAGTGGTGTGCCGGGCATGGGCGTGGCCATGTTCATGAACGGCCTGAACTCGCTCAATACCAACGCACAGCCGTTGGTGGTTATTGACGGGGTCATCACTGATATGAGGCTTTCGGCTCCTTCCGTCCATGACGGTTTCTTCAACAACCTCCTTGCGAATATGATGGTGGAGGATATTGAGAAAATCAGGGTCTTGAAGAACGGGACGGCCATTTATGGTGCGAAAGGCGCGAATGGGGTGATTCTCATCGAAACCAAGCGTAACAAGAGCATGGCAACGAAAATCGATGTTTCTATCGGTGGAAGCTATGAATTATTGCCCAAGTCGATGGATATGATGGATGGGGAGCAGTATCGTATCTACGCTTCCGAACTGATTGGAACGACGGGTACGACCAATAACAGTTTCAAGTTTTTGCAGACGAATCCGAATTACTACTACTATGATGTGTACCATAACAATACGGACTGGCAGAAACATGTGTACGAGGAAGCCTTCACCCAGAACTATAGCATCAACGTGCAGGGTGGGGATGACGTGGCCAACTATAATCTGTCCGTAGGGTATGCTGCGGCTGATGCCACGCTGAAGAACAATTCTTTTTCGCGTTTCAATCTGCGTCTGAACTCTGACATCGTGTTGGCGAAAAACCTCACAGTACGTTTCGATGCAGCTTATAGCGATGTGACGCGCGATATGCGTGATGACGGGGCACCAACCACATTGGATGACGGTGTGATTTCTTCACCGGGGTTCCTGAGCCTGATCAAGTCGCCTTTCCTCAGTCCGTATGCGTTTGACACGAATGGGAACATTTCTTCTTATTTGGCCGATGCGGATGATTACCTTTTCGATGTGTTGAGGACCAAACCTTATTTGAATTCGTTGGCCAACCCTCTGTTCATTCTGGAAAACGGAGACGGTGACAACAAAAATTATTTCGGTAACCGTCTTATCACATTAGCCGTGACTCCGAAATGGAATATCAACCGCTATTGGAGCATTTCAGAGCATTTCGCATTCCAATTGGTGAATACGGACGAAAATGCCTACTTACCGATGAACGGTGTTCCGGACTTTGATGTGGAAGGTGTGGGTGAAGCCTTGCAGAACCGTGCTTCTGCCTTGGCTGCGCGCGAAACGGTCATCATGAGCGACTCTCATTTCGATTATGCACGCCGTTTCAAGGCGCATTGGCTCGGGTTGCACGGAGGCTTGCGTTACCAACGTACGAGTTACCAGCTGAATTCCCAAGTGGGGTACAATAGCGGTAACGACAAGACCCCTAACATGTCGGATGGTTTGCTCTACAAATCCACGGATGGTACGGAAGAAGAAGTGGTGGACATGACTTATTACCTTTCGGCCGATTACAACTGGCGTGAGCGTTACTATGTTTCAGCTGCGCTCAGTATGGCCGGTAGCTCCAAGTTCGGAGTGGATGCTGCCGACGGGGTGAAGATTGGCAATTATGCTTGGGGATTCTTCCCGTCAGTACAGGCAGCGTGGGTGTTGACCAATGAGTCGTGGATGCCCCGTACCCGTGCCTTGAATTATTTGCGGCTGAATGTGGGTTTCGACCTTGTGGGTAACGACGACCTTGAAAGCCAGGCATCGCGTACGTATTTTGTGGGACAGAAGATGTGGAATACATCGACAGGCTTGTCTATGGCCAACATCGGTAACACGCAATTGCAATGGGAGACTACGGCACGTTGGACGGCAGGTTTGGATTTGTCCCTTTTGGACAACCGTTTGGGCGTGAACTTCAATTATTTCTATGGTAAGACATCCAATTTGCTTAGCTTGAGTGCGTTGTCGTATGTCAGTGGTTTGAAGACCAATTGGAAGAACAGCGGTGAGATGAAAAACCAAGGTTTCGACGTGAGCCTGTCTGCCAGGGTCATCGATTTGAAAGACTGGAAGTGGAGTTTGGGAGCCAGTGCAGGACATTATAAGAACGAGCTGACTTCCTTGCCGAATGGTTCGTTTATTACGGAACTTTACGGAGGCAATGTGCTTTCACAGGTAGGTACGGCTGCCGGCGTGTTCTATGGTTACAAGACAGACGGGGTTTTTTCCACAACGGAAGAGGCTGATGCCGCAGCTTTATACCAGATTGACGAAACTGGGGCGAAGACCTATTTCAGGGCAGGAGACATGAAGTTCGTTGACGAGGATGGTAACCATATAATTAACGAAAAAGACATGCAGGTTATCGGTGATCCCAATCCCGACCTTTACGGGAATATTTTCACTAACGTGCGTTGGAAGAACCTTTCATTGGACGTTGTCTTTAATTATTCTTTGGGTAACGACGTGTATAACTATCAACGCCGTTTATTGGAGAGCGGGTCACGTTTCCACAACCAGACTACCGCCATGTTGTCCCGTTGGACACATGAAGGACAGGAAACAGATATTCCCCGTACCTATTATTTGGACACACCGGGCAACAGCCGCTTCTCCGACCGTTGGATTGAGGATGGTTCCTACCTTCGTCTGAAGAATGTCACGTTGAGCTATTACTTTCCTATCCATACAACTTATTTGCAAGGTATTACGGTGTGGGGAGCTGCCAATAACCTGCTTACGTTCACGAAGTATTTGGGAGCAGATCCGGAGTTCAGTGCAGACAACAGCGTGTTGTCCAGAGGTATTGATCGCGGTTTGTTGGCCCAAGGACGTAATTTCTCATTAGGTGTAAAGATTAACTTGTAACATTCAATTGAAACGAATCATGAAAAAGAACAAGATATTTTCTATGGCGTTGGCGTTGGCTTTTGGAGCCGGTGCTGCCATTACTTCCTGTGTGGATACGGATTCAAGTTTGGTGGACTTCGGTTCCCAACTGAATTCGCCCAACGATACTGTGTATTCTTTGTTAGGCATTATGAACAAGATGCAAGTGGTGGCCGACCGTACGATTATTCTCGGAGAAATGATGGGAGAACTTTCTTCCGCGACGGAAACGGCCACGACCGACTTGAAGGAACTGGCAAGCTTCACGGCAACGGCAGACAACCGTTACAATGCGCCGGAGGATTATTATGCCGTCATTCAGAACTGTAATTATTATATAGCCCATGCCGATACGGCACTTTCCTTGCGTGGTGAGAAAGTGTTCATCCGGGAGTATGCCGCAGTGAAAGCTTTCCGTGCATGGACTTATTTGCAGTTGGCCATTTATTATGGCAGGGTGCCTTTCTTTACGGAACCGTTGATGACGGAGGCAGAGGCGGACCCTTCACGTTATCCGTTTTATGACGTGAAGCAGATTTGCGAATACTTCATTCCGGATTTGGCTCCTTATGTGGAAACAGATTATCCCTTGACCGGTAATCATAGTAACATTTTCATCCCTGTGCGTGCCTTGTTGGGCGACCTTTGCCTTTGGGCCGGGCGTTACCGTGAGGCTGCACAATACTACCATGATTACCTGACGAATTTCGACAACCCTTTGGCACCGGGCGGCAATTTGGAATGCCGTTGGGGAAATTACGAATTCAAGAGTCATACCACTTCTATTTCATCTATTGTTGATTTGGTGGACATCCAGATGGAAACCAATGAATATGACGGGGTTGTGAGCCGGTTGGGGGATATCCTTAATTCTACCGAGAATAACCGGTATTACTTCGAGATGACTTCTTCGCGGTCGTTGTTGGAACTGTCGCAGGCGCAGCGTTACGTGATGGTCTATACGGATCCGACCACGAATTTACGGGATACGATTTCTCCGGGAGAGAACACGGTCTATAGTGACAGCCGTGAGTTGGGAGATTTGCGTTTGTGTTCAAATGTCAGGGTGTCGCACATGTCGAGCCGTGACGATTATTCCGAAGACTATCAGACGTTGGTGCGTTTCAGTTTGTCTTCTACTGAGTCTTCTTTTTTGCTGTACGTTCCTCTCTACCGTCTTTCATCCGTCTACCTGCGTATGGCCGAGGCTTACAACCGTGCAGGCTTGCCCGAGTCGGCTTTTGCCGTTCTGAAGTATGGGTTGAGCAACGGTACCGTGTCTAAGTATATCAATGCCGGAGAGCGTGGGCGTGCGGGCAATCTGCTGACATGGAGCCAGTACAATTTCATTACGCAGGACATGTCGTCCACCTCTACGACGACAGTGAATACGGAAGGTATCCATTCTTATGGTTGTGGCGAGTCTTATGCCGACACGCTTTATGTCATTCCCGAAGGATTGGCCACTCGTGAAGATTCCATCCTCTTTGTGGAAGATTTGATTTGCGATGAGATGGCTTTGGAGCAGAGTTTCTTGGGGCAGCGGTTTGGCGACTTGCAGCGTATCGCACTTCGGCGCGGCGACACGGACTTTTTAGCCCGTAAAATAGCCGGACGTGACGGGAAAGATGGTTTCAATACGGAACTTTATGGCCGCCTTTCTGATCGGGAAAATTGGTATTTACCTTTGGAATGATGTTGTAATTGGTTGTAAATCAATGCTAATTGAAAGATGTTACAAATACGAAAGTATATGATACAAAATATTTTGGAGAAGATTCCGGCAAAGGCTAATTTAGCAGCCGGAATCTTATTTCCGACAGAAACAGAAGAGATATGGTAATTTTAGTATTAATCTTAAATTGAAGTTTATGAGGAAGAAAAACTTTTTGATGTTGCTCGGCCTTGCCGGATTCGGTTTGACGGCGCAGGCACAGGTCATTGCAACGTTAGGTTTCGAGGATGGTGACCAGTTCTACCATCACAAGGACTCCACGCAATTTGCGGACTTTTACGGTGACCACATCAATCTCCAACCCGGGGATGTGTGGAATGAGAAGTGTGAAGAGTCCTATTCGGGCAAGTATGCCTTGGAGGCGAACAACTCCAATACGGTACAGGGTTCCCAATGGTTTCGCGGTTTGAAGTTGCGCTATCTGCCCATTGAGGAAGGCAAATCCTACCGTGTGTCGTTTTGGGTGAAGGCCAATCAGACGTTTACAATGGCCGATGGGGGCGATCCTATCAATACGGCCATCAAATCGAGCCTGTCCATCGGAAGGGAAAACCTTGAGGCTCCCTTGATGTCGCAGAGCGGTACGCAGTATTATTACGATTGGAAGGATGGCATCATGACGGGCGATTGGCGGCGTTTGTCGTTCGTGGCTTACAACTCCGGAAAGGCCGTGCAGGACAAGTTCTTCGACCAGTTCGACGATAACATCAAAGACATCATCGTGAATGATCCGGACGACCCGTCGAAGAATGACACGATTTGGTGGAAGGGTGATGATACGTCGTTCCCTGACACGTATTTCCTGACCATCAACATGTACAATCCTGGTCGTTACCTTTTGGATGACATTAAGATTGAAGAAGCCACGATGGCAGGCTGTACGTATAATTATGATGCCATCAAGGTGGACTTCGGTTATCCTACGAATGCCGCCCAGTTGGCTTCCGCCAGCACGGACCCGATCGGGGTGCGCCTGTTGCCCAATTCGTATGTGAAGGTGACGAACGGCGAGGAAGAGATGGAAGTGGCTTCTGTGGAACTGAAGAAGGATGGTTACATGTATATTTTCATGGCGAATGAAATCGCCGAGGATGAGAGTGCCAATATCAAAGTCAGCTTCACGCCTGATGCGGATTGCCCTCTCATCTATACCACCGACCAACGTCCGAGCATGGATGTGACGAGCGAGATGAAAGTGCTCCCATTCACGAGCGAAGCCATTTACTATGATGAGACTATTGAGGAAATGTCTTATCTGATGGATGGTCCGAACTATTTGTCTTCCGTGCCCGAAGACCATAGCTTTGAGTTGGATCCGGCCACGTTCAATGAGGTGCACGTAACTTACGACCGTGCCGTCTCTACGGAAATTGCTTCCGTCTTATTGATGCAGAATGGGGTTCAAGTGGCTGATTTGTATAGTTCCACAGTGGTGTCTGAGACCGATCCGAATACTTTGGTCGTATCGGTCGGGACATTGGAAAATGGCGAATACCAGTTGGTGGTGTCCAATGTGACTAATGCAATGAGCGGTTTTGAGGCATTGCAGCCACAGACCATTAACTTCTCCGTAGGGCCGGATCAGAGCACGGGAACAACGGAACTCGTTTATTCTGCTGCTAAAGACTTTGCCACGTATGCCAACGGTACTTTCCCGAAAGGTTGGTTGTCGAACGACAATGGAACCATCCACCAGTATGGTGTGACAGAAAGCGGTGAAGTTTGGAATTATAACTGGGGTGGTAACATTGGCGGTGGTGGATGCCGTTTGCAGGGTCCTTATACCGGTGATTTCAACGGTATGGCTCTTTATTGGCGTGCTACCGGCGGTACGGTGGGTACGGCTACTTATGGCGAACAGGTAAAAGACTATGTGATGCCCGACGGCACTTTGGATCCGGAAATGGATCCGGGAGTAGCGCTTCGCCTGACACCGCGCAAATATCAGCTTTCATTCCGCATGGCTGCGTGGAAGGCATTTGAAGACGGGACGTTGCCTAAATTCAATTTCTCGCTTGAAAAGATTGATTTGAAGAATCCTGATACAGGCGGTGAGGTGGTTGCCCATTTCAGCGGGCTTGAAGCCAAACCGAGCGTAAATGGTGGTCAAAATATGCCGGTGACGGGCACGTCTGTTACCACTACGGAATTTACAGTAAACGAAGAGGGCTATTATATGTTGAAGTTCTCTTGCCAAAGTGGAGGAGGTTTCGAAGAATTCCTTTTGGGGGCCGTGGAATTGATTACCAAGTCTTCCGATGCGGCATATTACAAGGCGCAGTTGGCTGCGGCCGTGGACAGCGCGACCGTCGTGCTCAATGCTGTGGCCAATGAGATTTACAATGGCCAGACAAAGACAGCCTTGGCCGAGGCTTTGGAAGAAGCCAAGGGCACGTTCAACAGCCCGTCTGCCGTGGAGGCCATGAACGCGAAGTTGTATGGTTTGTGCGGTACGATGTTGGCCCGTCAGGCTAATGTGGATAACTATGATCCGAAATTGCAGACATTGCGCGACAACATGGCCAAGATAGATCCGGCTTCCAAGTACGTGATGACGGATGAATATATTGAAGGCGAAGCTTTACTGAAAGAATATGGCGAAACGTCTTCTTTGGACTTGGACGATGAGGCATTGGCAAGTGCCGTAGAAAAGTTAGGTTCCATTGCGGACAAGGTGGGTAACATCCAATCTTGCGTGGACGTTTTGACTTACCGCCTGACGAAGTCTGCTGCTACGGCTGAGAAGTTGGGCGTAGAGCCTGAAAGCATCATCACGGATGCACTGAATGCCTTGGATGATGATGACGCTATGGCAGAAGATATGAACTGGCACAATAGGTTGGCTCTCTACAAGTTCTTGGGTGAGAATGGCAACCTTTCCGACGAGATGAAGGATACGCTATACAGTGAAACGGTGGCAGACGGTACCACAACTACAGGGTATAAGGTTCTGACTTCTGGTTTGGAACTTACCGGCTTCGTGAAGAATCCGCAGTTCTACACGTTCAGCAGTTCTTCTGCCGATACGATTACGACGGAGAATACACCGGGATGGGAAACCACAGAAGGTTATGCCCATTTGCGTGACGGTGCCGGTCTTTATTTGACGGATGCTTCTCACTGGGTGGTGAACTCTATGATTAACCTTTATCGTGGACGTTATACGGTGCGTCAGGTTCTTAGTAATTTGCCGGTTGGCGTGTATGACATTCACATGCGTACCCGTACAGCTCCGGGCAAGATAGCTGGCTTGGGAAGTGATAGCATTCCTGACATGTACATTTGGGCTTCTACGGCTGAAGGTGATACATTGCGTGCTGCTTTTGAACAAGGCGATACGAAGTATAGCCAATCTGAAGGATTCCCAACGGTCATTAAGAATGTGGAAGTGAAAGAAGGTATGGTATTGAGCATCGGTGTGAAAGAGGCGTACACTTCCGGTAAGAGTCTAAATGCGGATGGTACGGATCAAGGTTCTTGGGATACCAACACTTATGCTGATGATGTGCGTCTTATTTTCGTAGCTCCGCTTGCCGGTTACGACTATGCCAAGGCGTATGCCGACAATATTGACGGCGTGAAGGCTGCCGAGGCCGTGTCTTATGAATACTACACGTTGGACGGCATGAAGCTCGAACGTCCGATGAGGGGTGTGAATATCGTGAAGATCCATCGTGCCGACGGAACGACCGACGTGAAGAAGGTGGTAGTGAAGTGAACTCATAATTTTATTTTTTAATATTCCATTTCAGGGGGAGGTTTTCAGGTAAAGGGAAGCCTCCCCTTTTTCTTGGGTAGAACGATGTAGGTTAAGATGAGTATTATGAAAAATCAGAAAAGAATCCTAATTGCCTTTTTGTGCTTTTCGGCATTCATGTTGCATGCGGCCGATGCCGGGGGCAAGTCTTATTATGTGTCAGCTGCTGCGGCTGACGGTGACGGGACACGGGAACACCCGTTCCGGAGCATACAGGTTGCTGCCTCCCTTGCCCGAGGGGGCGACACGGTGTTCGTGTCCGGAGGTTTGTACGTGCTCGACGATGTGAAACCCGGCAATTCCGGCAGTGAAGGGCGTTATGTGGTGTTTCAGGCGCAGCCTGGCACGGGAGAGGCCGTACTGCAGCATCCCGACACGTCACCCGGTGGCTACAGCGCGGTGTTCGACCTCTCCGGAATGCGATACGTCTGGTTGGAAGGCTTTACGTTCCGAGGTTTCAAGTATGCGCGGTGCGCTGTGGCGATGAACGGGAGCGAAGGTTGCGTGGTGTCCCGTTGCAGGTTTGAGCAGTTGGGGCATCCCGAGGTGTCGGCATGGAATGCCAACTCCGTCATTTGGATGGGGAATGCCCGGAGGAATGCGGTGGTGGACAATGTTTTTGAGGACATCATAGGCGACGGGATTTCCCTCAACGGCCAGGAATGTACCGGCAACATGGTGGCACACAATTCGTTTTTTCGTTTCAGCGGCAAGAAACGTTCCTGGGGCGGAGAGAACCTTTATACGCGGTGCGTCGACGTGCAGGACATGTCAGACGGGGATAACCTCGTCGTTTCCAACTATTTTTCGGAGGTACGCACTTGCATTTGGCTCGACCGCGATGGTAGCCGCAATGTCATATTGAGGAACCGTGCGCACGATTGCGGTGATTTTGTTTTCAATGAATCGAGGTGTGCCGGCAACGTGGTGGCTGAAAACATCGGGGACAACTAGGAGGGGATAGGCTACCAGGCGGCGCGTTATGCCACGGGATGGACGGAAGACGCGCAATGGACAAACAATGTGGCTTACCGTTGCGAGACCGGTTTCTTTGTCCACAAGTCGCGGCGCGACCGCATGCGCGGCAACATCGTTTACGATTGTTCGGGATACAACATCGAGTTCTCCGATTCCGCATACGGTGCCGGCCCCCATTTGTTCGTAGACAACATCGTGTACACGCCGGGGAATACGAAATCGGTCGTGTTGTGTGGCCGGGAAGTGATGTTGCGCACGTTCCAATCCCGTTTGGACGGCGAGGGCAACTTGGAAGGCTCACCCGGATTCGTGTCGACGGCCTATGGAGAAGAGGACTTCACGTTGAGGGAAAACAGCCGGGCCAAAGGCATGGGATATGGCGGGGTGGACGTTGGGGCGTATCCCGTCTATGGACCCGGACCGGTCGGGGCTGCCGGACAGGATGTACCGGTGCCCGTGCAAGCCGGTTTCGACCGCTATGTCGTGCGGATGGACCGCGATGCGGAAGTGGCTTTCACCGTACGTCTTTCGCGTCCGTGCGCGGAAGAATTAGGCTTGGCCTTGCAACCTGTGGCGGGAGAGGCTAGGGAAGGGGAAGATTTCCTTCTTTCGACGGGCGAATTGGTGTTTGCGCCCGGCGAGACCGTGAAGCGTTTCACGATGGCAGGCATGGGGCTTTCGCCGTATGACGAGCTGTTGGCTTTGCATCTCGTGCCGAATGTCAGCGAAGCCGGTGCGTCTTGCGGATATGCCGTGGTGCAAATCCGCAAGAACACGGAGGGGGAGCCGGAGTCGGTGGCCGGAAACCTTCGGGATGCCGGGGACTGCAGGATAGTTTACGATAGTGGAAGAGGGACGTTGGCCGTGGGATGGCAGGACGGCGAGGCTGCGGTTTGCATATACAGCCACGACGGGCAGATGGTGCATCAAGCCCGTGCCGCAGGCGGCAGTTACAACTACGACATGGGTGGGATGCCACGAGGGTTCTACATAGTCAGGGTGCAAAGCTCCGATGGGCAGGCATCGAAGATTGTCGCGAAAGAGTAAGCCTGTGGATTTGTCAGTTTGTCAAAAAGTCAATTCACGGCTTATGAGAATCTGTTATTTGTGCCCGTTGCAGGGCGTGTTCGGAAATAAACGAATCTCGTACGTTGGGGGGATGACTTTTTGTCGGTATGGTAATGTTTTTGTTCGCAAATAGAAAGTAAGGAGGGCGTGTCGGGCGTATGCTGCAATGGAGCGTGAAAGCCGGAAGTGGGATTTGCCTGACATGCCTGCTTCCTTTTTTGGATGGCAGGAGGGGGGCAATTAGAGAAAAAACAAGCCTATACGGCACGGTTTTGAATGGCCTTCAAGACGTTTTCGGACGGATTAGCGGAACTGGCCGGTATGCCATGCGGAGAAAAAAAATGTTTTTTCAGCCAAATGAAAAATCATTCGGCTGAGATTGAGTCTTATTTTTGGTTATGAAAGTATAAAAACGAGCTTGTAGTGTAAAATCGTGTGAATGTTTCGGGCGAAAAAATCTGTGGAATACACTTGAAACGGACTTTTCTTTGCCGGAAAAATGGCATGGTAATTGCATTCTGTTACCAGGACTATTCAAAACATATCATTTTTCTATTTGGAGCTATAAACCGAATCTCTGTTTTCAGATTGATTTTCAGGTGGAATAAAAGTCTATCTCTTAACAAGAGAGCGACTGTACCCCTTTATCCTTTGAATATCAAATCTATATATAGACAGATGGGAATAAGAACAAAAACAGAATAATCACTTTGTAATATCGTCCCTCAAAAAATATCCCATGAATAGCGTTTATAAATCGGTTTTTTCCTTTAATTTTGTATTCCGGTCGCTCTCTTGTTAAGAGATGGGCCGTTTAAGTACTCAAAAAAAATAGGGAGTGGTTAAGGGGAAATATAGGTGAATGAATCTGTTGAATTGGTATTTTATCTAAAGCCATGAAAGGTAGAACGTGTTTTTTAATTTTGCTTTGGACTGTGTGTGTTATCGCAATGAAAGCACAGTCGCCAATTTCTTTTACGTCCGATCAAGGATTGTCGAATACACGTATCCGTTCCATAACGGAGGACAGTCGGAAAAACGTTTGGATTTGTAGCCAAAGTGGCCTGAACCGTTACGATGGGGTGAAAATGAATGTTTACCGGCATCAGGACGGGATGTCGGGAACCTTGGGGCATGATATCGTCACTTGCGTCTTGGAAGTAGAACCCGGGTGTGTGTTGGTAGGCATGGAGTCCGGGGTGCAGGTTTATTCTTACGATACGGATAAGTTTACCGATGTACCTCTGTTGGCAGAAGGAGGCGATACGCTTTCTGCCCATATCGTTTCGATGGCCAAGCTTTCCGGGGGAGACGTATACGTCTGTACGGCAGGATATGGATTATACCTGTTGTGTAAAGGGGACAAGGGCAAAATGTATTTGAAGGAAACGAAAGAAATGCAAAGTGGCTCTCCTCTTTTGCAACTGTTTGAAGATAAAAAAAGGCGTTTGTGGATGTTGGGGGCGGATGGTTGCATATACTGTCGTGCGGAAGGGAAGGTGCATAGGTTGGCCCGGCGACCGGGTGCCGTGGATTTTTGCCAAAGTTCGTCTGGACGTGTTTATTTGGCTATGCAGAATGACGGGCTTCTGTGTTATTCCGAAAAGGACCGTAGTTTCTACCGGGTTTCTTCCGGGCATGAAAGTGGAGTCATCGCTTCCATCAATCCCGGAACGGACGGGCAGGTCCTGATTGCCACCGATGGGGGAGGCTTACGGGTGTATGACGAGTCTACGGGACGAATCACCCAAAGTCCTATCCGTACGTATGAGTACAATCTGGCTACCTCCAATGTGAAAGAAGCCATTGTGGACAGTGACGGGAATACATGGGTAGGTGTGTATTGGAAAGGCGTATGGGTTATGCCGGACATGGCTACAGGCTTCGACTATGTAGGGCGGCGATCGGTACAGAAAAACACCATCGGCACGAACTGCGTGACCGCCATTGTCGGAGACGGCAGGGGCGACTTATGGTTGGCAGCCGACCATTGCGGGGTGTACCATCTGAAAGCGGACGGGAGCAGCAGCGTGCATTTCAAGCCCGGAGTGGTGAAGACCATGCCTTCTACGGTGGTGAGCATCCTGGTGGACTCGGAAGGAGGTGTATGGCTTGGTTCCACGTGGTCGGGTGTATCGAAAATGAATCCGGAAACGGGGGAATGTACCCGTATCGGGGCATGGGTAAAGGGTGGGGAGAAAATCCCCAATGCGTATGCCATGGTGGAGGACGGGGCCGGTAACATTTGGATAGGCACGAACGGTGACGGGTTGTACTGTTACCGGCCGAAGACGCATGGATTGGAACATTATCAAGTGAGGGAGGGCGACGAGGTTCGTTATCCTGACAGGATTTTGTATAACTCTTATATTACGGCGTTATTGGTATGGGGGGATTGCCTTTATGTGGGGATGGCGGACGGGATAGATGTGTTCCGGTTGACACCGGAAGGTCCTAAAAGGAAAGGGAGGTTTTTGCCAAAAGCCAATGTCCGGGATATGGAGATTGGTGAAGACGGGGTGCTTTGGGTGGCTACGTCTACCGGTCTGGTACGTTTCGATGTAAAGGACGGCAGTATGAAGTCTTATACGGCGGCAGACGGGCTTCCCACGAATTCTCTGTGCAGCATAGAGAGGGATGCCGGCGGAAAGGTGTGGGTGGGTACGGATGACGGGCTTGCTTGCTTCAATCCGGCCAAGGAGACTTTCGACAATTATCGTATCGAAGACGGGTTGCAAGGCAATGAGTTCGGTGCGAAGGCTTCGTATGCCCAAAACGGTCTGTTGTATTTCGGAGGAATCAACGGGCTGACTTGTTTCCGCCCTTCTGATGTGGGAAAGAGGGATGGCGTGAACCTGGAAAAAATGGATTTGCGCATCGTGGATTTCTACGTCAACGGTAAAGCGGTTCATGCGGGTGACCGTTCCGGACATTATACGATTATCGACCGTTGGCTTCCGTTGACGGACGAAGTAAACCTTTCCCATCATGACAAATCTTTCAGTGTAGAGCTTTCCACGATGTCTTTCAGCAACTCTCGCGTGACCTATCGGTATTGTGTCAATGATGGTGAATGGATGGCCTTGGAACATGGGCAGAACCGCATATCTTTTGTGAACATGGAGGCGGGAACCTACCGCATAAGGATAAAGGCGGAGGCATACGGGGAGTCGTCGGATGTGAAGGAACTGACGGTGAAGGTGCATCCGGTATGGTACCTGTCTCCATTGGCTGTCATGGTCTATTGCGTGCTTTTCCTTTTCATTTGCTATATGGTATTTTTGCAAGTCAAAGAGCACTTCAAAACCAAACGGATTTTTGAAAAGCATCGCCAGGAAGAGGAATTGAATGAGGCCCGGATCCAGTTTTTCATGAATATCAGTCATGAAATACGTACGCCGATGACGCTTATCCTCAGTCCGCTTATGAAATTGATGAAGCAAGATCAGGATGAAGCGCATCAACGCAGTTATTCGCTCATGTATCAGAACTCTCAGCGTATCCTCCGGCTGATCAATCAGTTGATGGATGCGCGTAAGATAGAAAAAGGGCAGTTCCGTCTGAAATACCATAAGGTGGAAATGGTGGGGTTTGTCAATAATCTCTATGAGTTGTTTGAAACCACGGCTCGTAATCGGGGCATTACGTTCTGCTTTGCGCACGACATGGAACGGATGGATGTTTGTGTGGATCCGCAGAATTTCGACAAAGTAATCATGAATTTGCTGTCGAATGCGTTCAAGTTTACTCCCGACGGGGGTGACATTACCATCGAACTGAAGGAGGTGGACGGCAATGTCTCGGGCGAACGGGACTTCAGGCTTTCGGTGACGGACAGTGGGGTGGGAATCCCCGACCAGGAGAAGAAGCGGGTGTTCGAGCGTTTCTATTCAGGCAAGTGGGGAGGCGATTACGTCGGTACAGGCATAGGGCTGAACCTGACAAAGTTGCTGGTAGAGCTGCATGAGGGGAATATTTGGGCAGAGAATAATCCTAAGGGCAAGGGCACGCGTTTCATCGTGCAGATGCCTCAGGCGTTGGAATTGTTGGAAGACATTTCGGATGACAAGATGCCCCGGGCTGTTTATTCCGCACCGTTGGAGGCAGAGCATGTGGCAGAGACGGTAGCCGAATTGCCGGAAGAAAAGAAAGGCGGAAGCAAGCACGGACGTATATTGGTCGTGGAGGACGAGACGGCTATACGGCGTTATCTGCATGGTGAGTTTTCCGGGGAATATCATGTCTGTGAATGCAGCAACGGGCAAGAGGCATGGGACTACATTGTCCAGAACGTTGAAAAAGTGGATTTGGTCGTGAGCGATGTCATGATGCCGGTCATGGACGGTATTGCGCTTTGCCGCAACATCAAGGGAAGTTTCAACACGAACCATATACCGGTGATTCTTTTGACGGCAAAAAGCGATGATGCCGACCGGTTGGAAGGATTGTCCATAGGAGCTGATGCCTATATGTCCAAACCTTTTAATATGGATGTCTTGCGGCAGACTGCGGAAAACCTGTTGAAAAACAAGCGGAGGCTTCAGGGCAAATATAGCGTGGCTCAACAGGAAGGAAAAATAGACAAGATAGAATGGATGTCTCCGAACGACCAGATGATGGAACGGGTGATGAAGGTGATCAACGAGAATATTTCCAATCCGGATTTGGGTGTGGAATTCATTGCCGATAAAATAGGTATCAGCCGGGTACATTTCCATCGGAGATTGAAAAACGCGACGGGACTGACTCCGCGCGACTTTGTGCGGAATATCCGCCTTATGCAGGCTGCAAAGCTGCTTTCAAGGACGGATACCGATGTGACCGGCGTGTCGGTGGCCACCGGGTTCAGGTCGGCATCTACGTTTTCTACATGCTTTAAGGCTTATTATGGTATGTCGCCTACTGAATATGCCCACAAGAATTCCAAGTCGGAAGATGAACCGGAAAATAATGAGGGCGGGAATGTGGCAGAAGACGGACATGAACAGTAGCTTCTGATGTAACAGGATGCTATGTGAAATGTAATATCCGGGCATTTGTTACAAAATAGCAAAAATCCGTTACGCAGGAATAAACAGGAATGGTTTGTTTCTGCATAATTTTGTATCTGGTAATTTCTTTTGTCCTGTGGATGTCTGATTCGCATGTTTGATGGGCATTGGGATTTTGGTAAAAGGTACAAGTCTTTTCATATAATGTTAGTTAGATTTAGAATGCGGAGTGCGCTGGGAAGTGATTCCCGGCGCACTTTTTTCCCGTTTATGGGATAAAAAAGCGCTTTTGTTACTTTATCAAAAAATAATGTTACATAGGCGAAATTAAGCAATGCCTTTTTCGTGTAACTTTGCGAGAAACAATAAAAGGTGAACCATGAAAAGTAACTTCTTGAAAATATGGGTTTGTACTTTCCTCTTTGTGGAAGGGATAGTGAGTGCATGGGGGGCAGGTCATGTGGCCTTCTCGCCATTGCGCGGTGCTTTTTGTCTTGCCGGGCACGGGCGTGCCGCTACCATCCATGTGGATACGGCAGATTATAAAGGTGTGTATCTTGCCGCCCTAAATTTGGGGATGGACATCGGAAAAGTGACCGGAACGAAAGCCGATGTCTCTACGGCTCTGCCCATGGGGCAGGGAACTGTGATAGCCGGGACGCTCGGCCGGAACCGACGGATAGACGAATGGGTGAAACAGGGGAAAATTGACGTGTCTGCCATCGAAGGGAAATGGGAGAGCTTCCTGGTTCAAACGGTGGAGGGGAACCTCGTGATTGCGGGGAGTGATAAGCGTGGTACAATCTTTGGCATATATGACCTTTCGGAAAAGATAGGTGTTTCGCCGTGGCACTATTTTGCCGACGTTCCAGTACAGCGGCACGAAGTATTGTTTGTGAATCCGGGGCGGTATGTACAGGGTTCACCGAAAGTGAAATACCGTGGCATTTTCCTGAACGACGAATGGCCGAGCCTTGGCGGTTGGGCATCCACGAAGTTCGGTGGGTTCAACAGCCGCTTTTATGCCCATGTGTTCGAACTGTTGCTCCGGTTGAAAGCCAACTACATGTGGCCGGCCATGTGGGCCAGTTCGTTTTATGAGGATGACCCGGCAAACGGGCAGTTGGCAGACGATATGGGCATCGTGATGGGCACTTCCCATCATGAGCCGATGATGCGTCCGCATAAGGATTATACCAAGCGGCGGAAAGAAGTAGGGCCTTGGGATTACGCCACTAATAAAGAAGGCATTGATTCTTTCTTCGTCGAAGGGGCGGAACGGAGCCGTAAGTACGAAAGTATCGTGACCATCGGAATGCGCGGTGATGGGGATGTGGCCATGGGAGGCGGCACGGATGAGGAGAACATGGCTGTGTTGTCGGATGTGATTAAAGGACAACGTGAAATTCTCGGACGTGTACATGGGAAAGACCCTGCCGGAATACCGCAACTTTGGGCGGTGTTTACGGAGGTACAACGGTATTATGACAAAGGTTTCAAGGTGCCTGATGACGTGATGCTGCTTTTCTGTGATAACAATTGGGGATATATCCGTAGGGTAGGACCGTGGCGGGAACAGCGGCGTAAAGGAGGCATGGGGCTGTATTATCATATTGACATGAACGGCGGACCGTGGAATGACCGATGGATTAACACTACGACCATCCCTAAGTTGCGCGAACAGTTCAATTTGGCTTACCAATCGGGCATAGACGACTTATGGATTGTGAATGTGGGAGACCTGAAGCCAAAGGAATTGCCTATTGATTTTATTATGCGTTATGCTTGGAATCCAGATGCCATACAAGCGGATGAAACGGATGATTACCTGAGGGGGTGGGCACGGCAGAATTTCAGCGGGGCGCATGCGGATGCCATTGCCGGCATTGTGTCCCGTTATTCCCAATATAACCTGTGGCGGAAACCCGAAGTGCAGTCCACCGATATATTCAGCGTCGTAAATCACCGTGAAGCCGACCGTGTGACGGAGTTATGGCGTGCATTGGTACATGATGCGGATTCTGTAGGACAACTTATGCCTCAGGCATACAAAGACGCTTATTACCAGTTGGTGCTTTATCCGGCCAAAGCTTCGGCCGGAGTGGCAGAAATCTATTTAGCTGCGGCAAAGAACCAACTTTATGCGCGGCAAGGACGTGTGACGGCAAACGATTATGCGCGGCGGGTGGAGGATTTGTATATGGCGGATACGGCCATGACCGCCTATTATAATAAGGTGTTGGCCGGAGGAAAATGGGAGAAGATGATGAGCGATATTCATTTGGGATATACACAATGGTCGATGCCTAAAAAAGATTCCGTTCCGCAGGTGGTACGTGTGGAGCCTTTGTCGAAGCCCGTGATGGGCGTGGCCGTGGAAGGAAGCGAGGCGGCATCGCCGGAAGGAGATTTGGAACTCCCGGTTTTTGATAATTTTGAGAACCGTAATTATTACATCGACATCTTCAATAGGGGGACGGGGACGTTCGATTTCAAGGTCAAGGCCGGCGAGCCATGGATGGACGTGAGCCTTAGGAAAGGGACAGTGGAAGCGGAAACCCGTCTTTGGGTCGGTATAGATTGGGCGAAAATAAAGGTCGGAAAGACGGAAGGTATGCTTTATATTTGTCGGGGAAGGGAGCGTGTGCCGGTGAAGCTCCGTGTGGTAAAAGCTGAGAGGCCCGTTCAGGTGGAGGGGCACTGGTTCGGAAATGCTTGCGGAAGTGAGTTTTCCGTACCTGCATGGCAGTTCAATGCTTGTTGGCCCGGACGATATGCGAAGTGGACTTTCCTGCCCGGTTTGGGCCGGGGAAAGGGCTGCATGGGACTGACACCGGTCACGGCACCTTCGGTTGAGGCATTCCAGGATGCTCCATGTCTGGAATATCAGGTTTATTTTCCGAATACGGGGATGCAGACAGTTTGTCTCGGTATCCTTCCCACGCAGGATGTGGCACCCGAACGGGGTTTGCGGTTGGCTTTTGGTTTAGACAATGGAGCCGTTCGCACGTTGGATGCCCGTCAGGGATTCAAGGATGAGTTCCGGGAATATACTCCGGAGAACTTGCGGAAGTCACCGAACCTCAAACCACTTCCTTCTCGTAACCGGACGCTGAAACTCATTAACGGGACGGGAAAGAGGCGCAATGAGGTGTTTGACAACCTGCGTTGGCTGACGGCAGAGTTCAATGTGGACGAGCCGGGACTGCATACGTTCAAGGTTTATATGGTAGATCCGGAAATTGTTTTGGAGCAGTTGGTGTTCAATCCCGACAATACGCATCCAAGCTATTTCGGTGCACCACCGGTCAGGCATCAGTGAGAGCGGGAGCGGTGGAACGTATGGTGTTTTGGAATTTTAATTGGTATTCATTAAAATAAGATTGGAATATGAAAACAGGAATGCGGAATTCGAGAATGATATGGGCTTTCGTATGGGGGACCCTTACGGTCGGTGGGGGCCAAGGCTTGTGGGCGCAAGGCGTGGAAAGTTCCATCTACAATGTGCCGATGGCAGAGTATCCGAAAGTGGACGGGCAGCGGCGGGCCATTTTCCGGTTGCGTGCCCCGGAAGCACTTTCTGTGCAAGCCGATATTTGTGGGAAGAAATATCCGATGAAAAAAGGCAGTGACGGGATGTGGACGGTAACGACCGACCCGTTGGTGGTAGGTTTCCACTATTATTTTTTCATTGTAGATGGCGTGCAGGTGACAGATCCGGCTTCGGATTGTTTTTACGGTTGCGGCCGTATGGCAAGCGGAATAGAGATACCGGAAACTCCGGAAGAGTCCGCATACTACACGTTTAACCGTGGCATTGCCCATGGGCAGGTGCGTGAATGCCAGTATTATTCTGAGGTAGAAGGACGTGCACGTCGCTGTTTTGTTTATACTCCTGCGGAATACGAGACTTCGCCCGAGAGGAAATATCCGGTGCTTTACTTGCAGCATGGCATGGGAGAAGATGAACGTGGTTGGCATGAACAAGGGCACATGGCCAATATTCTGGACGGACAAATTGCGAGTGGGAAATGTAAGCCTATGATTGTGGTGATGGATTACGGTAATTGCGGATATATCCATGGGGCAAAAAGAGGAGAGACGCGGGATGAATTCGGTGCATCGTTTGGTGACATCATGTTGAAGGACATCATTCCGTTTGTGGAGAAGACGTTCCGTGTGGAAACCGACCGCGACCATCGTGCAATGGCCGGGCTTTCGTGGGGAGGACACCAGACTTTCCAAATCACATTGACGCATTTGGACCGCTTTGCACATATCGGAGCTTTCAGCGGAGCCATACTGATGGCTCCGGGACAGGATATAAAAGGCGTGTACGGAGGTGTGTTTGCCGATGCGGAGAAGTTCAACAGTCAAGTACATACACTTTTTATAGGTCAAGGAACGGAAGAGGGCATGGGGAGCGACCGTATGAGCCGATCGCTTAAGGAAGCCGGTATAAACCACGTATATTATGCCTCGCCCGGCACACATCATGAATGGCTGACGTGGCGGCGTTGCTTGAATGAGTTCCTGCCTTTGTTGTTCAAGGAGTGAGGGTTAGGACGGAACTGATAGGATGAGATTATAAAACGTAAGTAAGGACATGAGTTAAAGAAGTTATACACATGAGGAAGAACTTGATATTCGGGATGGTTATGATGTGTTCATTATGGGGGCATGGTCAACTACCGACTGTGAAGACATTTGAGATGAAGGGCAATCCCATTGTGACGGATAAGTTTACGGCTGATCCGGCTCCTATGGTTCACGACGGGACATTGTATTTGTATGTAGGACACGATGAGGCACGTGACGGAGAGATGTTCAACATTACGGAATGGCTGTGCTATTCCACAAAGGACATGAAGACGTGGACAGACCATGGGGCTGTATTGAAACCTACTGATTTTTCTTGGGCCGTAGGCGAGGCTTGGGCCTCCCAAGTGGTGGAAAAAAACGGGAAGTTCTATTATTATACCACAGTGCAGGCTGGCAAACCTTATACGGGCAAGGCGGTAGGTGTGGCTGTGGGAGACAGTCCTACGGGCCCTTTTAAGGATGCCATCGGGAAACCGTTGGTTACGGATGCCATGACTCCGAACGGAAAAAGGGGATGGTGGAACGACATCGACCCTACGGTTTTCATAGACGATGAGGGGACTCCTTGGTTGAGTTGGGGGAACGGGACATGTTTCTTGGCCAAACTAAAATCGAATATGACGGAATTGGATGGAGAGATACAAATATTGGAATTGCCCCATTACGTGGAAGGACCCTGGTTGCATAAACGGGGAGATTTGTATTACTTGACCTATGCTTCGATGGGAAAAGGGCGTGAGATGATACACTATGCCACAGCGGAATCCATAGGCGGGACGTGGACTTACCGGGGGGCTTTGACCGGCATGGCGGAAAACAGTTTCACGATACATCCCGGAATCATAGAATTCAAAGGACAGTGGTATCTGTTCTATCACAATGCTTCGCTTGTCATCGGGAATCAGGCCGGTGCCACAGGGCGCAGAAGTGTTTGTGCGGACTATCTGTATTATTTGCCCGATGGTTCCATGGCATACGTGGAACAGACGAAAGCCGGACTGACGCAACCTCCCAAAACGGCTGAAGACGTATCGCGGATAGCTAATCCTTATCCGGAGGAACCGAAGGAAGTGAAGAAGCGTGCGGTAAACACCGATGGTGCGGTGAAGTAATCTTTATACGATGATATGATGAAGCAAGTGGAAGTTATGAAAGTCTTGTCGGCCTTGTCTTTAGGCTTGTTTTTCATGGACTTGTCTGCTCAAAATCCGATAGTGCAGACCCATTATACGGCCGATCCGGCACCGATGGTGTACCGGGACACCTTGTATTTATATGTAGGGTGTGACGAAAAGGATGCACCTCGGAATGCCTACCTGATGCGGGAGTATCGCTTGTATACGACTACGGATATGGTGAATTGGACCGACCACGGTGCGGTGCTCCGTACGAGCGCTTTCGGTTGGTCGGCGGGCGATGCCAGTGCGGCGCAGTGTATCGGGCGGAATGGCAAGTTCTATTGGTATATTTCTTCGCAGAACCGGTTTAAGCCCGGCTCGTCCATCGGTGTAGCCGTAGGTGATACCCCTTACGGTCCTTTCAAGGACGCTTTGGGACATGCGTTGGTGACGAATGACATGACCACATACGCCAAGCACAGTTGGGATGATCTCGACCCGTCCGTGTTTGTGGACGATGGCGGGCAAGCATGGTTGTATTGGGGAAATGGCGTGTGTTACCGTGCCAAGTTGAAGGAGGACATGGTGTCGTTGGACGGAGGTATCGAGGCCATCGACCGGAAGGATGCTTCGTCCTTTTCTGGAGGCTTCACGGAGGCACCGTGGATTTATGAAAGGCAAGGGCGTTATTATCTGGTTTATGCGTCCGGATTCCCCGAATCCATCCATTATTCCATGGCAAAGTCTGCCGGTGGAAAGTGGGAGGCACAAGGTGTGGTCATGCCGACGGAGAAAGGAAGCAACACCAACCATCCGGGTATCGTGGATTTTAAGGGACATTCCTACTTTTTCTATCATAACGATGCCTTGCCCGGCGGGCACAGCTATTGCCGTTCGGTGTGTGTGGAAGAGTTTGCTTACGGTGCCGACGGGACGATTCCGGAGTTGCACATGACATACGAGGGGGTGAAGCAAGGTGTCGGCACGTTAGACCCTTACCGTCGAACGGAAGCCGAGACTATCGCTTGGTCGGAAGGGGTGACTTCTGCCGTTTCGGCCGAGAAAGGGGTATATATCACCGGAATACATGACGGTGATTATATCAAAGTGCGCGATGTGGATTTCGGGGATTCCGGCCCGAAGAAGTTCTTGGCAGCTGCTTCTAGCCGTTACCATGGTGGGGAGATGGAGTTGCGCATAGATGGGCGTGACGGTGAAATCATAGGCAAGGTCCGCATTCCTTATACTGGCGAGTGGGATAAGTGGGGCGAGTTTGCTACGGATGTGACAGCCGTTACGGGAATACATGATTTGTATTTCGTATGCCGGGGAAAGAAGCCTCATGAGTTATTTAATTTTGATTATTGGTATTTTAAATGAAATAAAAGGAATGAAAATAAGTAGATTGAAACATTGTATCGGGGGATTGGCTTTATGGCCAATGGCGTTGGCGGCACAGAATCCCATCGTGCAGACCATGTACACGGCAGACCCGGCACCGATGGTGTACGACGGTAAGTTGTTTTTGTACACCAGTCACGACGAAGACGCTTCCACATGGTTCGTGATGAATGACTGGAAGCTTTATACGACGACCGACATGGTGAACTGGACCGACCACGGAGCGGTATTGTCTTACGAAACATTCTCGTGGGCGAAAGGTGATGCTTGGGCCATGCAATGCGTGGAGCGCGGAGGCAAGTTCTATGCTTACGTGCCCGTGACGATGAAATCGGGGGGAGGTGCTATCGGAGTAGCCGTGGCAGACAGTCCTTATGGCCCGTTCCACGACCCGTTGGGAAAGCCGTTGGCGCAAAGCAAACGGGGAGACATCGACCCCACGGTCCTTGTGGATGACGACGGGCAGGCTTATCTCTATTGGGGAAATCCTTTTTGTTATTATGTGAAACTGAACGAAGACATGATTTCCTACAGTGGTGACATCGTCCGTGTCCCGATGGTGGAGGAGGCGTTTGGCAAACGTGAGGGCAACGTGGCCGAGCGTCCGACGCTCTATGAAGAAGGGCCTTGGTTGTACAAGCGCAAGGATTTGTATTATTTGCTGTGGGCGGGAGGCCCCATATCGGAGCACCTCGGTTATTCCATGAGCAAAAGCCCGACAGGCCCGTGGAAGTATGGTGGTGTGTTGATGCCTACCGAAGGACGGAGCTTTACCAACCATCCCGGTATGGTGGACTATAAGGGAAACACTTACCTGTTTTATCACAACGGGGCGTTGCCCGGTGGCGGAGGTTTTACCCGTTCGGTATGCGTGGAACAGGCGGAATTCAATAAAGACGGGTCGATTGTCCCGTTGAAAATGACCGCCGGGATAGAGAAAGGGTTGGAGACGCTGAATCCTTTCCGGAAGACGGAAGCGGAAACCATCGCTTTCTCCGAAGGGATGAAAGCTTCCCAGAATGAGAAAGTGGGCGTGTTTGTCAATGCCATGAAGGACGGGGCTTACATCAAGGTGAGGGACGTGGATTTCCGTGAAGGAGGCGCGTCCCGTATCACAGCTCGTGTGGGCACGACGCACAACGGCGGCGTGACGATGGAAGTACGTGCCGACGGTCGTGAGGGACGGTTGTTGGCCACATTGAAGGTGCCTATGACCGGAGGAGACAACCGTTGGGCATTGGTTTCTTCCGAAATAGAACGGATAACCGGCGTGCATGACCTGTATTTTATTTGCAAGGGGAACAAACCCGGCAGGTTGATGTACTTCGATTATTGGATGTTTTCAAAATAATGGTTTAATGTCTTCATTATAATAGGAAAATGAGAAGGATAATGAAAAAAAACAGCTTTTGGGGATGGTCGTTTGCTTGTGCGGTTGCGCTTTCATGGCATGCTCCGGTGTTTGCCGCATCTCCTGAAATGCGACTTACGGAGGTACAGCCCGCCACATTTAAGAATCCGGTGGTCTGGGCCGATGTGCCCGACCCGGATGTGATTCGTGTGGGGGATTATTTCTATATGGTCAGCACGACCATGCACCTGATGCCCGGGGCACCGGTCATGCGTTCCAAAGATTTGGTGAACTGGGAGACGGTCAGTTATCTTTTCGATGAGTTGCATGAGACTCCGAAATACGACATGGAGGAAGGTACGGTATACGGACGGGGACAATGGGCTACATCCATCCGTTATCATGACGGTAAGTTTTATGCCTTGTTCTCTCCCAACGATGTGCCGTACCGTTCTTTTATTTATACTACGGACGACCCGGCTAAGGGTTGGACTTTGCACAGCCGCATGAAGCATTTCCACGACTGTTCTTTGTTCTTCGATGATGACGGACGTGCCTATGCCTTTTATGGTACGGGGCAGGTTACTGAATTGGAACCGGATTTGTCCGGTGTGAAAGAAGGTGGTTTGAACATTACCTTGCCGGTGAGGGATGAGGAGGAAAAGGGACTGCTTGAAGGTAGCCGTATGTTGAAACATGACGGGAAATATTATCTCCTGATGATTTCTTGGCCCAATGGGGGGAAACGCCGGCAGTTGTGCTACCGGGCCGACAAGATTGACGGTCCGTACGAAAAGAAGGTCATCTTGTGCGATAATTTTGCGGGCTTCCCTTACGTAGGACAAGGGACGATTGTGGACGATGCCGAAGGAAACTGGTATGGTGTGATATTCCAAGACCGTGGCGGCGTGGGGCGTGTGCTGACATTGTCCCCTTGCCGTTGGATAGACGGTTGGCCTATGTTGGGCGATGAAAACGGCCGTGTGCCGGAAGTGATGGAAGTGCCGGTGAAAGGCGGACCGGTCATCCCCTTGGTCGTAAGCGATGAGTTCGATGGGGATAAGCTGAAGATGGAGTGGCAGTGGAACCATAACCCTGTGGATGAGGCTTGGACACTGAAGGAACACAAAGGATTCCTACGTTTGAAAACCAATAAGATAGTACAGAATCTGTATGAAGCCCGTAACACGCTTACCCAACAGATGGAAGGGCCGGAATGCAGCGGACGCATAGGTCTGGATGTCAAGGGGATGAAGGATGGTGACCGTGCCGGATTCGCCGCCTTTAACGGCCATTCCGGTATCCTGACCGTGGAGAAAGACGGGAAGGACTTGTTCTTGGTGATGACTGAGGAGGTTGTGTCATTGACCGACAAGGAGAAGAAAGTCACAGGGGTGGAACGGAAAGAATGCGCCCGTGTCAAGCTTCCTCGTACCAAGAATGTTTACCTGCGTATAGATGCGGATTTCCGTTTGAAACGGGATATAGCCGTGTTCTATTACAGTCTGGACGGTGAGGAATGGACGAAAATAGGTTCTGATTTCAAGATGCGTTTTGACTTCCGTAAGCTCTTCATGGGCACGAAGTTCGGCATATTCAATTATGCCACGAAGACGGGTGGAGGTTACGTGGATGTAGACTATTTCCGGTATGAAAAGGTTGAAAAGTGAAAATCGCGATTAAGCTCGGCAGAGGAAAGCTTGCTTGCCTCTGCCGAGTGGGAGCGATTTATGCAAAAAGTACGTGGGATTGAAGAATAAAATGGCAGAAAGGGAAACTGAATGATGAAGAAGATTATATTAAGTGTATGTATGTTGTGCGCATCCGTGGGAGGATGGGCGCAAAAGGATGGGGGAAAACCCGATCCGGACTTTTACGTGTTCCTCTGTTTCGGACAGTCGAACATGGCGGGCAATGCCCGTGTCGAGAACCGGGATTTGCGAGACGTGGATGAGCGGTTCCGGATGATGGCGGCAGTGGATGATTCGGGGCGGAAACGTGAAAAAGGGAAATGGTACACGGCGGTGCCTCCGCTTTGCCGGCCGGGGGATGGACTTACTCCGGTGGATTACTTTGGTCGGACATTGGTGGCCACGCTTCCGGAGAATGTCAAGGTCGGTGTTATCAACGTGGCTATCGGAGGCTGTCATATCGAGACGTTCATGGAGGATAGTATTGCAACGTATGTGGCCCACCGTGCTCCGGGTTGGATGAAAGGCATGTTGAAGGATTACGGCAATGACCCTTATGCCCGTTTGGTGGAGATGGCCCGTTTGGCCCAGAAGGATGGCGTGATAAAAGGTATCCTGGTTCATCAGGGCGAATCCAACACGGGCGACAAGGCATGGCCGAAAAAGGTGAAAACAGTCTATGAAAGCCTGTTGAAAGACCTTGGGCTAAAAGCCAAGGACGTGCCCCTCTTGGCGGGGGAAGTGGTCAATGCCGACCAAGGTGGCGTATGCGCTTCGATGAATAATATCATCCGTACTCTTCCGCAAGTCGTTCCGACAGCTGCTGTGGTATCTTCCGCCGGATGCACGTGCGCTACGGACTCGTTACATTTCGATGCGGCCGGTTACCGTGAGTTGGGACGGCGTTATGCTGAAAAAATGTTATACCTTTTAGGAAAGAACAGTCGTTGAAAACCTGAATCTATATGCAAATGAATAAACTTATAGGAACTTGTCTGCTCTGCGCTTGGGTATGGGGAACGCAGGCAAACGCGCAAGAGAGCATCAAAGTGGGTAATACAACCCGTAACATGATTACATACGCCCCCGAGGGATTGCCTTATAATCCGCCTTTGGTCATTTCGTTACATGGAATGAATCAGGATGCCAATTACCAAAAAGGACAGGCGAATTGGGAAGCCGTGGCCGATACGGCCAAGTTTGTGGTGGTTTACCCCAATGGCATCAATAAGGCTTGGGATATATCCGGTGATACGGATATAAAGTTTCTGGAGACGGTTATCGACACGATGTACAACCGTTACCACATCAACCGTAACCGGGTATATCTCTCCGGTTTTTCCATGGGCGGTATGATGACGTACCATGCCATGGCGCGGATGAGTGATAAAATTGCGGCCTTCGGCCCGGTGAGCGGTATTCCGGTGGACTACCGTAATCCTTCAGGCAGACGTGCAGTGCCCATCATCCATACGCACGGCACAGCTGACAACGTCGTATACTACAACGGGGATGCCAACCATCCGGCCGGAGGGTATGGAAGTATACCGGAATATGTGAAGAAGTGGGCTGCGTTCGACGGTTGCGACATGAATCCCGAAGTCATCAAACCCTATCCTGCCGGTAAACCGGGGTCATCGGCTACATATACCCGGTATTCCGGAGGAAAGGACGGAGTGGAAGTCGTGCTCATTTCAATAGAGGGCAAAGGACATTGGCACTCCAATGATCCGGCCAGTGTCATGACGACGGAAGAAATCTGGAATTTTTGCAAGCGATATTCGTTGGGACCAGAGGAACCGGAACCTCCTGCTTTGGTGTCGGCTGAGCCGGAAAACCATTCTTTTGACTTGCCTTCGCAGGATTTGGCTTTTGTTTACACCTTCGATGAAGCGGTAGATGGTGGAGAAGCCAAGGCTATTCTTTCCGGCGAAGGCATGGAATATCCGCTTGTGTTGTCTGAGAGCGGTTTTAGCAAACGCTTGACATTCCGCTTGCCGGACGGGGTGCAGTTGCCTGATGGGGATTATACGCTGAGAGTGGAACATTTGGAGAACGAAGCGGGAGGTGTCTTGCAGTCGTGCGTGTTCACTTATACGATAGGAGTGGTTGAGGTCGGCGATGAACTTGCCATAGAGACGTTGCTTTCACCTGTTTGGAGAGAAGAGCAAGCGGTGGTGGGCGAAGGTATACCTATCGGTTGGAAGCGTGTGAACAGCCGTAAGGACGGCACGAAGGATGAGAAAGGATCGGGGGCCGCCAATACAGGCGGTGCCCGGCTGAAATACTTCCCTGAAGGAGGTGATTTCGATGCGGGGTTCTATTTGAGTGCCCGTGATTACGATGTATGTGACTTTTATTTTGGGAGTTACGATGGGTATCGTCTGCACTTGTTGCCCGGACAATACGTATTGTCATTCAATTCCGTATATTGGAGTGCGGGGTCGGAAGAAGGAAAGGCCACCTTTGATGTGCAAGTGACCGATGGGACAGGCAAGGGCGTGTGGTCGCAGGTCGGACTGCTTTCTTCTGGATGTATGGACGAGGTCTCCACGGAAAAAGTAAAAGGTTCCAAAGCGCATGAATATGTGTTTTCCATAACATCCGAAGGTAATTATGAATTGCATTTTACGATGTCTCAGGGGTGGAATTCCATCATTCTTGGTGGGATAAGGATGACGACTCAGCCTTCTGTGGCCGACGTGTACAAAGGTGGCTTCCTGAGATTGATGAAAGAAGCGGCGCGGGGATACGAGGCAACGGCATCGGATTGTTATGCCGCTTCGGAAGATTTACGCACAGCTTTGAAAATCGTGTTGGATCAATATGAAGGTTTCGTTTCCACAGCTCCTTCGGAGTATGAAGAAGCGATGGAAGCGGTAGAGGCTGTATGGCTACCTTTGGCTGACCGGAAAGAAAGCGTAGACGTGTATGTGAATGCTTTGGAAACGGCACAGGAAGCTTTATCCGGATGGGAGAAGGACGGGTTTGACTTGACAGCACAGGCTTATTTGGATTTGAAGGAGGCCGTGCGGGACTGCGCATTCGGGCAGGTGGACATGACAGACAACTTGCGGATGCGGGATGCGGCGGAAAGTTTGTCCGGCTATGTGCAGAAGTTGCGGGAGGAAGCCTTGACGGTGGACGGCGTGACGGTGTCGGGGCGTCCTGTAAGTGTGGAGCATTATGATTTGAGTGGCCGTAGGATAAAGCCCGGTTGCCGGGGCGTGACGGTGGTGCGTGAACTTTACCGTGACGGCAGTGTCCGTGTGCAAAAAAGGTTGAATGTTTTTTCTTCTTTGTAAAGGCGAAGACTTTTTATTTGTATATCTTTGTAGGAGGTTAGGAAATATTGAAAAAATCGAGTACGATGAAAAAGAAGTTATTGGGAGCCTTGCTTTTGCTTTGTAGCTGCATGGCATGGGCGGGGGATTTGAAACTTTGGTATGGCAAGCCAGCCAAGGATTGGACGGAGGCTTTGCCCGTGGGCAATTCCAAATTGGGTGCCATGGTCTATGGCGGCACCGGGCGTGAGGAACTACAGTTGAATGAAGAGACATTCTGGGCCGGCGGTCCTTACGACAATAACAATCCGAATGCGTTGTACGTCCTGCCGGTAGTCCGGAATCTGATATTTCAGGGTAAGACACGCGAAGCCCAACGGTTGGTCGATGCCAATTTTTTTGCACGCAAGGATGGCATGAGCTATTTGACGATGGGAAGCCTTTTTCTGGATTTCCCGGGGCATGATAAAGCTACGGATTTTTATCGTGATTTGGATATCGGGAATGCTACGGCCACTACCCGCTATAAGGTGGACGGCGTGGCTTATGCCCGCACTGTGTTTGCCTCTTTCACGGATAGCGTGATTGTGGTGCGCCTGCAGGCCGACAAGGCCGGGGCTTTGGCTTTCACGGTGGGCTACGACGCTCCTTTAAAGCACGAAGTCAGTGCCGATGGAGACATGCTTTCCATCGCTTGTGAGGGCAAAGACCAGGAAGGTGTAAAAGCAGCCTTGCGTGCCGAGTGTCGCGTGAAAGTGGTGAGCGACGGCAAGACAACCGCCGATGGAAAAAAACTGGAGGTGGTCGGTGCAACGAAAGCTACGCTTTACCTGTCGGCGGCTACGAATTACGTGGACTACCACGATGTGAGCGGTGATGCGGCTGCCCGTGCCGACCGTTGCCTGCAACGTGCTGTCCGGATTCCTTATAAGAAAGCTTTGGAAAAACATGTGGCTTATTATCGGGAATTGTTCGGACGGGTGGAGTTGGATTTGGGTGAGACAGAGGCTGCGGCGCGTGAGACCCCTTTACGTATCCGCGATTTCAGTCAAGGTGGAGATCCGTCGTTGGCTGCGCTTTTGTTCCAGTATGGCCGTTATTTGTTGATTTCCTCTTCCCAACCCGGCGGGCAACCGGCTAATTTGCAAGGCATTTGGAACCGCAGTACGAATGCTCCTTGGGACAGCAAATACACCATCAATATCAACACTGAGATGAACTATTGGTTGGCCGAGGTGGCCAACTTGAGTGAGATGCACCAACCCTTGTTCTCCATGTTGGAAGACTTGTCCGTGACGGGGGCGAAGACAGCTCGTGACATGTACAATTGCGGAGGATGGGTGGCCCATCACAATACCGACTTGTGGCGCATCAGCGGCGTGGTGGATTTTGCAGCGGCCGGCATGTGGCCGAGTGGAGGGGCATGGTTGGCCCAGCATCTGTGGCAGCACTACCTGTTCACTGCCGACAAAAAGTTCCTGAAAGCTTATTATCCGGTATTGAAAGGCACGTCCCGTTTCTTTTTGGATTTCCTGACCGAGCATCCTTCTTACAAATGGTGGGTGGTGGCTCCGTCGGTGTCGCCCGAGCACGGTCCGGTAACGGCAGGTTGTACGATGGACAACCAAATAGTGTTTGATGCCTTGTACAATACTTTGCAGGCTTCTGAGATTGTGGGCGATGATGCCGCTTTCCGCGATTCTTTGGCGCAGATGCTCGACCGGTTGCCGCCCATGCAAGTCGGACGGCACGGCCAGTTGCAGGAGTGGTTGCAAGACGTGGACGATCCTAAGGACGAGCACCGCCATATTTCCCACCTTTATGGCCTTTATCCGAGTAACCAGGTTTCCCCGTTTTCGCACCCCGGACTTTTCCGGGCTGCCCGTACTACGTTGGAGCAGCGTGGCGACAAGGCTACGGGGTGGAGCATCGGGTGGAAGATAAACTTCTGGGCGCGCATGTTGGATGGCAACCATGCTTATCGTTTGATCAGCAACATGCTTCAGTTACTGCCCAGTGATGCCGTGGCTCGGGAATACCCCGAAGGCCGTACGTATCCTAATATGTTCGATGCCCATCCACCTTTCCAGATTGACGGTAACTTCGGGGCAGCGGCCGGTATTGCAGAGATGCTGTTGCAAAGCCACGACGGGGCGGTGCATCTGTTGCCTGCCTTGCCCGATGTGTGGAGAGAAGGCCGTGTGAAAGGTTTGCGGGCACGCGGGGGGTACGAAGTGGACATGGAGTGGGCCGATGGCCGTCTGTCGTCTGCCACCGTGCGTTCCACCGTAGGGGGTACGTTGCGTTTGCGTTCTTACGTACCGTTGAAAGGCAAGGGCTTGAAGAAAGCTTCGGGCGTGTGTCCCAATGGCTTGTTGGCTCCAGCCTCAATCAAGGAACCTTTGTACTCGTCCGAACTGAAGGCACGTCCGTCGGTTTCCGTTCCCGAAGTGTATGAATATGATGTGCAAACCCAACCCGGGAAGACTTATAAATTCCGCATAGGGAATTTGTAGGTTTCCCCTAAAAAAATAATCACATAAGGATGAAACAGGTTGTATGGATATGTTGGTGTTGGCTTAGCTGTATCACGTTGGGGGTACAGGCCAAGAAGACGGATAACCGCGAGGTGGTGAATTTGAACCGTGAGTGGACTTATCAGCGTGGCGATTATCCGGGAGCCGAACAGGCAGATTATGATGATTCAGGATGGGAGCACGTCGGCTTGCCCCATTCGTTCAGCATTCCCTATTTCATGTGGAAGGACTTTTATACCGGTTACGGTTGGTATCGCAAGACAATAGTGTTGGACAAGGCTGACCTGAAGCGGGAAATCTTTTTGGAGTTCGACGGAGTGTTCCAAGTGGCAGAAGTATATATGAATGGCCGTTTGGCCGCGACGCATAAAGGGGGCTACACCGGTTTCAACGTCCGTCTCACGCCATACATGAGAAAGGGAGAGAACCAAATCGCCGTACGGGTGGACAACTCGTGGCGGGGTGACGTGGCTCCGCGTGGAGGTGAACATGTGTTTAGTGGAGGTATCTACCGTAACGTGCGTCTGGTGAAGAAGAACCCCGTGCACATCGATTGGTATGGCACGTTTGTGACCACGCCGACCTTGGCTGCGCATAAGGGACGTTCGTCCTCCGTCCGTGTACAAACCGACGTGCGCAACCTGACGGACCAAGTGGGAACGTATGAATTGCAGATACAGGTATTGGATGAAAACCGGCGTGTCGTGTCCGGACAAAGGGCTGTCCGGCGCGTGGAAGCGCAAAGTATGGCTCGGTTCGATTTGTCTACTGATGAAATAGAGGGCGTGGCCTTGTGGCATCCGTCGCATCCTCATTTGTATTCGGTGGTGTGCAGCCTGTACAAAGGGCGCAAGTTATTGGACAGCGAAGAAGTGGCGTTCGGCTTCCGGTGGTTCGAGTGGACAGCCGGCAAAGGTTTTTTCCTTAACGGGGAACATTTCTTCTTCCGGGGGGCGAATGTCCACCAGGACCAGGCTGGTTGGGGCGATGCCGTGACCGAAGAGGCCATGCGGCGAGACGTGCGGATGATGAAGGAAGCCGGCTTCGACATGATTCGTGGCAGCCACTATCCCCATGCTCCGGCTTTCTCGGAAGCTTGCGACCGTGAGGGCATGCTCTTTTGGTCCGAAGCCCCGTTTTGGGGTACGGCGGGACCGAAAAAGGACGGTGGTTGGACCGCCAGTGCCTATCCCGTGAAGGAGGGGGACATTGCGGGATTCGAGGCTAACGTGCTCGCGCAACTGGAAGAAATGATACGTATCCATCGCAATCACCCTTCTGTGTTCGTGTGGAGCATGTGCAACGAACCTTTCTTTACCGACGGGAGGACCATTCCGGGCGTTAAGTCGCTTTTGAAAAAGATGGTAGACACTGCGCATCGGCTTGACCCTACGCGAAAGGCTGCCGTCGGAGGGGCGCAACGCCCGTTGGGGGACGACCGTATAGACAAGATAGGCGATGTGGCCGGCTATAATGGCGACGGGGCTAACATTGCCGATTTCCAGCAGCCCGGCATTCCCAGTGCCGTGACGGAATACGGTAGCACGACGGTCGGACGACCCGGTAAGTACATGGCCGGTTGGGGAGATTTGGGACGGGATGAAGGCTGGAAAGGACGTGGATGGCGTAGTGGACAGGCGATTTGGTGCGGGTTCGACCATGGTAGTATTTTCGGAGAAAACATGGCGCGGATGGGTATCGTGGATTATTTTCGCCTTCCCAAACGTGCATGGTATTGGTATCGTAACGAATACGGGCACCGGTTGCCTCCGTCGTGGCCGCAAGAAGGCGTGCCTGCGCGTCTACGTCTGGAAGCTTCGAAGACAGGAGGCATCTGGGCCGACGGTACGGACGATGTACAGTTGGTGCTCACGGTATTGGATAAGGAAGGCCGCGAGTTAAGCAATAGTCCGGATGTGACGCTTTCCGTCATTTCCGGTCCGGGAGAGTTCCCGACCGGGCGTTCCATCACGTTCTCGGCCGACAGCGACATACGGATTGCGGACGGCAAGGCTGCCATGGCACTGAGGTCTTATTATGCAGGCCGTACGGTGGTGGAGGCCTCTTCGTCCGGACTGGAATCCGCCCGGGTGCAGCTTGAATTTACGGGTGCGCCGGAATATGAGGAAGGCAAGTCGGTCCAAGTGCTTTCGCGCCCTTACGTGCGTTTCACTCCCGGCCGTGTGGAGTCCGTGCTTCAGGTTTACGGTCCGGACAGTCCCACCTTTGCCAGTAGCTCGTCTGAGGGCCATTCTCCCGGTTTTGCGGCAGATGGCGACCGGAAGACTTATTGGAAGCCTGCTGAAAGCGACGCGTCTCCTTATCTGACGCTCGATGTGGAGCGGACATTGGAGGTGCATGCCGTGAAAGCCCAGTTTCCTCCGGAAACCCGTCAGGGTTTCAATGTAGAGTTTTCTGTGGACAATGTGGAATGGGTTCTGGTTTCGGATGGAGTTGTGACAGAAGGAACATCATGGGAGAAGACGTTGGCGCATCCGCAAAAAGCCCGTTTCGTACGTTTCTCTTTCCCGTCAGAAGGGAACGGACAGCGGCCGGCCGTGGCCGAGATAGAAGTACATGGCAAAGTGGGTGCCCGTTGAATGGGCGGGATATGCAGGGGTGTGCCGTAAGTGGAAATCTTTGGAAAGTAAATATTTATTCGTTCCGGATTTATTCGGCTGAGATTACGGATTTGTTTGGCGCAGATTGGAAAATCATTCTCCTGAGAATGAAAAATCGTTCTCCTGAGAATGATTTTCGATTCTGCGGAACAACGTAAGTTGTTGAAATAGAATGTGTAATACTTGGGGCGATTAAGGCGTTACGAAAGGGTACATGTCATGGATATTTATCCCGGTGCGAATCGGTGTCTGGGAGTCGCATGGACGAAAGGGATGGTATGCCGGGAAAATAAGTAAGATGTGGACGGCCATGGTTGCGCCGGTTGGAGTAAATTCGTATATTTGTGCGTGTAAGAAAGACACCCATTCGTGAGAAAGTGGGTGAGGTCAAATTAAAATTAAAAAATGATATAGGAGATATGAATGTATTGAAAACATTATGTTCGGCATCATTGTTGGTGGTGATGGCTTCGGCAGATGCCCGGATTCCGGTGAAAGTGGAGACTTTCCCGTTGAGTGACGTGAGACTGACGCAGAGTCCGTTCAAGCATGCGGAGGATTTGGATATCCGTTATCTGCTCGGGTTGGATCCCGACCGCCTGTTGGCACCTTATCTGAAAGGTGCGGGCTTGGAACCGAAAGCCGACAATTATACCAACTGGGAAAATACCGGTCTGGACGGCCATATCGGGGGGCATTACGTTTCGGCACTTGCCTATATGTACGCTGCCACCGGGAACGAGGAAATCAAACAACGGTTAGACTACATGTTGTCCGAATGGAAAAGGGCGCAGGACGCTGCCGGTGACGGATACCTTTGTGGTGCGCCGAACGGGCGCAAGATATGGGATGCCGTGTCTAAGGGGGACATACAGGCTTCTTCTTTCGGACTGAACGGAGGGTGGGTGCCTTTGTACAATATCCATAAGACGTATGCCGGTTTGCGTGACGCCTACGTGGTGGCAGGCTGTGCGCAAGCCAAGGACATGTTGGTGAAGTTGACCGATTGGATGATGAACCTGACGAAAGACCTGAGCGATGAACAAATACAAGATATGTTGCGTAGCGAACACGGGGGATTGAACGAAGTGTTTGCCGATGTGGCCGACCTGACGGGCAAGGGCAGCTATCTGCAACTGGCCCGCCGTTTCTCGCACCGTGCGATTCTCGACCCTTTGTTGAAGCAGGAAGACCAACTGACGGGCAAGCATGCCAATACCCAAATCCCGAAAGTCATCGGTTACAAGCGTATTGCGGACTTGGAAGGGGACGAAAGTTGGGACGATGCGGCACGTTTCTTCTGGAAGACGGTGGTGGATCAGCGCAGTATCTCCATAGGTGGCAACAGCGTGCGCGAGCATTTCCATCCCTCGGAAGACTTTTCCAGCATGCTGACGAGCGAACAGGGACCGGAGACCTGCAATACCTATAATATGCTGCGGTTGACCAAGATGTTGTACCAGACCAGTGCGGACGCACATTACATGGACTATTACGAACGGGCGTTGTACAATCACATTTTGTCTACCATCGATCCTGTGCAAGGAGGCTTCGTATATTTCACGCCGATGCGTTCGGGGCATTACCGGGTGTATTCCCAACCACAGACGAGCTTTTGGTGTTGCGTAGGTTCCGGAATGGAGAACCATGCGAAATACGGGGAGATGATTTATGCTCATGGCGGGGATGATTTGTATGTGAACCTGTTCATACCCTCGGTGTTGCAGTGGGGAAAGGTGCGTGTAGAGCAACGTACGTCTTTTCCTTATGAAGAAGCGACCACCCTTCGCCTGTCGTGTAGCAAGGCTAAGACGTTTACAGTGAAATTCCGTGTGCCGGAGTGGACGGACGCTTCCCGGATGGAGTTGACGGTGAACGGGACGGCCCAACCTGTTTCGGTTTCCGGCGGTTATGTGGCGGTCAGCCGTAAATGGACGGACGGGGACGAGGTGCGGTTGACTTTGCCGATGTCGCTCCGGGCTGTGGTTTTGCCTGACGGGTCGGACAACTATTCGTTCATGTATGGTCCGGTGGTCTTGGCTTCCCGTATGGGTAAACAGGAGCAGGCCGGATTGTTCGCCGATGACAGCCGGGGCGGCCATATCGCGGGCGGGCCGCAGTGGCCTTTGCAGGACATGCCGGTGATTGTGGGCGACAAGGACGAACTTCTGTCACATATCGAAAAGGTGGAAGGGAAACCATTGGAATTCAAGCTTCGCGGTGTGCGTCCCGAACGTTATGAAGGGATGGTGTTGGAACCGTTCAATCGCTTGTATGAATGCCGTTATATGGTGTACTGGCCGGTGATTTCTCCCGAAAAACTGAAAGCCCAACAGGAGGAACTGGCACGTGTGGAGCGTGAACGGAATGCTTTGGAGGCTGCGACGGCAGATAAGGTCATCTGTGGGGAACAGCAGCCGGAGAGCGACCATTTCATCCAGTCGGAGCAGTCGCGTACGGGAAGCCAGGGCAATCGCCATTGGCGTGCTGCGGACGGGGCAGGTTGGTTTTCGTACCGTATGAAAACGAATGGGCGCGAAGTGGCTCGTTTGCGGGTGACTTATGCGGCAGAAGGTAAAGACGTGGCTGCTACAGTCTCGGTGGACGGGCAGGCGGCAGGCATATTGGGACAGCCGGATGGCAAGGGTATGCAGACGGTTTTCCTTGATTTGCCGGAAGGTGTGTCCGGGAAAGACGTGTTGACCGTGCGGTTTGCCCCTTCCGGGAAAAGTTCGACACCGCGTGTCTATGAAATAAGATTGTTGGTGGCTGACGAGTAAAACAAGAGTGTCAGGGCTTGTCCTGCAAGTCAAATGCAAAACCGCTGGAGGAGGAACTCTTCCAGCGGTTTTTGATACATAGCCGGTTGTTTTTCCAGCTGTTTGTGTTTCCATGATAACAATCTTCCTTCCTCAAACAATACCAACACCTAAGAACCAATCATTAACCTAATTTCCAATTATGAAAAACCATCCTGTGCAATCTTTACCTTGAGGCAAAACCACCTGAAAAACCAACATTAACCTAATCATTATATTATGAAACCTATTTTGCTTTGCCTTTATCCTTATAGTGCAAAGATAAGGTTATATTTTCTTTTTCATTTTTGAATAAGTAGCATATATTTTGTTTTATGAAACGTGATGGAATTTTTTTTGGTAAATGAAACATAGGAGAATAAATATGTTACATAGGCAAAAATGGGTTACATGCAGAATGCCGTATCTTTGCGTGTAAAGAACAAGATAGTATATATGAAGGTGATGAGAAGAAGAATAAGGATGTTGTGTATGGGAATCATGGCATGGGCGATGTCCTTTGCCGTGTATGCGAAAGCGAATACGTTACGTGTCTTTGGAGAACCCCGGAAAGGAAGTTTTCCTATATCCGAAGCTTATTTGGTATATGCCCCCGAAGACGGGAAGACTGTAGAGAAAGTGACTGGGCTATTGTCGGAAGACATCTTTAGGGTCACGGGGAAAAAAGTCGGCATGCGTACGGAGGTAGCCGGAGGACATCCGGTGATTCTTGGTATACATGGGAAGGGTAACGGACTTATAAGCCGTATGGTGGAAGAGGGGCGGTTGGATGTTTCATCGCTTGAAGGCGGATGCGAGCAATTCATTATCCGGCGGGTGGAAAATCCATTGCCCGGAGTGAAAGATGCTTTGGTTATCGTGGGCAGCGACCGTCGTGGGGTGGCTTACGGTGCCTTTACGCTCAGCGAGGCCATGGGCGTTTCTCCTTTCTACTGGTGGGCCGACGTGCCAGTGGAACGCCGTGCGCGTTTGTGGGTCAAGGCAGATTATGTTTCGGACAAACCATCCGTCTGTTATCGCGGCATTTTCCTGAACGATGAGGGATGGGGGCTGAATCCTTGGGCGGCAAAGACATTCGAGAAAGAATTGGGTAATATCGGTCCGAAAACCTATGCGCGGGTGTGTGAACTTGTCTTGCGCTTGAAAGGGAACATGCTCGCCCCAGCCATGCATGGTTGTTCCGACCCTTTTTATTTTCATCCGGAGAACAAACGCGTGGCAGATGAATACGGCATCATGGTGACCACTTCACATTGTGAGCCGCTTCTGTTCAACAACGCTTCCAATAAAGAGTGGGACACGAAGAAAGACGGGGCATGGGATTATACGCGAAACAAGGAGACCATTTTAGGAAAGTTGGACAAACGGGTATGTGAGGCTGCCCCTTATGAGAATGTATATACGTTGGCCATGCGCGGTTTGCACGATGCCGGGATGCAGGGTGACCTGACGGAAGAAGGCAAGGTGGCTTTGCTGCATGAGGCCATTACCGACCAACGTGGCATCCTGTCGAAGTACGTGAGGAAACCGTTAGAGGAGATTCCCCAGATATTCGTTCCTTATAAAGAAGCGTTGGAACTCTATGAGAAAGGGTTGGAAGTGCCGGAGGATGTGACATTGGTGTGGCCGGACGATAACTATGGTTACTTGAAGCGGCTCAGTAATCCTGAGGAGCAGAAGCGCACGGGTGGTTCCGGTGTGTATTACCACCTTTCTTATTTAGGTGGCCCTCATGATTACCTGTGGCTGTGTACCACGCCGCCGGTGTTGATGTATGAGGAATTGAAAAAAGCGTATGATACGGGAGCCGACCGGTATTGGTTGCTGAATGTGGGCGACATCAAACCGATGGAATTGGGCATCAAGACTTTTTTCGATTTGGCTTGGGACTTGGACGCGTATGACTATGGGCGGGTTCACCGGCATCAGGCCGAATTCATGGCCGGGATGTTCGGCAACCGTTATCAGGACGAGTTCCAGGACGCACTCGATACTTACTATCGGCTGGCTTGGAGCCGTAAGCCGGAGTTCATGGGGTGGGAACGTGAATGGGATGCCCCTGAATATAAGGAGTTGGCAGACACGGAATATTCTTTTGAGGTGTATAATGACGCACGTCAGCGGTTGGCCGATTACCGGCGTATTTCCGATTGGGCGGAGAAAACCATGGCCGGATTGCCGGAATCCTACCGTGCGTCCTTTTTTGAGATGTTGGGCTATCCAGCCATGGCCTCTTACCAGATGAACCGGAAGTTTCTGATGGCGCAACTTAACCACGAACGTGCTGAACAGGGGCGGATGGAAGAGGCTAATTGGGCGGCCCGACAGTCTCGGGAGGCTTACGACAGCATAAACCGCTTGAACGACCGTTACAATCGGTTGTTGGATGGAAAGTGGAACCACATGATGATGTTGGCACCGGGGTGGGTGGCCAAATACCAAAACATGCCTCGCTTGGCCTTGTCGGATGAAGTGGGGGAAAAAGAAGTGGATATTATGCCTTGTGAGGAGCAAGGGCGTTTGGAAGGTTGTACCGTGGTGGATTTGGCCGGATATACCCGGATGGACGGTGAGGGGACTCATAGTCTGAAAGTGGTGGAAGGCATCGGTTACGACGGGTGCGTTTTGCAGTTGGGCGAGGCTGTGGAGGCCTCTGTCAATCCTGAAGACCCAAGGTGTCCGCATGTGGAATATGCACTTCCGGACATGGCTGCCGATAGCGTGACCGTGCATGTATATACTTTACCGTTTTTTCCTATATATAAAGGAAAGGGAACACGTTTCGGGATTTCCGTGGACGGCCATCCCGTCCAGGTGGCTCAAAACCTACCCAAGGAGTTTTCCAAGGTGTGGAAAGACCAGGTGTTGCGTAACGGTGCTGTGGCTACATTCCGTTTTCCCATAGATGCCAAACGGAGGCGGCACAAACTGGCCGTGGTATGTGGCGATCCGGGTGTAATGGTACAACGGGTCGTGGTGGATTGGGGCGGACTGCAAGATACGTATGTGGGGCCGGCCTTGTCTTTGGTTCGTGGAGAATGAATGGAATAACAATATAGATAAAATAAGAATGGAAATGGGAAAAGTGGCAAGGCGGCTATGTCTCGGCTTGCTTTTTGGGGGGATGTCCTGTGTCGGCAATGAAGCCGGGGCTGTAGTAAAACTGCCCAGTCTGGTGGGTGACCGCATGGTGCTCCAACGCGAGACGGATTTGAAAATATGGGGATGGGCCGATCCGGGCGAGAAGGTGACTGTGCGTTTCCGGGGGGCGCATTATTATACCGAGGCTGACGGCCAAGGGCGGTGGCACGTGATGCTGCCTCCGCAGCTGCCGGGAGGGCCTTTCCTCATGGAGGTGAACGAAAAGGTGATACGTGACGTGCTCGTGGGCGACGTTTTCTTGTGCGGGGGACAATCGAACCAAGAGAATCCGATAGAACGGTTGGTGGAGAAATTTCCTGAAATACCGGTGTCGAACAATCACATGATCCGCCATTTCAAAGTGCCTTATCAGGACGACGTGAGAGGCGTGAAGGAGAATCTGGCCGGAAGTGGGGTATGGCATTCGGCTACGGCTTCCGAAGTGATGAACTGGACTTCTTTGGCTTATTTCTTTGCCACGGAAGTGTACAACCGCTATAAAGTGCCGGTGGGCATGTTAGTCTCCAGCAAGGGGGGGACGGACATAGAATCCTGGATCAGTCAGGAACATCTGAAGGACTTCCCCAAGCTGCGGGTAGACCGCGAGGCATTAGAGGCCGCAGCCGAAGCCAAGCACGACAAGGGCACGGGGAAATGGAACCGGAGGGATTTCGACGATTCCGCTTGGGACTCAGTGGACGTGCCGGGCACTTGGCGCGAGACGGGTATCCGGGTAAAGGGAAGCGTATGGTACAGGAAGAACTTCCGTCTTCCGTCTTCCATGGTGGGACGGCATGCGAAACTCTATATGGGGCGCATGTCCGATTGTGACTCGGTGTTCGTGAACGGCACTTTCGTAGGTACGACGGCGTATTTCGGACCGCCGCGCAAGTATGATGTTCCGGCAGGCGTATTGGTGGAAGGTGTGAACAACGTGACCCTGAAGCTGACGGCATTGAACGGCAATGGAGAAATCGTGCGTGACAAGGTGTATAAGTTGAAGGGGGATGACGACGAAGTGGAATTGTCCGGGGTGTGGAAATACAAGGTCGGATTCGACCGTGCCGAGGCAGAACCTTACGAGCAACGTCTGGCCAACCTGAGGCATGCCGGTTCCGGATTGTACAATGGCATGATTTACCCCGTGCGTGACTGGAAAGTGAAGGCAGCGATATGGTACCAAGGAGAGAACAATGCGGGACGGGCAGGAGAGTATGCCCCGTTGCTGACTTCCCTGATAGCGGACTGGCGCGAGACATGGGGGTGGCCGGAGATGCCTTTCCTCTTGGTGCAGTTGCCTAACTATATGGCAAAGCAAGACAAGCCTTCCGACAGCGGGTGGGCACGCCTGCGCGAGGCACAGTTCCAAGTATCCCGAAACGTTCCCCATACGGCTTTGGCCGTGACATACGATGCCGGGGAATGGAACGACATCCATCCTTTGGACAAGAAAACGGTGGCCCGGCGGTTGTTCCTTGGGGCACGCAAAATCGTGTATGGCGAAAAGGTGGCGGCCTCGGGGCCTATATATAAAGGTCTGGAGACGAAAGGCAACCGCATTATCCTTTCATTCGACGATGCCGGACGGGGATTGTCGTGCCGGGGCGGAAGGCTGAAGCATTTTGCCATTGCGGGTGAAGACCGTAAGTTCGTATGGGCAGATGCCGTAATCAAAGGCGGCAAGGTGGTGGTGAGCAGTCCGGAGGTAGAACATCCCGTGGCCGTGCGTTATGCTTGGAGCAACAACCCCGAAGAGGCGAACTTATGTAACAAGGACGGGCTTTTGGCTTCTCCTTTCCGTACGGATAATTGGTAAATCATTATAATTAAAAATCAAACAATTACTTTTATGAAACAATTTTATTTGAAATGCAAACGGGCGTTCTTGGCGGGCGTTTCGTTTGTCTTGATGGTTGGGGCAGGCTTGGTGGAAGCCAAGGCCGATGCACCCTTGCGACGGCCTATCTCGCCGGAACGGCCGTTGTGGATTGTACATGTGGATACGTGGAATACACCGGATCCAGAAAGGATTATAGAGATGGTACCGGAAGATATTCGTCCTTATGTGGTGTTCAGCCTTTCATTGTCTGCCACAGATGCCATTTGTAATGATGGTTTTGCTGTGTGTGATTCTTGGTTGAAGGCCTGTGCACAGAAACGTGTATGGTCTATGGTACAATGTGCCAGTGGTGGGCATAGCCGATTCTCCGACCATGATTTGAGTGTGTACGAAGATTATTTCCGCAAGTACCCGAATTTTATCGGTTGGAATTTCGCTGAGCAATTTTGGGGATTCGGGGAGGAAGGAACGCCCTCTTTTTTAGAGCGTTTATCTCTTTTTGGTGACATTTTGAAGATTTGCCATAGATACGGGGGATATCTTGTTGTAAGTTTTACACAGGCTTACTATTCGGCTGATATGATGCCAATAGCCTATATGAAACGAAATCCGGAAGTGAACCGTCTGCTGACGGAACACCCAGAGCATTTCATCTGTTGTGAGAAGTACACGATGCAAAATGGCTTTTTCGACATTGAAAGTAACTGCCTTGGGGCATGGCTCGGAGGATATGCCGGACAATATGGCATCCGTTTTGATGCGTGTGGGTGGAGTACTGACGATGGTAATTCGGCCACGGAGAATGATCAGGAGATAGAACCTTTTGTAAAAGCTTCGGGCGCGATGCCTATCATGGAACATGTTATGCTGACGGGACAGACAGTCATTGACGGGCCGGAAACAATTCCGGTGGAAGTCTCACGAGAAATCAACACTTCTGTGACTCCTGACGGGTATACACGGCGAAATTGGGGATGGTTTCCACATTTCGTCAATATCAATATTGATGAGTTCCGAAAAATTTTAGATGGTACAGTACGTATCCTTTCGCGTGAGGAGGTTGTAGAACGGACGAAAATCTGTCTGCAAAATGACAAGAGTACCGGGACTTTTGACGATTATCTGACTCCGTCTACACTCTATGACGGATTGTATCGTCCGAATTGTGACCGAGATAGAAACGATGGAAAATACAATAATTCTTGGTTGGAAAATAAGTGGTGGCTGAAATCCACCGGCCGTTATCCATCTATCCCACAAGTGTACGACTTATTAGATGAAACGGCACGCAAACTTCAGGTGGTTAAGGTGTCGGAGTACGATACCCGTTGGCCGGATGAATCAGCGAAAGTGGCCGAATTCAATAAACTTTTTCCACAGGAATATACGGGAGACATTTATGCAGCTCATGCAGAAAATACATGGATGACGTATAATCCCTATCAATATGAGGACAAGGTGGTGGGTGGCGTGCGTTCACGCCACATATCCGAACGTCGCGCAGAGGGTTGCATACCTTTTCTTTATAATACGGCAGACAGCATTTCATTGGATATCTCGCCCTATTCCATGGCGGTGATGAAAGAGTTTTCCGATAGTGTGATGCTTTATATGACCAATTATCGGAATTCCAAGACGGGTAATAACAACGGAGGAACTTTTGCTGAAGCCGAAAATGCCAACGACACGGTACGCATCTATGGTGCCTCGGAGGAACCGGTCGTGGAGTGGTATGACCGTGCCGACCATCGTGCTAGCGAAGTGAAACAAATTTGGGAAGACGGTGTGCTGACATTGGTAGTAGGCCATAACGGTCCGGTGGAACTGAGCATCAAGTGTAAGGGAAAAGCTACCGGACGTCTGACGGAATGGACACCGGCACGAATAGAAGTGCCCGAGCGTCCGTCCGTATATGCCGGTACGTTGCAGTATGAAGCCGAATTTTTCGATTACAAGAATATCGGAGCTTGCCGTACCAATGCTTATTATAATGGCTATCCGGGCTACCAAGGCCAAGGGTTCGTGGAAATGGGCACGAACCGTTCGGCTTCCATCCGTGACACGGTAAGAGTGCTTCGGAATGGAACTTATACCATAAGCGTCCGTTATCAGGTTCCGAATGGTAGTGCACGTATGTATTTGATTGTAAATGGCAAACGAAATTCTCTGACGATGCGTGCCACCAATGGTGTTTGGGCAGAGACATCTGTCGAGGCAGAGTTGGAGGCCGGGGAGAACGAAGTGGAATTGAAGTTTGTTTCAACGCCTGTAAACGTATTGGTGGATTGTATCAAGATAAATCGTGATAATGCTTATGTTTACGATTTTGAAGATGATAAACCGGGCACGTCTGCCACAGACCCGGCGGCTGAAATGCTGACCCTGATGGGAGGCGAAGCCGGCGTGGTCGCCATTGAAGACAATCAGGCATTGCATGCCTATGCTGCCGGTACGGACGGAATGGGGCAAGCCCTGTTGGAGTTGTTCCCGCGTGATGCCGTGGATTATAGTGTGTCATGGCACCAGTTGGAAGGCGATGCAGGCATGTTGCTCCGTGGCGGTTATCTGTTCCGCGTGCAAGGTGGTAAAGTATCGCTCGTTGTGATGGAAGAAGACGAAGACGGGACTTTGCGTGTGGGCAAAACTTTAGCCGAGGGAGACAAGGCCGAGGGGATGGCATACTACCGTGCCACGCTGCTTGATGGGAAATTATACTTTGACGGTTCTGTAGACGGGGTACAATGGCAGAATATGCTGTCAGCGGAGGATGCCACGTTCTCGTGTGGTGAAACACGTCTTTGTTGGGAAGCAGCCATGACGGTAGACGACATCCGTTTCCATAATACCGGGCTTACGATGTCACAGACGGATTTGGAGGACATAAACATGACTTATGGTGGAACGAATGCGGTCATCCGCAGTTTGGAAATCAGCGGAACGGATTTGTTGGGTGATGTGAAGATTTCTTTGGCAGGCAATGCCTTTGGGCTTTCGCTCGACTCCTTGGGTGAATATACCGGCGCACTGGTTGTTGAGTCCAACCGCTTGACCAATGAGCAAGGTGCCGTGCGTGTATTCGTCCGTCTGAAACCGGAGATGGCTGTGGATGACTACGAGGATGTGATGACCATCGCTACTTCTTATATGGAAGAACGAAAGGTGAACCTGAAAGGGAGCGTGACCCCTGCCAATTATGCCACGTATTATGATTTCGAGGATGATGCCGTTTCTTCCGGGGCTTCCAACCCACCGGCAGAGGGGATTACCCGTGGCGTGGGCAACCTTTGTACGGCAGGCGTGTCGAACTATACAGATTCGGAGAACCGTACGAGCAAGATGTTACGGGTCTACACGGCACCGAGTGCGAACGGCACCGGAGTGTTGGATTTGGAGCGGTTTACGCGCAAAAGTACGGATTACAGCGTGACGTGGCGGCAGGTCGTGACTTCATCGGGCGATTACAAGAACGGAGTGGTTCTTCGCGGTGATACGCTCACGATAGGGAACGCCAACCAAGGTTATACTCCGGGTATCATGGCCGGTTATTATATGAATGTGTACAACCACGGTACGGTTACCGACTTCCGCATTTACAAGTCCACGTCTTCCAAGCAATTGAACATGTTCAACAGCGCGAGCGTATCCTTGCAGGCGGCTTTGGGCAAAAGTATTTGGTACCGTGCTTCGGTTTCGGGTTCTTCCAAGGTCACTTTGAAAATAGAGTACTCTACCGACGGGGAAACTTGGCATCTAGGGACTTCCACCACGGATGAAGGTGGTGAATTCCAACAGGGTGCCACACAATATGTATGGGGCTTGGCCGCATCCCAAGGTAATTTCCTCATAGATGACATATTGTTTGAGGGAATTACGTATGACGAGGGTGTGGAGAACGGAATTTACTCGGCCGAGGAAACTACGGCAACGGTGGAGCGCGAAGAGTTCTTCGACTTGTCTGGCCGTAGGATACTTCCGGGCGATAGCATGACAGGAGTAATCATTCGCCGCAGTTACCTGTCGGATGGCACAGTCAAGGTGGATAAGATATTGAAACGATGAATTTTTCTGGAAAGAAACGGTACTAAACAGAATGTTTAGTCGTTTTCTTTCCAGATATTAAACAAGATAAAATCAATGGAAAAAAAGAAAATGATTTTGGGAAGAGGCCATTGGGTGGCATTGTGGTGTGCTGCCGCATGCTGTTCTTTGACCGTAGGTGTGGATGCGTTCGGGCAACCGGATGCACAGGAGTATGTGTTTCATGGGGCGGGAAACCCTTATTTGCCGTTGTGGGAACATTTGCCCGATGGTGAGCCGCGCGTGTTTGAAGATCCGGACAATCCCGGGAAATACCGCGCTTACATCATTGGTTCCCACGATTTGCGGATGAACAGTTATTGCGGGCCGGACATCCGGATGTGGTCGGCACCGGTAGAGGATTTGTCCAGTTGGCGTGACGAAGGCCCTATCTTTACTTATCCCATTGAAGGACAGTGGGACGTGATGTATGCGCCTGACTTGGTGGAAGTACGCCGCCGGGATGGAAAGAAAGAATACTACCTGTATCCGCACAGCCGTGGGCGTAACCGGGAAGCGATGGTGACTAAGAGCGACCGTCCCGACGGGCCTTTCAAACCTATAAATTTGAATGCCGACGGCACCAAGACTTTACCGGGCAGCATCTTGGGTTTCGACCCGTCTATTTATGTGGAGCAAATCACCGACCCGAAAGACCCCGACTACGAAATCGGCTTCCGTGCATACGGTTATTGGGGCTTCCAACGTTCGTCGGCAGCACAGCTTGACCCGAATACGATGTATTCCGTGCGGCCGGGTACGGAGGTGATTCCGTATTTCATGCCTGCCGGTACTCCGCAGGGAGGTGTCCGTGATCCGGAAGGTACTGAATATCCTTGTCTTTTTGAAGGGCAGGATCCCAAGGCTTTCAACTTCTTCGAGGCTTCTTCCATTCGTAAGGTGGGAAACAAATATGTGACGATATATAGCGGATATTCCGGCCCTGATTACGGCATAGGAAATTCCAATTCCACTTTGCGTTATGCTTATGGGGATAGCCCGTTGGGACCTTGGAAGAGCGGTGGGGTCTTGGTGGATTCCCGTGCTCCGGTGCTGAACGAAGACGGTTCACGTTTGCAGACCACCAATGCCGGGCACAATACGCATGGGAGTATTGAGCAAATTAACGGACAATGGTACGTGTTCTACCACCGTCCGCCGCGCGGATTCGGTTTTGCGCGTCAGGCCATGGTAGCCCCCATTCAGGTGGAATGGGATGAGAAGCCGGTAGCCAAGGGAGGCAAAGTCTCCATCCGGGCTTACGACCCGTATGCCAAGAACCATGTGTGGACGGCCAAGGACAAACAAGGTAACGAATACAAAGGGGCGGAAGTCACGTCGGAAGGTTTCCACATCTTCGGGCTTGACCCTTACCAATACTATTCTGCCGGTATCGCCTGTTATTTGTCAGACATACGGCTTCAGCAAGATGCTTGGGACATTTGGGACAACCATGCCCCGATTGTCGGTGTGAAAAACGGAAATATCATCGGATATAAATATTTTGGTTTCGGAGGCTTGAAAAAGGACCAGTTGGGTTTGAAAGCCTTTGAGGGGACGAAGAAAGGAAACCAGACGGCTTTCAATCTTTTCCTGACCCCAAGAACGTCCAAAGCTTTCAAAGTAAACGTATGGATGGATGGTCCTTGGGACAACGCTACGTGGAAAGGCAAGAAGATAGGAGAAATCCAGGTACTAGCCGGTTCGGCGCAGGAAGTCACACAGTTTACTGTGGATGTCTCGGCCCATGTGGACGGACTGGGTCGGAAGCATGCTATTTATTTGGTGGCAGAAGGAGGCAGTGGAGAGGAACTTTTCGACTTGACAGGGTTGGGATTCAGTTCGGTCGGGAAGAAGATAGCCCGTCCGGTCGTACCTTCTGTCAGCATATCGGTGGACGGGAAGGCTATTGAATTGCCTAAGACTCCGGTACGTTCCACCAATGCCAATGGCATAACCGGCTACGGGACGTATGAAGTGGTATACGTGCTTCCTTCCGAGACTGCCCGTTTGCCTAAGGTGTCGGCATCTTCCGATAATAAGGACGTGAAAGTGGAAGTCAAGCAGGCTCGTCCGGATGCAGAGACAGCCGTGGTGACGTTCGACTATCAGGGGATGGTCAAGACCTATAAGGTGGTATTCTCCCGTTCTTTTGTGGTAATGGGGAGTAAATAAGAAACTTGTTTCCAGATACTGTTTCCGGTTTTTGGGTTGTAAAAATAACGGGTGCGTTACAAACGCACCCGTTATTTTTGCATCTGCATTCCTTTTTTAATGTTCGGAGAGTTTCTTGTCGGTTTTCACGCTTCCGTCACTGTAATACGTCTTACGGATATACATGCCTGTGGCGGGTTGTTCTGTAAGACGCATACCGTTGGGGTGGTAATATTCATACCGTACGGGAGTTCTGTCTTCCATTTCGGTATTTGTGATGGCATCGGAACCTTTCCCGGCAAACTGCCATGTGTCGAACTTCACTTCGCCTCGTGTTTCCGTGAAAAGGAAATACACGTCATGCGATCCGGTAATAGGTGTGGGACAGTCGACGGATACTTCTGTGGCCTCCGGTGTGGAGAAGTCGAGGGTAGCCACGGGTTCGGCTTCTATGTCGTCCAGACGGATTTCCAACGTGCCTTCCCCTTGCAGGTTTGCCGTGAACTTTTTGATGCCCTCCGTGCCGAACATGACACCTTTTACCATGGTCCAACCTCCGGATTGTGGGATAGTGATACGGGTATTGCCCATTTTCCCGTAGCTTTCGGCACTCACTCCGGCTGCCGTGCACAAGTTTTCCGCTTGTTGGAGGATGAACGGGTCTACACGTTTGGCCGTGAGTTGCATAACGCCGGTCGGAGAAGCCGTCACGGCATTGATGCGTTGCGAGCGTTCCACTACGGTACATCTGTTCATGGCTATGCTACGGTAACTTCCGTTGATGGCCATTTGTTGTTCCAATCCTTGTGTGTGGTAAAGAAGGTAATAAGCATTACCGAATTTTTGCAGGTGTGAATGGTTGTTGCCGTACGGGTAGCCGAATGTGCCGGGGTTGGCGAAGTATTCTCCTTTGTAGGTCCAACTGTCCGGATCAAGGGGCGTGTCGGTCGTCATGTAACATATACTGCATGCCGAAGGTGCCTCGGAGATACCGCCGTATGAAGGCCAATTCTTACGTTCGCGCCAGCTGGTACAATAGGAATAAACTAATTTTCCGCCCATCACGTTCAGTTCGTTGGCTTCGAAATGATAAGGTGCAGGAATCGGCATGATGTCACTGTCGAGCGAAATCATATCCTTACCGAGGCGTACGATACGGGCATTGCCCGGCATGAGTTCCGTTCCTTCCGCGTTCGGGTTTCCGCCGCCGAAGGCCAACCACCCCGTACCGTCGTTGTCGATGACGACACCCGGGTCGAAAGGTGTACTGCAAAGGCCGAGTCCGGGTGTGCTGCCGGAAATGAGGTTTTTGCCGAGCGGGTCGGTCCATGGCCCCAGAGGAGAAGTGGAGGTAATGACGCCTACGCCTCCTCCGCTATTGGAGAAATATAGATAGAAATGGGTTTTCCCGTCGGCTTCTTCACGGGAGACGATTGAAGGTGCCCACGAAGCGTTCAGCCATTGCCCGCAGACGGTCGTCATATCTATGGTGCCGTGGTAAGTCCAGTTTACCAAATCTTCCGTAGACAGCATGATCAGGGAGCGGATCTGTCCGTAAGTGTTCGAGGTCAGTCCGTTTGTCGCGTCGAATTCCTGTTGGTCGTTCGTTCCGTACACATAGAGGCGCCCTTCATATTCGACGGATGTCGGGTCGGCACAGAAACGGTAGGGGTTGAGCGGGTTCACCTCGGTTGTTTTCTTGTAGGCTTCCATGACGGTAGGTTCACTCGGTTCGGGTGTCTCTGCTTCCGTCCGGATAAATTGCAGGGTATAGAAAGCGTTTCCGAGCAGGTCGATTTCCGGTGAGGCCGTTCCCGCATATTGCGTACTAACATCTTGCACGAAGCGGTTGCGCGTGGCGTTCGTCAGAACGGCGTATACCTGCCGGCTTTCAAACGGGAGGTTTGCTTTCAACTTTACTGGTTCGGAAGAGCGGTTGAGGACGAACAGACTGAGGGTGTCGCCGTTCTCACTGACGTATGCCGAACCGTTGACCGGAGTTTTTCCTTTGTCGGAGAATGAGGATTTGATGCGCGTCATTCCGGTTGCATATCGGGCATAATGCCCTAGCACGTAGGCGAAAGTACTTAATTCCGAAGCGTTGCCACCTCCTTTCCCGTCGCCGAACATGTGGTTTATCATATTGTAGTAAACATAGGCACTGAAACCGGCCCGCATGCAACTGTCTATCTGTTCCTGGAAATCGCAGGCACTTTCCCATGTGCCCACCTTGTCTTCATCGAATATATATTCAGTCATCCACATGGGGCGCTTCGTCAGGTTGCGCACGTAGTCCACGTAGGTCATGTCATTGACACCGTAGATATGGTTACCCCAGATGTCGATGCTGTTGCGCATGGCCGCCGATTTTACCAATTCCCGGTTGTATTTGTGGCTGTCCCATCCGAAGCATTCCGGTGCCATGACCTTGCATTCCGGGGAAAGGTGTTGGTGCAGGGCGGTTACCATGCGGGTCATTTCGTCGACGGTGTAGAGGCAGCCTTCGTATCCTTCCGGGTCGTAGTCGCTTTCGTTTTGGACGGATAGGATGTCTATGGCCGCTCCCTGGTCTTCCATGAACTGGCGGTAGCGTTCCAACCATCGGGCGTATGAGTCGATGCTGTCCGTATTGATATGGCCGTGGTTAGAGGATTCTCCCCACGTCTGTTCGGCACCGACCTTGAAACGGAAGGGAGGTGTCCACGGGCTGGCAAAAACGATGGCACCGTGTGCCTTGGCCCATTTGACAGCGTTCACGTAACTCTTCCAGTTACTTTCGTCGGGGTTGATACGGATACGCATGATGTTGTAGCCCATTCCGCCCGGTCCCCACAACCGGTCCACTTGTTCTTGGGTGTAGACGTCAGCCCATTGTCCGTTCATTCCGCAGCCTCCGAATCCGTCTATTTTTTGGTATCTCGTTTCGGAGTCGAGGTTTACGTTGGCCGTACGCTGTGCGCAAAGCGGTATGCATCCCGTGAGGGCCGTTGCATACAAGAGGGTAATCGTTCTTTTCATGTGTTTTTGGTTTTAAAGTTTGCAGGGTAAGTCCCATGGTTCATCTGTTTTTCTTGATGACAAGCAAAGTTACGTATTTTCAGCCTGTCGCATTTTCGCTCCAATAGCGGATACTTTCGTACAAGTAACATCCTTTTCTTTTGTATAACATATATTTTTGCGTATGTAACATAGACCTTGAAAAAGCTTTTTCAGGGCAAAGATTGGTAACATGCGATAAAGCCCCTTGCTTGGGATTTTCCTAACTTTGCTGCGAGAATCATGAAAAACTTGAAAACGTATGATGAAGAAGAAAGCGTGGAGCCGGTGGATACTGGCGTTAGCGGTGGTTTGGCCATGCATGGCCGTAGCCCGCGATCGTGTGAGGGAAAAAGAGAATTTTGATTTCGATTGGAAGTTCATCCTGAATGCCGACGACCGGGCAAACGCCGGTATGCAAGTATCGGAAGCCGGATGGCAAGACGTGCAGTTGCCGCACGACTGGAGCATCTCGCAGGATTTCGATCCGAAGTTGAGCGGAAGCAACGGGCATTTGCCTGGCGGCATCGGTTGGTACCGGAAGACGTTTCGGGTGGACAAAGAGGACAAAGGAAGGCGTATCGCCGTGCTGTTCGACGGCATATACAGCCGTAGCGACGTGTATGTGAACGGGCATCATTTGGGATTCCGTCCCTACGGTTTCTGTTATCAGGAGTACAATCTTACACCTTATTTAAATTATGGAGCTGAAAACGTGTTGGCCGTTCGGGTAAACAATCCATTGGAACACGACAGTGTGGCACGTTGGTATACTGGTGCGGGGATTTACCGCCATGCCTGGTTGGTGAAAACAGCCAAAGTTCATGTGGCTTCCTACGGGACTTACGTCACGACTCCGGTGGTGACGGCGGAACGGGCGGAGGTTCGTGTCCGTACGTCGGTGGCGAACGAGGCGGAGCGTACCAAGACTTTGTCCGTCTGCCAACAGATTACGGACGGAGAGGGACGTACAGTGGTGCAATCCGGTAAACAACCCTTGCAAGTGGCTGCCGGGCAGACGGCTGACACAGAGCATACGCTCAAAATCCCCCGTCCGCAGTTGTGGGACACGGAACATCCTTATCTTTATACTTTGCATACTGTAGTATATGACGGGCGCAAACTGGTCGATACCTACGAAACGGTATTCGGCGTGCGTACGTGCGAGTTCACTCCCGACCGTGGTTTCCTGCTTAACGGGAAGCCCTTGAAGTTGAAAGGTTTCTGTTTGCACCAAGACGATGCCTCTTTGGGGACGGCACTGCCTTTGCGTTCCATGGAACGCAAATTGGAGATTTGCAAGGAGTACGGAGTGAATGCCATCCGGTGCAGCCACAACCAACCCTCGCCGGAGTTTCTCGACCTTTGCGACCGCATGGGGTTTGTGGTTATCGACGAGGCGTTCGACAAGTGGAAGTCCGGCTATTATGCGCAGTATTTCGATGCGTGGTGGCAGGAGGACTTGAAGAACATGCTGGTGCGCGATCGCAACCATCCCTGTGTCGTATTATGGAGCATCGGCAATGAATTGCAGGAAGCATGGGACGGGTCGGATACGGGATGCCGACGGGCGGCTATGTTGCAGGACTTCGTGCACGGGTTCGAACCGTCGCGGCAGGTTTGCCTTGCGGCACAGAACCGCCATAACGAGAAGTTTTCAGGAGTGACCGATGTCGTGGGCTACAATTATCTGGAGGCACGTATGCTTTCCGATCATAAGAAATTTCCCGAGCGTTGCTTTTTAGTGACGGAGGAGTTGCCTTATTACTGCGGGGCGGAAGGGAATATCCGTAGTTACGACACGAACAATCCCTGGAATATCATTGCCGAGAACGATTTTATCGCGGGCGGTTTCCTTTGGAACGGTACGGACTACATCGGTGAAGCCGGTTGGCCGAGCCACGGTTGGCCTGCGGGACTTTTCGACATTTGCATGGTGGAAAAGCCGCGTGCGGCTTTCCATCGGGCGATGTGGAACGACGAACCGATGGTGCGTATCGCCGTACGAGACAATGCGCTCGACATCGACCACGGGCGTGACCTTTGGCAATGGCCGAACATGGCGGCGATATGGAATTTCCCCCGCGCTTACGAGGGTTTGGTCATCGAAGTAAACACCACGACCAACTGCGAGCGTGTGGCTCTGTTCCACAACGGCAACGAGATGGGCGTACGCCGGACGGCGGATTACTCGAACCATACGATAACGTGGTGCCTGCCTTACCGGCGTGGGACGCTTGTGGCTAAAGGCATTAACGGGACGGATACGGTGGCTGTGCATGAAATACGTACGGCAGGTGATGCCGTGAGGTTGAAAGCCATAGCCGACCGTGGAAAATTGATGGCCGACGGGCAAGATTTGAGTTATGTGCAGGTGGAGTTGTTGGACCAAGACGGAACACTCGTGCAGCATGCAGACCGCCGGGTGAAAGCCTCCATTAAGGGCGAGGGCCGTTTAGTGGGATTCATCAGCAGTGACTTGCGGCGTAAGACTCCTTTCACTTCCCATGAAGACAAGACGTATTTCGGGCGTGCCATGGCCATTGTGCAGTCTACCCGGAAGGTAGGGACAATCCGTTTACGCTTCGACGTGGAAGGATGGGATGAACCTGTGTGGGTAGAGCTGACTTCGGAAGCCTTACCTAAGGATTACGTATCCGACATCCCGAGTTTTCGGTAAAAAGTGCAGGGTGGGATATAACTGGACAATTTGGATTTTCTTACCTTTGCCTTACGATAAACCTAAACCATTAAAAAGACATGATGAAGAAAAGGATGTGTGCATGGGTATGGGCCGTGCTTTTTTCGTGCGCGATGTTTCCCCAACGCCAACGGATGGACTTGCAAGGCAAATGGGCATTCAAGTTGGATGTCAGGGGAAACGGGGAAGAAAGCGGTTTTGCCACAGCACCGTTTGCTGAGGAAGTGATGCTTCCGGGTACGACAGACACGAATCGAAAAGGATTCCGGCCCACAAGGACGGACGAAACCACTTATCTCACACGGTTGCACACTTATGTGGGCAGGGCTTGGTATAAGAAAGTGGTGGACATACCGGAAAGTTGGAAAAATAAAGTCGTGACACTGACTTTGGAACGCACGAAGCCCACTCGCGTGTGGGTGGACGGCAAGGAAGCCGGAAGCCGGGACGGCATTTCCGTGCGCCAAGTGTACGACCTCTGCCGTTTTCTCACGCCCGGCCGGCATGAAATAGCCGTCAGGGTGGACAATGGCGAGTCCGTGCCGCCGGAGTTGCTCGGGTCTTCACATGCCTATACGGAATCCACACAAACGAATTGGAACGGTATCATCGGCGACATTTTCCTGGAAGCGAAAGAACCGTTGCATTTGGCCGGTGTGCAGGTTTATCCCGATGCGGAGAAAAAGTCGGTCCGGCTGAAAGTGAGGCTGGCCTCGCCCGAAGACATTCGGAACCGTATGCAGTTGGAAGTGCGCGCTACGGCATGGAATACGGAGAAGGCGCATCGCGCCCGTCCGCTTAAATTCGGTTTGAGAAAAGGGCAGGCAGAGTACGACTTCGATTTCCCGTTGGGCGAAGAAGCTTTGTTGTGGAGCGAGTACGACCCTGCGCTGTATCGGTTGGAGGTCGAACTGCCCGGGTATGACCGGCTATCCGTCGATTTCGGTTTGCGGGACTTCCGTGCAGAGGGAAAGCATTTCGCGATTAACGGTATGACCACTTTCCTGCGCGGAAAACATGACGCCTGTGTGTTTCCTTTGACAGGACATACGGCCATGGATGTGGAGACGTGGCGGCATTATTTCCGGGTGGCCAAATCCTATGGTATCAACCACTATCGTTTTCATTCCTGGTGTCCGCCCGAAGCCTGCTTTGAAGCCGCCGACATCGAAGGAATATATTTGCAGGCCGAACTGCCGTTCTGGGGATGGATGGGGAAGGACAACACCCGTTTGATTTCGTATCTGCGCGAAGAGGGTTTACGCATTCAGCAGGAATACGGCCATCATGCTTCTTTCGTCATGTTTGCGTTGGGCAATGAACTGTCCGGAGATTTTGAAGTCATGCAATCTTTGGTCGATACTTTTCGGCAGGCAGACCGCCGGCATTTGTATGCTTACGGTTCCAATAATTACTTGGGTTTCAAAGGGCAGCTTCCGGGTGAGGACTATTTGGTGACGTGCCGTATCGGAGGTGAAAAGCCGCAGAGCCTCGACACGCATGTCCGTGGCTCGTTTTCATTTGCCGATGCATACGACGGAGGATATCTCAACCATACCTATCCCAATACGGTGATGGACTTTTCCAGAGCCGTGGCGCGGGCGGATGTTCCAGTGGTGAGCCATGAGACGGGACAGTTTCAGGTATATCCCGATTATCGCGAGATGGCCAAGTACACGGGTGTCTTGTACCCTTATAATATGGAAGTCTTCAGGGACAGGTTGGCCCGTGCCGGGATGTCAGAACAGGCGGAAGATTTCTTTCTCGCTTCTGGGCGGTGGGCAGCAGAGCTTTATAAGGCCGACATCGAAATGGACTTACGCACGGAGGGACTGGCCGGCTTCCAGTTGTTGGATTTGCAGGATTATCCGGGGCAGGGTTCAGCTTATGTCGGTATCTTGGATGCTTTTATGGACAGCAAGGGACTGGTTTCGCCTGAGCGTTGGAAGGGATTCTGCAACGAAGTGGTTCCCTTGCTGCTGACGGAAAAATTCTGTTGGACGGAGGGAGAGACGTTGACTGCCCGGGTGAAGGTTGCCCATTACGCCGCACGTTCTTTGCAGGGAACCGGACTGGCATGGACGTTGAGGGACGAACAAGGACACGTTATCGGGAAGGGCATATGCCCCATAGTTTCTTCCGGACGGGGATTGCTAGAGGTCGGAGATATCCGGCAACCAATTCCTGTGACCGGCAAGGCGAGGAGGTTGAATCTGGAATTGGCCATAGAAGGTACGGACTATAAAAATACTTATCCGCTTTGGTTCTATCCCGAGGACCGGAGCACGAAAGAAAGCCATCCGGGCATCACGGTGGCCAAACGGTTGGACGGCCACGTGCTTTCGGCATTGGAAAACGGCGGGAAGGTATTATGGTTTCCCGAACGGGATTGCTATGCCTCCCAAACGGTAGGCGGGTTGTTCCAGACCGACTATTGGAATTACAGGATGTTCGAGACCATCAGCCGCAACAACCGGAAACCGGTCTCTCCAGGGACGATGGGGCTACTGACCGACCCTAGCCATCCGTTGTTCCGTTCCTTTCCTACGGATTTCCATACGAATTGGCAATGGTTCCCTATTGTGAAGCAGAGTTATCCCTTGATTCTGGACTATTTTCCGAAAGGCTACCGTCCCATAGTACAGGTTATCGACAATATCGAGCGGAACCATAAGTTGGGGCTGATATTCGAACTGGCGGTAGGGAAAGGGAAATTGCTAGTGTGCATGTCGAATCTTGAGGAGGTGGACGACAAACCTGAAGTACGTCAGTTGTATTGCAGTATGTTGGATTATATGGCGTCCGGTGATTTCAATCCTAAGACCTCTGTAAGTAGCGGTGAATTGCTTCGGTTACTCCAAATGAGGCCTGAGGAAACAAAGCGGGAAGAGTTGAGGAATATATCTTTTGAATAGTATTGTTTGTGGGACTGTTGTCCAGAACTTGGCTCTTGAGGTTGCGGAGAAGAGAAGAAAGCCTGCCCGTACTGGTAACGAAAGGCACGGGCAGGCTTTTATAAAGGATTTTTATCGGAAGTTACAAGGACTTGATGTCTCCAAACGGGAAATTAATACCGATGCTGATGTTCATATTGGCATTTCCCACCGGAATGAATTGCGGAGTCACCTTGAAGAACTGGTGGTTGCTACCCAAGAAGAGGCTGAAACCTTTTCCATGGTAGTTGGCTACCCATCCGAAAGATGAACCGAAAGATGAAATGGCGTAGCTGATGGAGGCATCGAAGCATTTTACCGGGGCCACATTGGCTGAGAAACGGCCTTCAGACCAAGAATAACGTCCATTGATACGGGTGGATTCCAAGAAGCCGAATTTCAGTTTGTCGTAGTAAGGGAAAGTGTAAAGTGCACCTATGTTCAGTGTGGCTCCCAAAGCACGCGTATGCTTTTTTGTACCTTGCGCCTTCATTTGGAACAAGTCTTCCAAATCATCTGTCAGATTGTCTATTTGGTCTTCGATAGACATACCCGGAGCCGCTTTGTCCGAATCGAACGGAATGTCATGGAAACCGTCGAACTCCCAAGGCTCGGCGGCCATGGTAGCCTGTGTGGCATTCTTGTAACTTATCCATCCTAAGTCGAGTACGGCCATGGACAATTCCAAATCTTCGCGTAATTGGTATGTGGCACCGAAGTCGAATGCCATGCCGAAACCACCGATGGCGTTGCCCGTTTCGATGTTGTCAAAGTCGAGTTCTTCTTCCTCTTTCTGTCCTACTACGGCTCCCGTGTTCTCGTCTACTACATCCTTGAGTTTAGTTTTGGTCGGAATGTCCACGATGCCGGCGGAAGAAAATTCACCATTTCCAGACACGGCCCATTTGTCATCGGTCAAGGTCAGTTTCATGTCGTTGACGTGGAAGTCTGCGTTATATATGCCCAAAAGGAATTTTACTTTGGCTCCCACTGTCAGTTTGTCCATGATTTTACGTGAGTGTCCGAAAGCGATTTCCGCATAGTTGTTAGAATAGATACCCATGTCTTCGAGAGTATATTCGCTGTTCCCATTAGCCATGCCTACCTTAGCGAATTCGAATAAATCCTTGGGAAGGTTCATACGCGTACCGCTCTTTACGGAAAGGTCGAATGTGTTGAATCCTCCCCATTTATGGAAACCGAAAGACAGAATGGTCATATCGAGGTCTAAGTTCAGGCGGTTGCGGTTTTTCAATCCATCTAAGAACTCTCCGGCATCCACGTGGTCGTTGAGGAACGTGGTGAGGCTTCCGTCGGGGAGTTTATGGATGAAATCCTTCACTCCGACAGTGGATTGTAGGCCTACGTTGAAATTACCTAATGGGATGAGGGGCATACTTATGTAGTTACGTTCATTGGCGAATGCCGGGTTCATCTGGTGGCGGTAGGTGTAGCCTTCAAGGAAATAGGCCGAACGCAAACTGTTTTGTGCCAAAGTAGATACCGTGGGTAAGGACACCGCAAAAAGCAGGGCTGCTGCGATTTTATTTCTTCTTTTCATAATTTTATTCCGTTATAAAAATGAGATATTAGTTCAAGTCTACCGTTACTCCGTCTTTGATGCGGATGCGGATATTGGAAAGCTTCAGGGTCATGCCTTTGTTCAGCGTGGCATTTTGGTTGACACCTTCCATGTCGGCCGTGAAATTGACAATCAGTCCGTCAAGGTCTTTCATGTCTCCGCTTTCGCATACGATTTCCAATTGTATGGGACTCTCGGTAGCTGTTTCACCATTTTCGCCTGTCAGTTTCAGACCCGGGGCAATCGTGTTTTTGACCGGATTAACCGTTACGTTGGGATATACGTTGCCGTTCCGGTCTATGGCTTGTGCATTAAGCTTGAAGTTGAGTGGAATACCGTTCAAGGCATCCATTTCTACGATGGCTTTTTTGATGGTGATGTCTTCCAGGTCACCGCCCCAATCGTTAATGGTATCTTTATAAACTATGTTCAGTTTGTTTCCGAATTGCAGCGGGGCATTCAGTTCGTAAATGGTGTTTACTTCGTAATAGGCACCATCGTTGCCGAGTTCCACTTCCGTGTCGTGTTGCAGTGCCTTGGCTTCTACGTCCGTAAGTTTGATTTCATCAGGAATGGTGCGTATCAGTTCATACAGGTTGTCACCTAATACAATATTCTTGGCGCCTGCGGGCAAATTCTCCATATTGATACGTGAGAGATAATATTCCGAAGTTGCACTTCCTGCAAGTGTGATGGTTTGGTCCGTAGGTGTACTGCCCAAGTCCGTACCGATTTGGAAACCTTCGTTGAAGACACCGTCTTTGGTCCATGTCATGCGTGCCTTCAAATTTACGTCAGCCGGGCTTCCGTTCTCAAGCCTCAGTTTGATGTACGGGTTCGTCAGGTCTAAGTTTACGTCATCCTTCAAGAAATCAGGTACACCTTCTACGGTGATCGGGTCTACGTTGATGTCAATTTTCGGGTCAACGATACCCGTTACACTCTGCAACGTGATGTCGGGCACTTCCGTGTCGGTAATCAGGTCTACTTGGATGTTTCCGGCCGGGACTCCGGGGGTTGTGGCCGTACCGTTAGCTATGACATGCGTTTGCAGTTTGAAATGTCCCGGTTCGTATATTCCTTGGCCGTCGGGGAAATTTTGGATGCGCTTGAAATATACAGGAATTTTCAGTGTCATACCTTTGCGGATTTCTTGATCCTGCAGGAATTCTATGGTCTGGTCTTCTCCTTCTTTGATACCATAATTTCCCGTATTGTCCAATTCAAAAACGAAACCGTTGGGTTGTGTCTGGCCTTCCAATTCCATTTCTATGGAGAATCCCTTTTTCAGGGTGATGACCTCCACGTTTTGGCTTGTCTGGCTGAAACTAAGGGTCAGATAGGCCGTGAAATCCACATCGGTGGAAGTGAGCGACACGATGTCCGTTGTTACGTCGTCTTTCGAGAAAAGGAAGTCCGTGGTCACATCGTTTACTTGGGCCTCCACTTCTTCGCTTGTGGCTGCCGGTGTGTTGAAGTACAGTGTTGTCGTCGTCGGGTTACTTGCCGGGGCGTTGATATGTACGGGGTCTATTTCCACGTCGGTTTCTGTGGTATCGGCTTTGTTCAGGGCATAATTCCCTTGTGCGTCAGCTTTTACGACACTGTTGTCTTCCAAATCCATAATTTCTTCCAACGTGAATTCTTCCGTTCCGCTACCCGGAATGCTGAGGTCTCCGCCCACGGTGATAGTCATGTCAATGTCCTTGGTGAGGTCATAACTGTCATCCACGCAAGATGCGAAGAAGAACGGAGATAAGGCGGTTGTCCATAACGATGCCTTGATGAGTCTTCGTTTGTTCATAATTAATAATGTTTTGAAGTTATTTCTGAATCTAAATAATGCCAATACGTCTTTTTGACCATTTGTTTAGCTTAATCGACCACAAAGATATTTAAAATAAACATAATATAAGTATATTTCATGAAATATTTTGGAAGAAGTTTTATTTTTATAGGCAGAGATTCCTTATTTTATATTATCAAGATTACTTTTCTAAGATGTCAGGACGTGCAATCGGGCTTTTTTGCTTAACTTTGCAGCACAAGTATTTATTCTAATCTGTTACAAATAGTAGTTATGTCTATTTCATTTTTTAGAACTCCCGGCGGGAGCGTCATCGCTACAGAGGCGGACCATCGTCTCAATGCGGAGGAAATCGAAAAATTATGTTGGCTTTACGGTGGTGCCACCGTGGAAACCGAAGACGGACTGAAAGGTTGTTTCGTAGGTCCGCGTCGTGAGATGATTACTCCGTGGAGTACGAATGCCGTTGAGATTACTCAAAACATGAGCCTCAGCGGTATTTCTCGTATAGAAGAGTATTTCCCAGTGGAAGATGAACATGCCGGGCACGATCCGATGCTGCAACGTATGTATAAGGGTTTGGACCAGGATATTTTTACGGTTGATATCCAACCGGCTCCCATCGTGTATATAGAGAATCTGGAAGAATATAACGAACAGGAAGGATTGGCTCTTTCGCCAGAGGAAATCGAATACCTGCATCAGGTGGAAGGCCAGTTGGGGCGTAAGCTGACGGATTCGGAGGTGTTCGGTTTCGCACAAATCAATTCCGAGCATTGCCGTCATAAGATTTTCGGCGGTACGTTCATCATCGACGGGAAGGAAATGGAGTCTTCTTTGTTCCAGATGATTAAGAAAACTACACAGGAAAATCCGCATAAAATCATTTCGGCATACAAGGACAACGTGGCTTTTGCACAAGGGCCGGTGGTGGAACAGTTTGCGCCGAAAGACCATTCCACGTCCGACTATTTTGTGATCAAGGATATCGAGTCTGTGATTTCCATCAAGGCGGAGACACACAACTTCCCGACCACGGTGGAACCTTTCAATGGAGCTTCCACGGGAACGGGCGGTGAGATACGCGACCGTATGGGCGGAGGTGTCGGTTCATGGCCGATAGCCGGGACGGCGGTCTACATGACCTCTTATCCGCGTACAGATGAGGGTCGTGATTGGGAGGACATCCTGCCGGTACGCCGTTGGTTATACCAGACTCCGGAACAGATTTTGATCAAGGCATCGAACGGGGCTTCCGACTTCGGTAACAAGTTCGGGCAACCGCTGATTACCGGTTCCGTACTGACATTTGAACATCAGGAGAACGGCGAACGTTACGGTTATGACAAGGTGATTATGTTGGCCGGAGGCGTGGGATACGGCACAAAGCGCGACTGTTTGAAAGGAACGCCGCAGAAAGGCAACAAGGTCGTAGTGGTCGGCGGTGACAACTACCGTATCGGTTTGGGCGGCGGTTCTGTTTCGTCGGTGGATACGGGACGCTATTCTTCCGGCATCGAACTGAATGCCGTGCAGCGTGCGAATCCCGAGATGCAGAAGCGTGCCAACAATTTGGTGCGTGCATTGTGCGAAGAGGACGTGAATCCGGTGGTTTCCATACACGACCACGGTTCGGCCGGACATGTGAACTGTCTTTCCGAGTTGGTGGAGGAGTGCGGTGGATTGATAGATATGTCCAAATTGCCGATTGGTGACAAGACTTTGTCTTCTAAGGAAATCATAGCCAACGAATCGCAGGAACGCATGGGATTGTTGATTCAGGAAGAACATATCGAACACGTGCGTAAGATAGCCGAACGCGAGCGTGCACCGATGTACGTGGTCGGTGAAACGACCGGCGACGCGCACTTTGCTTTCCAACAGGCCGATGGCGTGCGTCCGTTTGATTTGGATGTGTCGCAGATGTTCGGTCACAGTCCTAAGACGTACATGCGCGACAATACGGTGGAGCGTAAGTATGAGGACGTGACGTATGATGAAGCCAAGTTGAATGAATACGTGGCTCGTGTGTTGCGTTTGGAGGCCGTGGCTTGTAAGGATTGGCTGACCAATAAAGTAGACCGTTCCGTGACGGGCAAAGTGGCGCGACAGCAATGCCAAGGTGAAATCCAGTTGCCGTTGAGCGACTGCGGTGTCGTGGCTTTGGATTACCGTGGAAAGGCCGGTATCGCTACCGCTATCGGGCATGCGCCCCAAGCCGGTTTGGCAGACCCGGCCGCAGGTTCCGTGCTTTCGGTGGCTGAATCGTTGACTAATATCGTATGGGCACCGCTGGCCGAAGGGTTGGACAGCGTGTCTCTCTCTGCCAACTGGATGTGGCCGTGCCGCTCTCAGGAAGGCGAAGATGCCCGTTTGTACCAAGGTGTACAGGCTTTGTCCGATTTCTGTTGTGCTTTGGAAATCAACGTGCCTACCGGAAAAGATTCCTTGTCCATGAGCCAGCAGTATCCCGGCGGCGAGAAAATCATCTCGCCGGGTACGGTCATCGTGAGTGCCGGTGGTGAGGTAAGCGACGTGAAAAAGGTAGTTTCGCCGGTGATGGTCAATAAGGAAAAGACCACTTTCTACCATATCGATTTCAGCTTCGACGATTTGCGTTTGGGGGGTTCGGCTTTTGCCCAATCTTTAAATAAGGTGGGTTCGGACGTGCCGACCTGCAAGAATCCTGAATATTTCCGTGATGCTTTCAATGCCGTGCAGACGTTGGTAAACAAAGGCTTGGTTTTGGCCGGTCATGACATTTCGGCCGGAGGTTTGATTACCACTTTGCTTGAAATGTGTTTCGCGAATATGGAAGGCGGTATGGAAATCTCTTTGGACAAATTCGGACATCATGACATCGTGAAGATTCTCTTGGCTGAGAATCCGGGTGTGGTGGTGCAAATTGCCGACAAACATAAGGCGGAATTCAAGAAAATCATGGACGATGCCGGTGTGGGTTATCTCAAGTTGGGACATCCTACGGACGAACGCCTTGTTCAAGTGACAAAGGACGGTGCGGAGTACCAGTTCGGCATAGATTATCTGCGTGACGTATGGTATAGCACTTCCTACTTGCTCGACCGGAAGCAGAGTATGAACGGACGCGCCAAGGCTCGTTTTGAGAATTATAAGATGCAGCCGCTCGAAATGGTGTTTAATAAGGATTTCACGGGCAAGTTGGCGCAGTACGGGTTGAACCCTGACCGTCGTACCCCGTCGGGCATCAAGGCCGCCATTATCCGTGAAAAGGGAACGAACGGTGAGCGCGAAATGGCTTATTCGCTCTATTTGGCGGGATTCGACGTGAAGGATGTCATGATGACCGACCTGATAAGCGGACGGGAAACGTTGGAAGATATCAATATGATTGTCTTCTGTGGCGGGTTCTCCAATTCGGATGTGTTGGGTTCTGCCAAAGGTTGGGCCGGTGCTTTCTTGTATAATCCGAAGGCCAAGGCGGCACTCGACAATTTCTATGCCCGTGAAGACACGCTGTCTTTGGGTATTTGCAACGGTTGCCAGTTGATGGTGGAACTGGATTTGATTAATCCGGAATTTACGAAGAAGGCGCACATGTTGCACAATGACTCTCATAAGTTTGAATCGGAGTTCGTAGGGTTGACCATCCCGATGAACCGGAGCGTGATGTTCGGTTCGCTGAGCGGGAACAAGTTGGGCATCTGGGTAGCTCATGGCGAAGGCAAGTTCTCGTTGCCTTATCCTGAAGATAAGTATAATGTGATTGCCAAATACAGCTATGATGAGTATCCCGGTAATCCGAACGGGTCGGATTACAGTGTGGCCGGTATATGCAGTGCCGACGGGCGCCATTTGGCCATGATGCCCCACTTGGAGCGTGCCATCTTCCCGTGGCAGAACGCCTGGTATCCGGCAGACCGCCGTGCGGATGAGGTCACGCCTTGGATGGAAGCTTTTGTCAATGCCCGTAAGTGGGTGGAGGCTCATAAGAAATAATCATGTCCGGACGGCATGCAAAGGGGCTGTGCCTATGTCATGGCGCAGCCCCGTGTGCTGTCTGTGCATCCCGTGTAAGAGTTGGAATATGAATATTTATTGGAACAGTTTCCGTACGTTTTTCCGCATAGGTTTGTTTACCATAGGCGGGGGATATGCCATGATACCGTTGATTGAAGCGGATGTGGTGGACAAAAACAGATGGGTGAGCCGTGAAGACTTTCTGGACTTGATGGCCATAGCCCAAAGTTGCCCCGGGATTTTTGCGGTCAACATGAGCATTTTTATCGGCTATAAGCTGAAGGGAGTACCCGGTAGCGTGGTTTGTGCTTTGGGTACCATCTTGCCCTCTTTCTTGATTATTCTCGGCATAGCCTTGTTTTTCCAACAGTTTCGGGATAATGAGACCGTGCAGAGCATTTTCAAGGGTATCCGTCCGGCAGTGGTGGCACTGATAGCCGCCCCTACGTTTAAAATGGGGAAGAGTGCCAAAATCGGGATGACCAATGTGTGGATACCGGTGGTGAGTGCCTTGTTGATTTGGCTGTTGGGTGTTTCTCCTATATACATTATTATAATGGCCGGTTTGGGAGGTTACCTGTACGGCCGTTATGTCAAACCGTCGGAAAGTAAATGATAAAGATATGTGGTGGTTATATATAAAGCTTTTCTATAGCTTCTTCAAAATCGGCTTGTTCGGTTTTGGGGGAGGCTATGCCATGATTTCCTTGATTCAAGGGGAAGTGGTCAACCGTTATCATTGGTTGACGAGCGGGCAGTTTACGGATATCGTGGCTATCAGCCAGATGACACCGGGGCCGATAGGCATCAATTCGGCTACGTATGTGGGCTATACCAGTGTGGTCAATGCCGGTTACGGGCATGGTTGGGCGGTATTGGGTAGTGTAACGGCAACTTTTGCCGTGGTGCTTCCGTCGTTTATCCTGATGTTGCTTATCAGTAAGTTCCTGATGAAGTTCAAGAACCATCCTGTGGTGGAACATGTGTTCCAGGGTTTGCGTCCGGCTGTGGTCGGGCTGTTGGCGGCGGCAGCCTTGCTGTTGCTCACACCTGAGAATTTCAGTACACCGGACAATCCGTGGCAGTTCTATATCAGTATTTTCCTTTTTGCCTTTGCTTTTATCGGCAGTCTGGTGTATAAGATGAATCCTATCAAGTTGATTTGCTTTTGCGGGTTGGCGGGATGGATTCTGTTTTAACCGTTAAATAATATGAGTATGATGGATACGGTAATTCCTTTTGCGTTGTTGTGTTTCACTTCGTTGTTTACCATCACCAGTCCTTTGAGTACGATGCCGGTGTTTTTGACGATGACACAGTCTTTGGATGAGAAAGAACGGCGTGCAGTGGCCATACGCGCCACTTTGGTGGCTTGTTGTGCATTGTTGCTGTTTGTATTGGCAGGTCAGTTCTTATTCAAGTTTTTTGGTATTTCCACCAACGGTTTCCGCATTGTGGGTGGAATTATTATTTTTCGTATCGGTTTCGACATGTTGCAAGCCAAGTACACTCCGATGAACTTGCGGAAGGAAGAAATCAAGGAGTATGCCAACGATGTATCCGTGGCTCCTTTGGGAATTCCTTTGTTATGCGGGCCGGGGGCAATAGCCAATGCTATCGTGCTGATGCAGGAAGCCTATTCCTTTGAGATGAAGACGGCGGTGATAGTAGCCATTATTTTGGTTTATCTGATTACGTTCGTTCTTTTACGTTGGGCAGGGGTTTTAGTGAAGTTCATCGGTGAGACAGGAAATAATGTGATGATGCGTCTGATGGGGTTGATCCTGATGGTGATTGCAGTGGAATGTTTCGTAAGTGGGGCGCGCCCCATCCTGACGGAGATCCTGCATGGAAGTTAGAGCCTGCCTGGAGGTAAAAGAAAAAAGGCGGCAAAGGATAGTGGCAAATCGGGCATAATCCTTTGCCGTCTTTTGGTCAGTGGGTTATGAGAGAAAGGGTATCCCTTATTTAAAGGTGCCGTTTTTGATGATTTTGTGTATGTCTTTTATATTGAATTCACCTTTGAGGAGTACGAGTATGCCGTCTTCTTCCGAGTCATCTGTTGAACGAATGACGACTACGATTTGGTGAATGACTTCCTTGTCTTTTTTGAAAAATACCCGGATGTGTTCATCGTCCTCCTTTACTTCTACCATTTTGGAATAGTCCTTAAAGTCCAACATTTCCAAATCATCGAGGTAACGTTTGAGAAGAGCAGAGTCGTTTTGCAGTTTCTCGGGCGTGAGCACTTTTATGCTTTTCACGTTGATGCCCGCCTTGTGGAGTTTCTTTTTCACCAAAGGCATGAGTATGCCCGGCATACGTACGGATGCTTGGTCGTATTGGTTGACGAATGCGTCTATTCCGGTGGTCTGCCTGCTGCACGACATGGCGCAAAGGCAGGCAAGGATAAGGATGAAATGCTTCATGATATTTGTTTTTTAGAGGTTTTTTAATAGTTTTTCCAGTTCTTCTTTCCGCATGTTTCCTATAATCCAAATCAACTGTGTGTCATCTTTGCTTTGGACGGTGATTAGAAATGCGCTTTGGCGGTCAGAGGATTTTTCTTTCGTTAAGATACAGACCTTTTCATCGGAGTCTACCGTTTTGATGAGTTGTTTGTACTTTTCGTCCTTGATGCATTGCTGCAAGTCTCTGTCGATGGACTGGAGGAGTTCTCGGTTGTCTATGTCCAGTATGTTGATTTCCTTAATGGATATGTTCGACATGTCTGGCAATAAGGTTTTGATGATTTCGCCGTTTATGTTGACGTAAGTCACTCCTTGCTTTTCGGCATAACGGTCGAAAAGCGTTTGTTGGGCTACGGCCGGCATGATGTATGCCAGTCCGGCCAATAGTACTATAAGTCGTCTTTTCATAAGGCAATGTCTTTAAGTTCGTGAATATTCTTATGGATGTCTCTTTTGATGTATTTTAATCTTTCGTGGGTGCGCAGGACGCTTTGTTCGCCCGTTTCTATACATTTGAGCGTACTTCCCAGTGCTTTTTTGGCAATGAGGGTTTCTTGGGGAGTGAGTTCGTTATGCTGTTGCAGGACATGCGTGATACCCACGTAGCAAAGCAAGGCGGCTGCCACGGCCACTGGTCCCCAAAAAAGAAAGAGCCTTTTACGGGAGGGGACGACAGATTGCCGGTCTATCCAAGCTTCCAGACGTTGTTCCATCCCGTCAGGCGGGAGGGCTTGGCTTTCTTCCGCCAAGATACGGAAGAGGGTAGCGTCGGCATGGCTCTCTTCCGTATGGGAAAGGAAGTGGGTCCGGAGCAGGTTCTCTTCTTCCAAAGTGGTTTTTCCTTCGTAATACCGCTTCAAGAGTTCCTGGTAATCAACTGTATTTTTTCTGTTCATGGTGGTTCTTTGTTTTTATATATAGTTCTCGTAATTTTCGACGGGCGCGGGAGAGTATCATCCGGATGTGGGCTTCTTTCAACTGTACGGCGGCTGCAATTTCTTCAAAACTGTATCCGCCAATGTCCCTCATGACGATGACTGTGTGTTGGGGCTCTTCCAAACTATCAATATATCGGTGCAGCAGTGCGGCTTCTTCCGAGTGGATGGTCTCTGAATAAGGAGTGGATGCCGCAGCTATGGTACGTTCTGTTTTTTCGTAGTTTTCGTATGAGAGGTGTCGTTTCCGTATGGTGTCGAGACACAGGTTCTTGACGCTTGTTACGGCGTACGCCCTGGCATCAAGGATTCCGTCCAGTGTATCCCGTTGTTTCCATAATTTCATATAGGCTTCCTGCACCATGTCTTCTGCGTCTTCCGGATTTCCCAATATCCGGTAGGCGGTGCGATACATGGAGGCAGACAACGGTAAATAGGTCTGTTTGAAGGTTTCTTTGTTCATGCGAGGGCTATGTTTTTATAAAGGAGACGCAAGGGAAGCGTTTTTGCAACAAAGGAAATAAAAAAACTGCGGTAGTCTATTTAAAAAGACGAGTGCCGCAGTTTTTAGAATGTGTGCCGGTAATGTATCCGCTAAAAAGCGTCTGGCTATCTTTGTCGTATCAGTTGAAATAATAAATGAAGATAGCCGTACCCTCCAATGCTTTTTTTCCGGTTTCTTTGATGTCCATCGTGAATCTGATTTCGGCCTTGACGGCACCGCGCAGATTGGCTAAAGACTGGAGTTTTGTACTCAAACGCACGCTTTGTCCGCTGAGGACGGCTTGGCCGAATTTCATCTTGTCGATACCGTAATTAATCATCATCTTCAGATTGTTCACCTCAATGATTTGGTTCCATAAGTAGGGTAGGAGGGAGAGGGTCAGATAGCCGTGTACGATGGTGCTCTTGAACGGGCTTTCCTTTTGGGCACGCTCCACATCCGTGTGAATCCATTGATAATCCAAAGTGGCATCGGCAAAGAGGTTGATACGTTCTTGATCCACCTGCAAATATTCCGATTCGCCCAAAGGCTGCCCTACATATTTTTCAAAATCTTCGAAAGAATTAATTACTAATTTACTCATGTTCCCTGAGATTTAAGTTTATGTAATTTGTTATTTGTAAGCAAATATACAGAATAAAGTGTTTCCGGACAATAATCCGGCTGTTTTTTTGTTTTTTCTTCCCTGGAAATTTTAGAAAAAAGCCTTTCATCTTTCAGGATATGTTATAAACATCTCGCTTTAAGTATATTAGTATCCTGAAGGATGGAGGTGCCATCTTTCAGCCCACTTTCAGATAATAGGCTGCTACCGTTGTGCGCCAAACGGAAAATCAATCTCAGGCGAGTGATTTTTCAATCTCAGCCGAATGATTTTCGGATGTGCGCCAAACGGAAAGCGGCACTCGGCTCAGCTTGTCCCTGACATGGGCTGAAAGATGGAAGATTGGAAATTCAGGATGTATCCGGTTTGTTTTGAAAGGGTTATGGAGTATCCTGAAAGATGAAAGAGATATCTGGGAAAAGGTATGGAGGGAAGAAGGCATGGGATGCCGGGGGCGACGGCTATCCTGTCTTTTTGAGGAACGGACGGCACGGAGAAGCTCAGGAACGTACACAAACCTGCGGAACCGTGCGGAAATGTGCACAAACGTGCACCCTTCGCCGTGCGGCCCCCTAACTTTGCCGTAAAAACGAAGCACATGGAACTGAAACAGATCGTAAAGAGGGCGGTACGCCGGTGGGTGGAGAAAATCGCGAGTAAGCGAGCGCAGAGGCAAGCTCGCTTGGCTTTGCCGAGTGGGAGCGAATTATTAAAAAGGAAGGCAGAAGCATACGGCACGAAAGACCGCACGTCTGCCACCCTTGAGCGTCGGTTGGCCGCTTTCGCGGAGGCGCGTTACGACCTGCGCCACAACCTGCTGACGGGGCAGGCGGAGTTCCGCCCCAAGGGACAGGATGCGGCCTCCTTCCTCCCCCTCACGGCACGCGACCTCAACTCCCTCTGCCTCTCCGCCCACGAGGCAGGCATCCCGTGCTGGGACCGCGACGTGTCGCGTTTCGTGGCCTCTGACCGTCTGCCCGACCACCATCCCTTCCGTGATTATTTCGACCGCCTGCCGCCGTGGGACGGCAAGGAGCGCCTCGACGCGTTGGCCCGGCGCGTGTCGGACAGTGCGCCGTGGGTGCGCGGGTTCCGCCGGTGGATGTTGGCCGTGGCCGCGCAGTGGATGGGGATGGGCGACGGCCATGCCAACAGTGTGGCCCCGGTATTGGTGAGCGGTCGGCAAGGACTGGGAAAATCCACGTTCTGCCGCAACCTCCTGCCGCCCGAACTGTCCGCCTATTACACCGACAGCGCTGACGTGGCGAACACCGCCCGTATGGAACAGCTCTTGGTGGAAATGGGGCTCATCAACCTGGACGAGTTCGACCGCATCCCCGTCCGCCGCCATCCGGCCTTGAAGAACGTGATGCAGCTCACCGCCCTGCACGTGCGCAAGGCTTACCGGCGCGACACGCTCCGCCTGCCGCGCATGGCCTCCTTCATCGCCACGTCCAACAGCCACGAACTGCTTTCCGACCCTTCTGGCAGCCGCCGTTTCCTCTGCGTGGAGGTGGAGCGCCCCATCGACAGCACGGGCATCGACCATGCCCAGATCTATGCCCAACTGAAGGGCATGCTCCTCGGCGGCGGGCGTTACTGGTTCACGGCGGAAGAAGAGGCGGAAATCCAACGTGCCAACGTGGCTTTCTACCGCACTTGCCCTGCGGAAGAAGCATTCGCCCGCCATTTCCGTGCCGCCCGTCCGGGTGAAGAGGCCCTGTCCGTTTCCCTCCCCGAGCTCATCGCCCTGTTGCGCAAGCGTCATCCGGGCACGCTCACGGGCATCGGGATGCAGGAGTTCAGCCGCGCCCTCGTGGCCGCAGGCGTGGAACGGCGGCATACGGAAAAGGGTAACCGTTACAGGATTGTACCATTGGAGCGTGAAGATAGTAAGCCTGCAATCCTCTCCGAATGAATGAGGAAAAAGACTTTTTGATTTCTTCCAGTAAAAAATAAGGATTCAAGCGGTAATTTCGTATCTTTGCGTAAGATAGAATATAGGATTGATATAGATGCCTTTCAAGTCCCTCGTAATCCCTCATTGCGACTTTGTACAAGGTCAGCATTTTAAAGACGTTCAACTGTCCGGCCGGGGTTCTGCGGTTCTGCTCGTTTCGGATGAATATGACAAAAGCCGCATCCAATATCGGAGCTTTGAACGTGAGGTTTACCTGATATGGGTCTGTTTCCGAATAGTCCGGCAGAGCCTTTCCCTCCATGATGCAGTTGTAGAACATTTTATCCACTCCCTGACCGCCTCCTTATTGAACGAAGGTATATCGAAGATGTAAGGGCCGTCATTGTAATGCAGAAGCGGATTGCTCGCCGGCTAGTTGATATAATCCCACACCTTGTCAATCACTATGAACAACGGAAGTTGGAATTCCTTGCGTGCGGTGTATTGTATTACATTCTGAACTCCACCACAATATTGTTCTGCGGCAGACATTTCCGTATGGCTTCGGATTTGCCGAGCAGTATAAGAGCCGCATAATTCAGCTTGCCGTCTTTGAGCAAGTCCAAATCCGACAAGACCTGTTCATCGGGACAGTTGCGGAACAGCGGATTTTCCTGTTTCCGGGCATATTGGGTTTTCATTTCCACTATGGCTTCCTTATCCAAATCCTCAATGGCAAGTCCTTCGCATATCTTCGCCGAGAAATCCGATTCCTGTTCGGACAGCACATTGAATATCTCGGTATCGGACATTTCACGCAGGCTCTCTCCGGTACGCATAAGGGGCACACCCTCAAAACGCAACAACCGACCTACAGGGCGTGACGGAACGGTAATGACAAGCACACGCTTATCCTCTTCGTACAATTCTGTTGTTTCCACCCTTATGCCCAACCGTTTGTAGATTTCATCCACGAGTTGCCCGACTTCATTTTGCGCAAAATCAGAGCCGACCACTGCATGGGGTATATGGTCTGCCATACCCAACACCAACCGTCCGCCTCTTTCATTCGCCAAAGAGACAATATACCCCAAGACACACCGCCGCCTGTCTTTAGGGTCGGTGTGTTTTCCTCCGGTGAACGGATAGTTATGCTTTGCCTCCTTAAATTCTATATGGTCTTCGCTTTCGCGCAGTTGCTTCAAATCCTCAATTGTCATTTCCATAAATGTAGTCTCGGTCTAAAATAAAGTACAAAGGTACAAAAATGTAGGAGACAGAGGCTATGTTTTGCTATCTAATATTGCCGCAGGAATGTTGGAAATGACGAAGCCGAACCATCTCGATATGAGGGGAATAAAGGTAAGAGGAGAACACCGACAAAAGAGATGGCAGAGATGGAATTTGTGTTTTTTGTAAAATGCTGGTTGCGAGGTAAAAAATCAGACTAAAAATGCAGACGGTATGGCGGAAATTCTGTACTTTTGCTGTTGGAGGGTATTGTTCTTCCAAATCAAAAGTATTATGGACGCATATCGACCCAAGCAGCGCATCACGCTCTCTTTCGCCAAGCGGAATGGGCGCAACTGCATAGCGGCCGCCTATGGTGGCGATGAGGCTTTGCGGCAAAGTTTGTCGTGCGAACCCAGTGCAATCGTAACAGGCGATACCGCCTATCTGTCGGCAGAGGATTTCGTGCTTGCCGAGTTCTTCGACCGCTATGTAAAAATGGCGTTTATAGAC